>Ga0102917_1000548_pt1 | contig 12453 bp, 10 predicted proteins | sample Colrivmet1562A02_FD_78201 | JGI IMG/M metagenome (GOLD analysis project Ga0102917, IMG submission 78201) | Estuarine microbial communities from the Columbia River estuary - metaG 1562A-02 | ecosystem: Environmental > Aquatic > Marine > Intertidal zone > Estuary | place: USA: Columbia River...
CAAGAGAGGCGCAGTGAGTTTTGGCTCATCTCTAGGCCAGAGGTAGAAACACCGCCAGCATTCGCCGCCTTGCCGGGGCTAAACAGGATGCGCTTTGCCGAGAAGGCCTCAACGGCTTCGGGGGTACAGGGCATGTTGGCACCCTCGGCCACAGCCTTCACGCCGTTGGCGATCAGGGCCTTGGCGTCGTCACCATGGAGTTCATTTTGCGTTGCGCAAGGCATGGCGATGTCGCAGGCAACAGTCCAGGGAGTCTTGCCGGCTACAAAAGTTGCAGACGGGTACTTCTTGAGGTAGTCGCTGATGCGGCCGCGCTCCACGTTTTTGATGTGCATTACGTGAGCTAGCTTCTCGGCATTGATCCCCGCGGTGTCGAGGATGTAGCCTGAAGAGTCAGATAGGGTCAGCACGGTAGCGCCAAGTTCCGTCGCCTTCTCGGCGGCGTACTGGGCCACATTGCCCGATCCTGAAACCACGACCTTTTTGCCTTTGAAGTCGTCACCCTTGGTGGCGAGCATTTCTTGAGCGAAGTATACGGTTCCGTACCCAGTCGCCTCAGGGCGAATCAGCGAACCGCCCCAGTTGAGGCCCTTGCCGGTCAGTACGCCGGTGAACTCGTTGCGGATGCGCTTGTACTGGCCAAACATGTAGCCGATTTCGCGTCCGCCCACACCGATGTCACCAGCAGGGACGTCTGTGTCAGCACCAATGTGGCGCGACAACTCGGTCATGAAGGCCTGGCAAAAACGCATTACCTCGTTGTCTGACTTGCCCTTGGGGTCAAAGTCTGAACCGCCCTTACCGCCGCCCATGGGCAACGTGGTGAGCGAGTTCTTGAAGATTTGCTCAAATCCGAGGAACTTCAGCACCGACAGGTTTACCGTCGGGTGAAAGCGCAGACCGCCCTTGTAGGGTCCGATGGCGCTGTTGAATTCCACGCGGTAGCCGCGGTTTACGTGAACGTTTCCGGCATCGTCAGTCCATGAAACACGGAACATGATGGTGCGCTCGGGCTCAGTAATGCGCTCGAGGATGCGGGCCTTCTTGTACTTGGGGTTCTCTTCGATGAACGGAATGACGCTTTCAGCCACTTCGTGCACTGCTTGAATGAACTCAGGCTCAGCGCCGTTACGGGCTTTTGCCCAATCCATGAACGCTGAAATTTCAGCTTGGTACTTAGGATTCATAAAGGGGGTATTTATCCGACAAAGGTATAGCCGAAATTTGTCCTATGATTGAAGATCCGAATCCGCAGCGCACTCCCTTATCTGAATTGGGTGAATTTGGTTTAATTGAGCGACTTACCGCCGACCTGGTCCCTGTTCACGCGTCCACGGTGGTGGGGGTGGGTGACGATGCCGCGGTGCTTCGCCCCGATGCCGAGCACGACCTTTTAGTGAGTACCGACTTGCTCGTCGAGGGCGTGCACTTCGACTTGGCCTACGTGCCGCTGCAGCACCTGGGTTACAAGGCTGCGGTGGTGAACTTTAGTGACATGTACGCGATGGGCGGAACCCCCACACAGTTGACCGTCGGCCTTGCGGTGAGCAGCCGCTTCCCGGTCGAGGCGCTCGACGAAGTATATGCCGGTCTGCGCCGGGCCTGCGCCCAGTACGGCGTGGATTTGGTCGGAGGCGACACGACGTCCAGCCCCAGCGGCCTCACGCTCGCGGTGACCGTACTCGGGCAGGTTGCCAAAGGCGGAGCCATTCGGCGCAGCGGAGCCCAAGCGACCGACCTCATCGTGGTGTCGGGCGATTTGGGCGGAGCCTACATGGGACTCCAAGTACTCGAACGCGAAAAGGCGACCTTTTTGGCCAACCCCAACTTGCAGCCCGACCTCAGCGAGTACCAGTACCCCATCGAACGCCAGCTCAAGCCAGAGGCTCGCAAAGACATTGTTGAACTGCTGAAGGAACTCGACGTCACGCCCACCAGCATGATGGACGTGAGCGACGGGCTGTCGAGCGAACTGCTGCACCTCACCAAGGCCAGCGGCCTCGGCTGCGTGGTGTTCGAGGACAAGCTTCCGATTGACCCTGCGGTGCTCCGCACCTGCGAAGAGTTCGGGATCCACCCCGTGACCGCCGTGATGAATGGCGGAGAGGACTACGAACTCGTGTTCACCGTCTCTTTGGCGGACTACGACAAGATCAAGGGCAACCCAAGTATGACGCCAATCGGTCACATGACCGCCTCAGACGGAGCCTACCTCGTCAACCAAGGCGGAACCCACGTTCCGCTCACCGCCCAGGGCTGGAAGGCGTTCAGCGCTTAATCGCAGTTTAGATCACAAAAAAAGCCCGAGGCGCGAGCCCCGGGCTTTTTCGTTTAGTCGATTCCCTTACTTAATGAACGTCACCTCTTGCGTGAAGGTCTGTGAACCAAGGTCTGGATCGACGATGGTCTGGACACTACGCAGACGCAGGCTGGTTTCGAGGAAGCTCAGAATTTCATAACCGGTCTTTTCACCGTCAGCCGTGATGTAGAGCGAGTCAGGAGTAACGCCGCCGCCGTCAACAGCGTACCACGTTCCGTTGATGGTGTCCTGAATGTCGGTTCCAAATGATCCAAGGCCCGGAGCCGTGATCAGTCCGCGCACGTCCATGTTCCAGTAGATTGTTTGGGTCTCGTCTTCGTTGATGGCCAAGTCCATAAAGTTGTCTGGGCGAATCAGCGAATCGGTAATGGTGATGGGAAGGGCGCCGATTGGAGTAATCACCGTCCCTGCTAGGCTGAGGTCGCTGAGGTTCCAGGTTCCGGCCAAACGCTCATCAAGAGTTGGATCTTTTGTGCACGATGCAAGAGCTGCCATGGCGGCAACGGCGAGAAGGAGGTTCTTAGTCATAAAGGATAGAGTTAGTACTACAGCAAGGGGCAAAGCCCATGCCACAGGCGCGTTGGTTTAGGCGGTGATGGACGCTTTGAGGAACTCGCGGTTCATACGGGCGATGTTCTCGATCGAGATGCCTTTGGGGCACTCGACTTCGCAGGCTCCGGTGTTGGTACAGTTTCCGAACCCTTCGAGGTCCATTTGATGCACCATGTTGCGCACGCGGTCGGCGGCCTCAACTTGACCTTGCGGAAGCAGGGCGAGCTGGCTCACCTTAGCGCTCACGAAGAGCATCGCAGAGGCATTTTTGCACGTAGCTACGCAGGCTCCGCACCCGATGCAGGTGGCGGCGTCAAAGGCGGCGTCCGCGTCGTGCTTCTCGATGGGAGTCGCGTTGGCGTCGGGCAGATTGCCCATCGTGTTCACCGAAATGTAACCGCCCGCCTGAATGATGCGGTCAAATGCACTGCGGTCGACCATTAGGTCGCGCACCACGGGGAACGCCTGAGCGCGCCATGGCTCGATGGTGATGGTGTCGCCATCTTTGAACTTGCGCATGTGCAGCTGGCAGGTGGTCACGCCGCGGTCGGGGCCGTGGGCCTCGCCGTTGATGAACATCGAGCACATTCCGCAAATGCCTTCGCGGCAGTCGTGGTCAAATACGACCGGCTCAACACCTTTGGCGATGAGCTGCTCGTTGAGCACGTCCATCATTTCGAGAAAGGACATGTCGGGCGAAATGTCGCTCACCTGGTAGGTGGCGAACGATCCGGATTCCTTGGCGTTTTTTTGGCGCCAAATTTTGAGCGTGAGGTTCATTACTTGTACGAGCGGGTTACGAGTTTAACGTTTTCAAACACCAAATCTTCTTTGTGCAGCGTGGCTTTGCCGGGGTCGTTGTCGGTGAATTCCCAGGCAGATACAAAGGCGAATTTGTCGTCCTGTCGAAGGGCTTCGCCTTCCTCAGACTGGTACTCCTCGCGGAAGTGGCCGCCGCAGGACTCTTCGCGCGTCAGGGCGTCGAGGGCCATGAGTTCGGCGAGTTCCATAAAGTCGGCAACGCGGTTGGCCTTGTCGAGTTCGGGGTTCATTTCAAACATTCCACCCAGGACCTTGACGTCGCGGTAGAATTCCTCGCGCAGGGCACGGATTTCGGCGATGGCGGTCTTGAGGCCGGCCTCGCTTCGGGCCATACCAATTTTGTCCCACACGATTTTGCCGAGTCGGCGGTGGAACACCTCGACTGGAGTCGAACCGTTGGCGTTGAGGAAGCCTTCAAAGCGCGCGCGAGCTGCCTTTTCGGCTTCGTCAAACTCAGGTAGGTCGGTCGAAATCGTTCCGGTGCGGATGTCGTCGGCCAAAAAGGTTCCGACGGTGTACGGAAGCACGAAGTAGCCGTCAGCCAAACCCTGCATGAGGGCCGAGGCACCGAGTCGGTTTGCGCCGTGGTCAGAGAAGTTGGCTTCGCCTGCGACAAACAGTCCGGGAACCGTCGACATCAAGTTGTAGTCCACCCACAGTCCGCCCATGGTGTAGTGCACGGCGGGGTAAATCTTCATCGGGGTCACGTACGGGTTCTCGTCCGTGATTTTCTCGTACATCTGAAAGAGGTTGCCGTACTTCGATTCTACGACCTTGGTCCCCATTTCGCGGATTTCAACCTCAGAAGCGTTGGTCATGTTCTTGAGGTTTGCCTGCTCTTGACCGTAGCGCACGATGGCGGCCGAGAAGTCAAGGTAGACGGCTTCGCCGGTCTTATTGACTCCGTATCCCGCGTCGCAACGCTCTTTGGCGGCGCGTGAGGCGACGTCGCGCGGAACCAGGTTCCCGAAGGCCGGGTAGCGGCGCTCGAGGTAGTAGTCGCGCTTCTCTTCAGAGAGGTCGGTGGGCTTCAGGCGACCTTCGCGGATCGCCTTGGCGTCTTCGAGCTCGGCCGGAACCCAAATGCGTCCGTCGTTGCGAAGCGATTCGGACATCAGCGTGAGCTTGGACTGCGACTCGCCACTTACCGGAATGCACGTGGGGTGAATTTGCGTGAAGCAAGGATTCGCAAAGAAGGCGCCTTTTTTGTGGGCCTTCCAAGCAGCGGTCACGTTCGAGCCCATCGCGTTGGTGCTGAGGTAGAATACGTTTCCGTAGCCGCCCGAAGCGATAATCACTGCGTGGGCGCTGTGGCGCTCTAGCTCGCCGGTGACGAGGTTGCGGGCGATGATTCCGCGCGCTTTGCCGTCAACCACGACGAGGTCGACCATTTCGTGGCGGGCGTACATTTTCACGCGACCCTTGGCAACTTGGCGCTCGAGGGCCGAGTAGGCACCGAGCAGCAGCTGCTGGCCCGTCTGGCCTTTGGCGTAGAATGTGCGGCTTACCTGAACCCCACCGAACGAGCGGTTGTCGAGCAGGCCGCCGTAGTCGCGGGCAAAGGGAACCCCTTGGGCCACACACTGGTCAATGATGCTGGCCGAAACCTCAGCGAGGCGGTGCACGTTGGCTTCGCGGCTGCGGTAGTCGCCACCTTTGACGGTGTCGTAAAAGAGACGAAAGACTGAGTCTCCGTCGTTCTGGTAGTTTTTGGCGGCGTTGATTCCGCCCTGGGCCGCAATCGAGTGCGCGCGGCGCGGAGAATCCTGAAAGCAAAACGCCTTGACGTTGTAGCCCAGTTCAGCGAGCGATGCGGCGGCAGATGAACCGGCGAGGCCGGTTCCGACCACGATCACGTCAATGCGGCGCTTGTTGGCAGGGCTGACGAGGGGAATACTGCCCTTGTGCTTGGTCCACTTTTCAGAAATGGTCCCTTCAGGAATGCGTGAATTTAATTTGCTAGACATGTGCTACAAGCTTAAACGTTGGGCGAAATCAGGACGTAGAGGGGGATGAGTGCGAAGGCTCCACATACGACCACAGCAAATGTGCGTCCCACGAACTGCACCATGGGGGTGTAGGTGGGGTGCGTCCAGCCCATGGTTTGAAATGCAGACTGGAACCCGTGCCAGAGGTGAAAGCCGAGCGAGATCATGGCTACGACATAAAATGCAGTGTACCACACCTGCTCAAAGGCAGCGGTCGTGATCGTGAAGAGGTCTTTGTTGCCGTTGGCGTCGAGGCCGAGGGTTCCGAAGTGCATTTCATACCAGAAGCTCTTCATGTGCACCAGGATAAAGAGTAGCGTGAAGATGCCCAAGAGCGCCATGTTGCGCGAAGCCCAGCCAGCATTCGCGGCGCCATTGTATTCGCCATAAGCCACCGGACGGGCAGCGCGGTTTTGGCGTGCTAGTACGATTCCGTCAGCGGCGTGAAGCACAATCGACGCATAGAGCAAGTAGCTCACAATTTTAATTGGCGGAAAGCTCGTCATGAACGCCGCATAGGCGTTGAAGTCCTCGCCGGTCCCGAAGACGATGGCGAGGTTTCCGAGCAGGTGAACCACCAAGAACGAAATCAAAAAGAGGCCCGAGAGGGCCATCCAGTACTTGCGGGCTAGTGATGACCCGAATAATCCGCGTTGCGATGCCATTTTTTAGTGACTTTGGTTGCTCAAAGGTAGGGGCCAAACGGCCTCGTACCAATCCGTAACAGTGCAAGCCGTACCTTCGTTCGCATGCGCTACGAACCCCTCAAATCGGACCTCTATGCCCGCCACCGGGCCCGCTTCACGGCTACGCTAAAGCCGAATTCCGTCGCCTTTTTTAATTCGAGTGACATCTACCCGACCTCGGCCGACGGAAGCTTTCCGTTCAAGCAAGCGACCGACATTCTATGGTTGAGCGGTGTGGACCAAGAGGAATCCATCCTCGTACTCTTCCCGAATGCCCCCAAGCCCGAACAGCGCGAGATGCTGTTTTTAGTCGAAACCAACGACCTCATTGCCCGCTGGGAAGGCGCCAAACTTTCGAAAGACGAGGCCCGCGCGTTGAGCGGAATCCAAAGCATTCACTGGCTCAGCGATTTCGAACGCGTTCTGCGCGATGTCATGGCGCACGCCCACCACGTCTATTTGCTGGGCCACGAGCACATTCGCCGCAACAACCCCGTTGAGACCCGAGAAGACCGCTTTGGGGCCGACCTGCGCCGCCGCTTCCCGAACCACGAGTACGAGCGCTCTGCGCCCGCCATGAACTTGTTGCGCGCCGTCAAAGACCCCGAAGAGGTCGCCATCATGCAGGTAGCCGCCGACATCACGGCCGCCGGCTACGACCGCGTGATGCGCTTCCTCAAGCCTGGGGTGTGGGAATATGAGCTCGAGGCCGAGTTCCTCCACGAGTTTGTGCGCCTCCGCTCGCACGGATTTGCCTACACGCCCATCATAGGCTCTGGGGCGAACGCCTGCGTGCTGCACTACATCACCAACGATGCCCAGGTGCACGATGGCGACATGGTGCTTTTTGATGTCGGAGCCGTGTACGGCAACTACGCCTGCGACGTGACCCGCTGCTTCCCGGCCAACGGTCGCTTCACTCCGCGCCAGCGACAGGTTTATGAGGCGGTGCTCCGCGTCGAAAAGGCCGCGATGAACCTGCTCAAGCCCGGCGTACGCCTGCCCGACTACCACGTTCAAGTCGGCGAGCTGATGACCGAAGAGCTGATCGGCCTCGGACTCATCACCCGCGAGGACGTCGCCCACCAGGACCCAGCGTGGCCCGCGTACAAAAAGTACTTTATGCACGGAACCTCGCACTACCTCGGCCTCGACGTGCACGACTACGGGCCCTGGGACGGTTCCGAAATCAAAGAGGGCATGGTATTTACCGTCGAGCCCGGAATCTACATTCCTGAGGAGGGTCTCGGAATCCGCATCGAAGACGACATCGTCGTCACCAAGGGCGAGCCGATCAACCTCACGAAGGCGATTCCTAAGGAGGTCGATGAGATTGAGCGGATCATGGCCTCAGGTAACTAGCAACTGGTTACTGTTTTGAAGAAGTTCTTGCGCTCGGCGTTTTACCGCCTCGGACCCCGGACGCGCCGAGTCGTTCGTCGGGTGGTGGTACTGCCCCTCGATCTGTGGACGCTGCTGCGCCATGGGGGGCGCCCGTCCTACGCGGGGATACCGTTGCCTTTGCCTGGCGAGGTCTTTACGGGCGGCGGGGACTTTCTGGCCAATGGATTGCTGTTCAAATCCCACTTCATTGGGCTTGGCGGGCTCCGACCCGACGAGCGCGTCCTCGACATCGGAAGCGGTTTGGGCCGCATGGCGATTCCGCTGACCGACTACTTGACGCGGCCGGACGCCTACGAGGGCTTTGATGTGGTCCGCGAGGCGGTCGAGCTGTGCACGCGCCGCATCACGTCGCGCTACCCGGGCTTTCGGTTTACGTGGGTTCCGCTGCACAATGACTTGTACACGGGGGGCGGGGCACGTGCGGCCGAGTTCACTTTTCCGTACCCGGACGCCGACTTTGACTTTGCCTGGGCAACCTCGGTATTTACCCATATGGACCGCGACGAAGTGGCCCGCTACCTCGCCGAAACCCGCCGCGTGATGCGCCCAGGTGGTCGTTTTTTGGCAACATTCTTTTTGATGGATTCCGAGGCCGAGCGGGCTTCTCAGGGCGGAACCTACGGGTTCCCCGTGCAGCGCAACGGTGTGTGGTACATGGACCCCGAAGTGGTCGGAGCCAATGTCGCCTTTCGCCCCGAGGACGTCGAGTTCATGGCCCGCGCGGCCGGCTGGTCGGGTGTCGAAATCCATTTTGGCCGCTGGAGCGGCCGTGGCGGAACCACCCTCGACTTTCAGGACGTGGTACTACTGCGCGCCTAGCTGGCGAGGCTGGCGAGGTTGGTTTCTGGTTGCTCGCAACTGGTTTTTTCAAACGAATATTTTAAATAATTCGTTGAATTACAGTTACATATCCATTTGGAGAAATTTGAAAAAAAGTAAAATCCGGTTATAACCGAATGGGTGAGGTCGCCCGGCGGCCACCAGAAGCAAGGAACAAGGAACACGCAACCAACGAGCCAACGAGCCAACCTTGCTAACTTTACTGCATGCAACAACCCCTTGCCGGGAAGCGCGCCATTGTCGGTGGCGGATCCCAAGGAATAGGCCGCGCAGCGGCTTCCGCACTCGCCGAATTGGGCGCCGAAGTTCTTTTGCTGGCGCGCAACGCTGAATCGCTGGCCCGCGCTGCGGAAGGACTGCCAACGCCGGCCGGGCAAATGCACCGTTGGTTAAGTGTGGACAATGCCCAACCCGAGGCGTTGGCGGCAGCGGTGGCGGCCGAACTCGAGGCTTGGGGCGACGCCCACATCTTGGTCAACAACACCGGAGGTCCGGCGGCGGGTCCGCTGCTTGAGGCCAGCGCGGAGGCGTTTTTGAGTGCGTTCACCAATCACTTGCTGGTCAACCAGAAGTTGGCGCAGCTGCTGGTTCCGGGAATGAAGCGGGCGGGCTACGGCCGCATCGTCAATGTGATTTCGACGAGTGTGAAAGCTCCGCTGCACGGCCTAGGGGTGAGTAATACGGTGCGCGCGGCGGTCGGAAACTGGTCCAAGACGTTGGCTACCGAGCTGGCTCCGAGCGGGATTACCGTAAACAATGTGCTACCTGGCGCCACGGCGACGGAGCGCCTCACGGCGATTATTGACGGACGCGCGGGGCGTACGGGCCGTCCGTATTCCGAAATTGAGGATGAAATGAAAGCTGAGGTGCCGATGGGCCGCTTTGCCGACCCCGCTGAAATTGCGGCGGCGGTGGCGTTCCTCGCGTCGCCGGCGGCGAGCTACATCACGGGCATTAACATTCCGGTCGACGGAGGCCGTACTCCAAACCTATGATTACGCTGCGCAACTACATTGGCGGAACCTTCAGTGCTCCCGCCAACGGACGCTACCTCGACAATATTGAGCCCGCGACGGGTGAAGTGTACAGTTTGATTCCGGACTCGGGAGCAGAAGACGTGGCCCGCGCCGTCGAAGCGGCCAAGAAGGCGTACCCGACGTGGTCCGCGTTGACCGCGGCAGAGCGCAGCAAGCACCTGCTGGCGGTGGCGCAGCGCATCGAAGAGCGCATGGACGAGCTGGCTGCGGCCGAATCGCGCGACAACGGCAAGCCCTTGAAGCTGGCGCGTACGGTGGACATTCCGCGGGCCCGCGACAACTTTGCGTTTTACGCGACCGCCATTCTGCACGACTGGAGCGAAACTCACGACATGGGCGCCCACGGATTCAACTACACCCTGCGCCGCCCCATCGGAGTGGCGGCCTGCATCAGTCCCTGGAACCTACCGCTTTACCTCTTTAGCTGGAAAATCGCGCCCGCCCTTGCGGCCGGCAACACGGTCGTGGCCAAGCCCTCTGAGGTGACGCCCTACACGGCGTACTTGCTGAGCGAGATTCTTGATGAGGTGGGTTTTCCGGCGGGCGTGCTGAATATTGTGCACGGAACTGGTCCCGGCGTCGGCGAACCCCTGGTTACGCACCCTGACGTGCCGATGATTTCGTTCACAGGCGGAACCGCCACCGGCGCCCGCATCAACACGCTGGCTGCGCCGAGCTTCAAAAAGCTGAGCCTCGAACTCGGCGGCAAGAACCCCAACATCATTTTTGCGGACTGCGACTTTGAGTCCATGCTTCGTACCACGCTTCAGTCGTCGTTCGCCAACCAGGGCCAAATCTGCCTCTGCGGGTCGCGCATCCTCGTCGAGCGTCCGATTTACGACCGGTTCGTGGCGGAATTCACCGAGCGCGTCCGCGCCCTGCGCGTGGGCCTGCCGAGCGACCCCGAAACCCAGGTGGGGGCGGTGGTCTCGGCTCCGCACCGCGACAAGATTTTGAGCTACATCGCTTTGGCCCAAGAAGAGGGCGGACGCGTGGAGTGCGGCGGTCACTCGGTGGAAGTACCCGGGGCCCCCAATGGGTACTTTGTAGCGCCGACCGTCATCACTGGTCTAGGTATGAGCTGCCGCACGAATCGAGAAGAGATTTTTGGTCCGGTGGTTACGGTGATGCCGTTTGATTCCGAAGAAGAAGCGCTTGCGCTGGCCAATGCCACCAAGTACGGCCTCGCCGCAACCCTGTGGACGAGCAACTTGCAGCGCGCCCACCGCGTGGCGCACGAGCTCGAGGCCGGAATCGTGTGGATCAACAGCTGGCTCGTTCGCGATTTGCGCACGCCCTTTGGCGGGGTCAAGCAGTCGGGCCTGGGTCGTGAAGGCGGGTTCGAGGCCCTTCGCTTTTTTACGGAACCCAAAAACGTGTTTGTCAAGCTTTAGCGTGCTTCTGGCCGCTAGCAACTAGAAGCCAGCAAAGAAAAAGAGGGGCTCGCAGTAGCTAAAAAAGAAAGCCCCGGCTCGCGGCCGGGGCTCAGTAGGAGTGCTTAACTACTCAACGAAACGCATGAACGTTGAACACAAAATCACCTAAACGCAAAGCACTCTGTAGGTAATTATTCCAAAAGCGTGCCAAAGGGCAACGAGGTTGAAATTTTTTTAGAGCTTGTAGCCGAGCGAAACCAGGTACTCGGATGGACGGTTGCTGAGGGGGAGTCCGTTCCAGGTTCCGCCCTGTGCCGTGAACGCCGAGTTGAGCGCCACGTCGAAGGTGATGCTGCCAAGGTCAAGACCCACGCCCAAACGGTAGCCGAGTTGGTAGTTGCTGAAGGTCGACTGAAAGGTGTCGTTGAGTTCAAAGAGCGCGTTGATTCCGGCCTGGGCGCGCAAGAGTTTGAACATGCGGAATCCAGGCGACAGTGCCAGCTGCACGCTTTGCGATTGAAGGGTTTCGTCAAAGGGGCGGCCCTCGATGTCGATGCCTTGAAAAGTGTAGGTGCGGGCGGAGTAGAGCGATTCGAACGCAAGGTAGCTTCCGTCTTTGCGCTGTTCGCGCACCGTGAGGCCGGCATGCCATCCGTTGACGGGGCGCTCGAGGCGGGCGATGCTTCCGGCGCTGACGAGGCCGCTGTCAAGGCCGACTCCGCTGAGGTTGTAGTTGACGCCTCCGCGCAGGTAGGCTTTGATCTTGGAATCCGAAGATTGGCTCAAGGCGGGCACCGACAGGGCCACGCCGAGTAGGGCAAGGGCAAAACGTTTCATACTTCGGCCAACGCGATAATCGGGCCAAAATTGCGTGAAATTGTGCAAGTGGCGCTTAGTGAACGACTTGGATGCGCTCGCGGAACTGGCGTCCGTCGGCGTGGGGCACGTCGATCAGGTAGGTTCCGGTGGGCCAGTCGGCGGTCGGAATCTGCATTCCGTCGACGCCCGTCGCGCGGTAGACTTCAGCCCCAGTGAGCGCGTAAGCGCGCACTACGGTCAAGCCTTGGGGGAGTTTGAGGCGAACAAAATCGCGGACTGGGTTGGGCGAAAGGCCGACGGCGAGCTGTGGCTCGTCCACGCCAAGGGTGCTTCGCGTCAGGCCAAGGGTCTGAGTGGTGACGGCGTCTCCGTTGTCGTTGCCATTGCCGTTGGCAAACAGGCTTGCGACGTATATGGTGGTTCCGTCGGGGGCGTTTCCGCTGTTCCAGGTAAAGGTCCATGCGGCCTGGCCATTGCTGACTGTGTTGCCGCTCGAGGTGTGGGTCACGTAGCTGCTGTTGACGACTTTGCTGCCGGTTCCGGCGGTGAGGCTGCCCTGGTGGCCTGCAGATTCTACGGATGCTTGGAATCCGCTTTTGGGGTTGCTGG
>Ga0102917_1000550_pt1 | contig 12427 bp, 15 predicted proteins | sample Colrivmet1562A02_FD_78201 | JGI IMG/M metagenome (GOLD analysis project Ga0102917, IMG submission 78201) | Estuarine microbial communities from the Columbia River estuary - metaG 1562A-02 | ecosystem: Environmental > Aquatic > Marine > Intertidal zone > Estuary | place: USA: Columbia River...
AACCTACTTTCGTAGCACCGGCAAATCTTCTCACCACACTTGTCAGCAAGTTTGGTTAGTACTCAGCCTGCGTATTCTACCTAAGTTCAGAGTTAATAAGCGCGCAGTCTCCCAAGGAAGCTCACCACGCGCGATGCGTAACACTTCTTCGCCCGCTGAGAAGTAAGAATACGTAGGCCGCAGGTGCTCCATACCTTTGAGCACAACAAGTCGCACAAACCTTCCGTCCTTACATCTCCAAGTAGATATCGCAGCTGTCTTACGCGATGCACGTGTCGGTTTCGGCGAGCATGAGAGAGGACCATTACGCCAGATGCACTATAAGGTCTTGTTGTGCCTGCTGGACTATAAAACACAACTTCCGTATTACTGGGTGGAAGTTGTGCGTTGGGATTTTTGAGGAACAGCGTGTGTTAGAACGATGTCCCGTAGCGGTAAGGCTCGTCATTTGGTCCGCGATGCAAGTTCATTGCTGCTTCGAACCGTATTTTGAGGGTCTTGTTGAGCTCGTTTTGTTCCCGTCGAGCTATGGCGAATGCCATAAGCGACAGGGGGGCCACGAGTGCCAGACGTGGCGTATGAAACGCTACGGCTGCCACTACTGCCGCCGGGCTCAGTGCGCTGGACCAGATCATGGTCCTGGTTACTCTCGTCCAGAATCGGCAATGCATTAAGTCTTCCGACATTGTTCCTTCACCGATTCGGGTGAGGGTAGTTCTTTTCATGCTTCGCATGGGTACTCCTTCTGTGTTTGTGTTTTGGTGTAGATTTCACCGAACACCATGCGCGCCACGAGAGGAGACGGAAAAACTGGATGTGTACCCGTCGAAGTTAGTGACTGGCGTAGAACGCCAGCTGCTGCCCTTGTGTGAGACCAAGCGCCGGGACCGCAATGGATGCACCTCGTAACAGGAGGCCATCAACGAGACCGAAATCTCGATAGTCGGAACCAGCGTGAATCTCGAAAACGTAACTCTGAACGTCACCGAGTTTATGGTCGACAGCAGCAAGTGTTTCTTGCGCCCACAGCCGCCTGGTTGCACACCTAGCACCCACCAAACTCACGTCGTAAGGCGACAAGAGATCACTTGGTTCTACTATTTTGTGAAGCGCCGAGAGAACAAACCACCGGTCACAGGTGTGCTCTACGTACCTACGACGACCTTTGAAAAGTGTTGATACGTAAAGGTTTTGCGCCTCTGCCATGGTGGTGAGTTTGTTTTTTACGCAACCAACGAGCCCTATGCGCACTTGTTGTACTCTAGATTCTTCCGCAGTAGTAGTCAATATGTTATGTATACAGGCCATATGCATAAGTGACACACCGGTACCCTAGATAAGTAAATGAAACCGCCCTTATACTGGCATACCGAGTACCGACTCAGGATAGTTATTGCAGTTACACATAGCTCACAACAAGAGGTCGCACATGCGAGTACTGATGGGATTACTGGTATCGGCAGGGGTGACAGTGGGTTTGGCGCCAACTGCACTCGACACACTACGTACAGCCGAGAGTACGGCTTCCACCATAGAGCTCCAGCTTGTCGCACGTAACGCGCGACTTTCCTCTATTCACCGCGGTGCTGACAACGTCGAGAGTATCGATCTCAAGCGCGCTACGTCGTTCAGCGAGTACTGGGCATCTGACTGGGACAACAAACCTACTTACGATGCTGAGTCTCATAGGGTCTATGCCGCACCACGCGGTGAGCAGTGCCAAGCCTTAGAACTTGTAGCAAGAACAGCGCCAGACCAGAGCTTCACAAACACTGATGTCGAGATTGTCACCAGACCACTCTCTGAGTGCGAACGTGTCCGCGAGCCAGGTCAGCTCTAAATAAAGTATTGCGTCATACAGGCGGTAACCCGCACTGTGTGCGTGCCGTACTGAGAGCAAGCTCTACTTCTTACGCCGCACAGCTTTCATTGCGCTCTGCAACTTGGCACGGCTTTTCACAAGGAGACGCTCAGCGAATGCGAACTCTGAGGAAAGAACTACGAGACCAGCTATCACGAGAGGCATGGTGAAGGGCCCCGGGAGTACAACGAGGGCTGCCCCTAAAAGCACTAACGTCCCACCGACCACCGCAACAATGATGCGTCGTATCCTGACTGGTGTACTGCTCCACAGCCTACGCTGGAAGGAGACTCTCTCTTTGAGCGTAGTCTTCCCGTCCTGGTTCTGGTCGGCTTCATCTAGCTTGAAGTCGGGATCTGTCATACCCACTACTGTCTGCCTCAGATGAACCCACGCACGTTGGCTTTCTCAGCTGGATGTAACCCCCTACGTAGCGCGCTGTCTAGGCGTCGTGACGCTTTGGTAGGGGTATGCACCGTACTGCCTATGACCGCGGAGCAAGTCCAAATCTTCACCTCAATCCTCGCCATCGCGGCGCTCTCAGGAGCAGCAGGATTGTGGTTGTTGCGCCTGGTATCTCGTTTCAATAAGCCGTCTGCAGAGCTCGTACGCAGCGTTGGCGACTCCGCGCTTGTACTTGCTGCCATGGTCGCAGTGGGAGCAACACTAGGAAGCTTGTACTTCTCTGAGATCGCAAACTACGCACCATGCAAGCTTTGCTGGTGGCAACGTATAGCAATGTTCCCACTCTCAATCGTACTAAGCATCGCGGCAGTGCGTAAAGACCGGAACATACGCTTTTACGTTCTTCCTGTTGCCGTACTGGGTTTATGCGTGTCTGTATACCACTATGTTATCGAGTGGTTCCCCACGCTAGAAAAGACCTCCTGTGACCTAGAGGCGCCATGTACACAGGTGTGGTTTCGTACGTTCGGATTCTCGTCGCTGGCCTTCATGGCAGGCTGCGGGTTTATTGCGATCATCACTCTCTTGCTCTGCCCACAAAAACTCTCGAAAGACACGAACTAGATTCAGCACTTAGACGGATCTGTCTACAACCGGGTATCATTACGCAATGCCTCAACACCCGCTAGGTAGAGAAAGTATACAGACGATCAGTACGGTAAAACAGATCGACCTACAGAGCAAACTAGGTGACTGCTATGAAGTCGCAGCCAACATCGCGTTGTACGGACTCACTACTGGGTCTCTAGACGAAGTCGAGTACTTACTGTGTCACGGTACTGTGACCGGGCAGGGACATTTAGCAGGCACGCGATTCGACCATGCCTGGGTGGAGTGGTGTCATGAGCCGTCTGCAACAGCGTTCGTCGCTGACTACTCAAATGGGAATGAAGTGATTCTACCTGTCAGCTATTACTACGCCCTCGGAGTGATTGATCCGTCCGAAGTCCGGCGCTACACCCGCGAAGAAACTCTGCACATGCTGCTCAAGCACCAGCACTACGGAGCGTGGTACGACCAAATCTCACGACACTATAAGTAGAGTGTTATCAGAGAGTTCAGTCGCGACTTGGCGATTCTTTTTCTGTTCGGAGGGTGCGGGAGCAGGGCTGACTCGACCAGAAGGCACGGCTATCGATACTTAGGACTATGGAGTTAGTGAGCACCACGAAGCCCTTATCGGCAAACAAGCATCCCGAAAAAGCCCAAGTACCTCGTTGGCTTATTGCGTCCAAGGTTCTACTCGCTGCATTGCTTATCACCGGAGCTCTCTTTCCGCACGTCGGTGGTTTCGAAGGGAAAGGCATGCTGTTTCGCCTCCCCATCTTTCTCGCACCGAGCTTGATCATCCCTATCAGATACTGGCGCGGTAAGTCGTACCTCACTGTGCTGGACGTAGGCCTCACACTACCTTTCTTACTCGACACAGCAGCGAACGCGTTCGGCATTTACGACTCTTTCAACCGCACTGACGACGTACTCCACTTTGTGAACTGGTTCATCCTGTTCGGCGCTATCACAGCAACGATCGCAGCAAGTGAATCAGGCCGACGAACTCCGATGTGGATTGCTTGTATTGCTGGCACTGGGATAGGTGCCATGGGGGCTATCGGTTGGGAAGTAGCTGAGTACATGGCGATGCAATCAGGAGTCGGACACCTCTCACTCACATACAGAGACACACTGTCAGACCTAGTGCTCTCTACAGCCGGGGGAGGCGTAGGTTCGTACATCGCGCTAAGGTTTGCAACACGCAAGCAGCGCAACGTTTAGCGTAGATCTCAGACTCTCGTTAGTCCCTTCTTTACAGCACCACACGACTTACTGTTGCGTCACGCTAGGTGGCGGCCAATCACTACCAGGAGCTATAGCGCCCGGTTCGATTACTGGTGGTTTGGTGTGCCCTGTGTCTCGCGTCCCGTCCCACCAGCGCCTTACACCAGGAGCGAATCGGTATGAGTCAAACACCCAGCGCGGCGATGCCTGTATGAGCATACGGACCGGTTCCTGGACTTTCGTGTCTGCAAACCACTGACCGTCTTTGTATCGGCGTAGCTGGGGAACATCAGGGTAGAACGGATCCGGGTACCACTCCGACCCGTCGTCTAAAGCTACGGTCTCAGCGTAGATGAGTTCCGGAAGATCGATATCCTCCTCCGAACCGTTCAGAAGACCACGTAGGTAGACCGCGCGTGCCGTCAGTAATGCACGCTCCGTACCAACGACCGTCGCTACGACCGTGTCATTGACGCTCTTCGTGATCTCCACACCGGTTGCAGTGAGAGAGAACGGGTCGACGAGTGCGGCGAGTGTGATGCGGTACCGGACTTCTGTGGTGCGCTCTGCGATCAAGTCGAATGCGCTAGTGAGCGCGTCAGGCAGCAATGTTGTCGCGGCTGCGATTGCGTCTGCGGCTTTGATTCGCGCAAGAGTAAACTTTCCTCTATCCCAGAAAAGACGAAAAGAAACAAACACTGCAGCGAACGTCAGCAATAGAGCGCCAAACGAAGGTTCCGGCATGCTAACAATCAGACCAAACACGGGAAACACCAGAGCGAACAACGGAAGCAGAGACAGTCGCATGAGCGCCTCATTGACCGCAGCTCGGCGTATTCGAGTATCACTTGCAACGGTGACCTGCGCAAAGAGCACCGCTTCAAGCTGCGCTCGGTCAAGCGCCTCTACAAGACCGGTTGTGGCCCAAACTACTATCGCACCACGACGAGATGGAAAAGCACCACAGTTAAGTACAGGGGTGTCTACCACCACAGCCGATACGGCAGTGGTGTCAAGACCAAACGCTATAACAGCGGCATCAACAATGTTCGCGACGCTCCCTCGTGCAGCCCTCGAACGCAGAAGACGTATGGGTCGTGACGTCAGCATCCACGCCTGACACAGGAACGGCAACACGCCTCCGATCACTAACCCCACTATGGCGGCCCACCATCCCAGGAGCCCTGTCAGAAGTCCGCTGATGAGCAGTGCAAAGGGTATGCCAACCGCAACCGAGGAACGGAGCATCGCCCGACCAGGGAGTTTTACTTCGGCGTCATTAACGGAACTAGGCACGTAAAGAACTGTCCTTTAACTACACGCCCACGCCAGACTCCGTCAAGTCGTGCTCTTTCTCTCGTACTCTCTATGCTCTGGACCCGTGAAGCTAACTTAACACACTCTGATTCAAGTGCGGCGAGTTATTGGTCTGGGAACACTCGCTGTGTCTAGCAGGCTCGAACTACCACGAACCACCGCCACCGCCACCGCCACGTGAGCTAGAGGATCTCGAGGAAGAACCGGAAGAGGAGCTCGAGGAAGGGCTTGATGCTGAGGCATTTACTGCATTAAAGAGACTTTCACGCATACCAGCGTCCCTTATCCACGTCGTGCTCTCATCCTCGGGTATTTGCGCGAACACTGTCGCCCACTCTTTAACTAGGTCAAGCGCGACGACATGGCCGGCGTACTCGCGCCATAGACCAGTGTCAGCAGCGAGACGACTACGAGCAGCCTCACTATCTTTAAGAAACGCCACGAATCCACGCACGCGGAATCTGGATGCTGCACCGAACTCTGACAAGCCTCGAGGAATACGACCTGCTCCAGGTGAGAACGAAGTTCTCAAGACAAGGTATGCAATTAACAAGAAAAATATCTCAAAATAAGTAAACATCAAGAACGCGAGCGGTATGAGTGACAAGAACACCAGTAGCCCCTTCCAAGTTGCCGGACGGTCACCAACCGTAATCAAAGCTTTACGATCAAGTGTTTCTGGAGTAAGAAAGCCAGCCTCTACGCACGAGGTACGTACTGCTTGGGATAGTTCTTCTGCAATCTTTAGCAGCTTTGTTTCCTGCAAGACAAGGACAGGACTTTCTGCGAACAGTCGCGAAAGCAGCATCTGTTCATAGTTACGCAACTGAACACTTGGCGCGCTCTTCAATGAGATCTGCCACACTCCGTTGTTTAGTTCATCTAACTCCACTACGTCGCGTGCAGCAAGGTCAACGATCGTCGCTGAAAAGCACGTTGTCGCATTTGGTTTATCTGCAAGGAAAGCTATTTGCGCCGGACCGAGGTCCATAGGCGGGATGTATTCAAGAGGTGGATCCGCATAAGGATCGACTTGCACTGAGACGTCACCGCTCAAGTGAGGTACTGAGTCTTGCGAGAAAGTTGCGCCAAGTGTTTCTGGGGAGAAACTTAACGCGGATCTAATACGTCGTCGTCGTCGACTAATGCCAAACAAGACGAGAACTAAAGTCACTACGAGCTCCACGTAGAGGATCGGTGGTATGCGAAGCTTGACCGGATTTACCGCTATCGCGTCAATCAAATCTGTCTTGATTAATACAGGTGCAGCTGCGGTGTAGCCGATACCTGAAATTGGCGCAGCCGCCCCAACAAAATCTTTAGCCAAAAACTCAAGCTGTATTGCGAATTCGTCACGAGCGTTTACACCTGTTTGTACCGCAACAGTCTCTGTAGTGCCAGGAACAATTGACGCACAAGGCTCGGTGTTCATAGACACGTAAATGCATTTTTCAGATAGCGGTCGAGACGAGTGGTAGACAACTATCTCGGCTTTGTCGATGTCCTGCTCCCATGAGTCAAAGGCTTGAATGTCTAGTGACACCTTGTCTCCACTAGGCGTCATTGCTGCATTGAGTGTGTACCGCAGTTGGTAAGTGTGGGGACCTGACACAGTAACTGCCGGGTCACCGATGGTGATAACGGCCTCACTGCCGATCATCGAGACGTTAGCTTGCGCTGGAGTGCCTGGACCTGCGCTGACAACTAGGTTTGTCACAGGAAATGCACGTGACACATTTTCTTTATCGGTAATAACCATCGGGATAGTGCGCTTGATGCCGTGACGGTCGTAGGAGCCGAAGTCCTGCACAATCGTCTCAGTGACTTCAATATCACCAGAAGGCATCGGTCGTAGCTCGGTACGGAACAACACCGTGTGGTCGCTGCGTGTGTAGAGATCGCGCATTGCTGCTACGGGAAACGACAGTCCAAAAAACACCAGTGCCACAATGAATAATTTGAAGCTGAAGAGTTTTTGGCGCATGTTAATAACGGTCCATGACCTCGTCCAGTTAGCACGTAGTGGGTCGCTTCTCGGATACGTATGATCACTAGCGCTTTGCCGCGTCCCGTAAAGTTCGCCAACTGTCCTCTCAAGCCATCTCTACACGGCGTGTTTTCGGGAATATTTTTCTAAAAAGTAGTCATTCACAGTGCGCTGAGAGTTTCAGGCCGCACAGTTCCTGCGTATATATAGATAGACAGCTAGTTAGCGTTACTCAGAAGTTAGTCAGATTAGAGGCACCAATCCGTTCTAAGGAGAAACCGTTACTGCTTCCCTCTCACCGCATAAGAAGTACAGCAGTCAAGTCGATTACATGCTCTGTGATGCTGACCAGCATTATTATGAGACACAGGACTGTTTAACCCGTCATCTAGATAAAAAGTATAAGAACGTAGTGAAGTGGGTTAAAACAGATGACCACACATCAGTTTTGATCAATGCCAGACAACTCACTGTTGTGCCTAACCCTACTTACGATCCAGTTGGCGCTCCAGGAAGCCTTGAAACATACTTCAGGTCAAACAACACTGACGGCTTAGAGCTACGCGACATGATCACGATGCAACCACTGCAAGCAGAGTACCAAAACCGTCAATCACGTCTAGACAAACTTGACGAACAGGGCGTGCAGTTAGCCTGGCTGATACCAAGTCTGGGTTTAGGTATCGAAGAGATGCTGCAAGAGGACCCAGAGTCCGGCATGGAAGTCTTTGCGGCTTACAACAAATGGCTGCACGATGACTGGGGGTACAGCAAAGATGAGCGCATATTCACAGGTCCTATGCTCTCACTCATGGACGCCGACCTGGCCGAAAAGGAGCTAGATCGTGTCCTGCCGCTAGGCGCGAGAATGGTGATCATGCGCGCTGGTCCGGTGGGGAGCCAGTATGGAAGACCTCCGTCACCAGCTGACGTTCGTTTCGATCGTATCTGGTCAAAGATCGCCGAAGCTGGTGTAGTTGTAGCTATTCACGCGGGTGATGCTGGGTACAGTAAGTATCTGGGAGACTGGGGCGAAGGCACCAAGTACAAAGGGTTCAAGTCTTCCCCACTCGCTGAGGTTCTTGCTGTTGGTACTGAACGTCCGATATTTGACATGATGGCGGCGATGGTCTGCCACGGGCTGTTTGACCGCCATCAAAAGTTAAAGATCGCAACTCTGGAGCTGGGTTCTGCGTGGGTGCATGAGCTACATCGCCGTCTTAGGTCTTCCTACGGTAAAACACCACAACTGTTCAAGCGCGACCCGGTCGAGTCGTTTCGTCAGCACGTGTGGGTAGCTCCGTTTTATGAGGACAACATCACCGCTCTACGTGACGCACACGGCAGCGATCGCATCCTCCTTGGGTCAGACTGGCCGCACCCTGAGGGTCTCTCTGAACCTAGTAAGTGGATAGAAGACTTTCACGCACTAGGGCCGTTAGACATGAAAAAGGCTCTGCGCGACAATCTACTCCAGCTCTGCAACCTTACATAGAGTCTGTTAAGGAAAAGCACAGATCTTGAACTTTCAAGGAAGTTTGTGCCGTAAAGTCCGCAACCGCTAGTCAAAGTACCCGCTTTTCAGGCCGAGTTCTGTGAGCCGAGAGATTGCTGGCTGGTCGCTGATCACGCTGTTTTCGCAAGCCTCAGTGCGCGCCAACAGTGCTTTAAGCCTGCAAAGGTTTTGAAAATAAGGAGAATATATGGCGTTACAGAACGCTCAATCCATTGGATTTTTCCGGTCGCTACTCAAAGTAGCAACAGACACGGAACGAGAAGGTGTTATGCAAGGCATAAACCCTGCTCTGTACTCCGCTTTGACGCAAGTCTTGCGAGCATCCAAGTACATCAAAAAACTAAACGTTGAAACAGCACAAGAGCTCATCAGCTACATCACCGACGCCGAGAAGCTGCAAAGCATCAAGGACACAGACAAGCGCGTAATGATCGGCCATGCAGTCGATCAGCAACTTCGCGTAATTGGTGCTGTACTTGACGAGACGTCCCGCAGAGCTTGGACACCATACAACAGTGTGGTTGTTACAGCTAAGACGAAGAAGGTACTCGAAGGTAAAGACGAAGACATCGTCATGATGAACCTCTCTCGAATGCAGCACCGTGATGATAAACTCATCGCACCGTGGATCGAGAAGATGTCAGAAGGCGGCGTTATTCGTTTTCTGAACATCATGCAGCACAACAGCCGCATGTACGCAGAAGAAACTTCCCGTGCCATCGGAAAACGTCTAATGGGTCTTGACGTGATGCTTTTCAACCACATCAGCCCTAAAGCTCGTGTGAGTGAGGTCATTCTCGAAGCAGCTCTCGAAGGTTGGGACTTTGTGGTGTGTGAAAAACTTGCACACATCATAAGTATGTCTCCGACTTACGTTACTGCTAGGAGACTCCTCGGCGCAGAAGCTTCAGATGAAGTGCGTAACGCAATGGTCTCACCAGAGGCTGTAGCTGTGTGGCGTAAAAAACTCGACTACGGTATGCTTTTGTACGCAAAAGCACTCACCGAAGAAGAGCTACGATTACACATCCACGCCCTTGAGAGTGAAGCAAGCTACAACCGCATGGAGACACTGAAGTTCGCAAGACGAGCCGAGGACATCCATCTCATTGTTGAAGAGTGCTACCGCCGAGGTTGGTGGAATGACGACCGGTCCAGAGATAGGTTCCGCTGGTCTTCTAACCTAGACGGATCCGCATGGCTATCAGTCCCTGGTCTCAACGAGAACACGGCGAAGTCAATCATGATTCAGGGCTCAAATGAGTCTGTGGTTTTGTACCTTCTCGGTCGCTGGGGAACGCCTAGTACCGAGACGATCAACTTCGGAGCATCTTTGCTGTTTCTAGATGATCTCGACGCTCGAGTTTCCGGCAGCGCTCTCAGTTCATGGACTGGTACGCAAGAGTATCGCGCACTTGTGCGTGCTCTCTTTGCAAACTCCTCAATGGCTATTGATCGTGTAGTGCAAAGTCACTACACGTGGTCAGATGAGCTGGCAAGAGCAACACTTGATGTCCTGTGTGAAACACTCGCTACGGACTCTGGCAAATGGGCAATGTTTTCCTCGTTGTTGACAAGCACGAAAGAACAACCCATTCAGGTGATAGCTGACGCTGCAAACGTATTAGCTTGAGAAATTCAGAGTGGGTAAGGATAAAACCTTGCCCACTCTTTGTATAGAAATCGCACTTTGTATAAAGTTGCTATAGTTACGTAACTGTACATCGCCGCTCCAACGCTCTCGGACAAGCGTACAGGCAGCCCTGAGGGCCGACTTCGAAAGTTCTACACGAGATTCACAAACTGAGCGTGTAGCACTGTACTTCTCTAGAGTCATCAGCGTGCGCTGGTGCGAGTTGTATAGACAAGGAAACGGGTTAAACCGAATCCTTGAGCCACAAGGTGGCTTTTTAGTTATGAGTACCGTGTGTCTTCGCTGCGTGTTTTCTTTAGTACAGACCAAAGAGAGCTAAGTGCTACTAAAAACCCAACAGCTCGGAGTAAAAAAGGCACAACGAGCGACACAGCTAGAACTACGCAAGCTACAAGCAACACGAAATTTCTAACGATAGCTAGTGCGTTCAGCGTTTTCTGCAATTCTCCAGCTGACTTGCCAAGAGTAGACGCTTTGCGACGAGCAGCGGCGAACTGGAGCAACGTAACAATTAAGTACGCTCCGGCTGCTAAACGCGACACGAAAGTGTTTGGCACGAAAGCTACGACACACGCTGAAACAAAGGTTGCAAAGTGGGTAACTTTTGCACTGAAAGGGTTTTCTTTAATTACTTTAGTCGCCATTTGGGACTCCTTGTTTGTGCCGCTGGTGCGGACTTTGACTCTGCCTACCATCGCGGCTGTAGTCGGGGATCAAACCACCCTGCTTTCGCTATCCCCTGAGATCAGTAAAAACTAACCACTATGAGCAAAGCGCATGCCGCCTCTGCCCATACTCAAAGAAGTGCGCCAGGTATGTGCTGACGGTTACCCCTTGTAAGGCTGCTGCGTGAGCCAGAGTTTTTGTGCGGCCAGCACTTTTGTGACAACCTCACCCCAGCCTGTAGCTCGCGGCCCTGCAAGCTCCTTGTTGTATGGCTGGTCAAACACAAGCACATTTTGACCAGAGTCTCTTAGAGCTTCTACTTGATACGGAGCATCATCAATATGCAAATCAGCTGATGCGTCAGCTTTAGCTCCAAGAAAGCACAAGTCTCTGTGTGGTACGCGTACTCGGCCATCTTCACGTTTGGACTGCAGCCACGCGATGGTGTCACCAGCAGCTCTGTCTTGGTCTCCGTGAGAGAGGAACCGGTGAGTGACGATTCGGATATGAACTTCAGCATCACTGAGTTCCCACAACGCGTTGCTCATACCAGGGAGTTCTTCCATTGTCCGAAAGAGCGCACGATCCACAGCATAGCGGTGGGTGCGGACGTAGTCTTCAGTCGAGTCAAACCATCCAGCCGCAACTAGGTCCCAACTACCCGGCTCTGGTAGTTCGAAAGCGTCTTTACGCCCCATTGCTGCCATGTACGGACGTAAAGAATTGAGGTAGTCAGCGCACACACCGTCTAGGTCAACAGCCAGGACGAACCTGTTGGGGTGCTGGGTGAGTGTTGGCGTTGAGGAGCTTTCGGACATGACTAAATTGTGCCGGTTTAGTCTTTTAAAACACATGACCATTGTGCCCTCCTTTGAGCACCTACCGATTGCCTGAAGTCACACGCAAGCTCCTTGGTAAGACCAACCTCTCGCTGACAGTGACTTTGGTGCAAGACATAAATCCTTCAGACCGCTCGCTAGGCCACAGAGTATCGATCTTGCTAACCGGCTGGGTTCTTGTCTCTTTAGGCATTGTCAGTGTCCTGCGAGCAGGGCTAGGCGCCGGACCTCTAGACGTGTTGAACGTAGGAGTCGCCTCACGCCTTGGTGTTCAAGTTGGGACAGCAAGCTGGGTAACGATGGGGACAATAATTGCAGTCGCGATGATTCTCGGTGCACGACCAGG
>Ga0102917_1000560_pt1 | contig 12351 bp, 15 predicted proteins | sample Colrivmet1562A02_FD_78201 | JGI IMG/M metagenome (GOLD analysis project Ga0102917, IMG submission 78201) | Estuarine microbial communities from the Columbia River estuary - metaG 1562A-02 | ecosystem: Environmental > Aquatic > Marine > Intertidal zone > Estuary | place: USA: Columbia River...
GACAGCGATGAAGTGGCTGTCCTTCCTCCGGTTTCCGGTGGGCTCTAGAGTACGCATATCGCAACTTTTTCGAGATCACGGTTTTTGGCGCTATGAATCCTGCATCGCTCACGCTTCCTGAACTGCGCTCGTTGCGTACTGAGCTTCAAAATGAAGAAGATGCAGTGTCATTTGTGCGACGCCTTGCTCAAGGTCGACTCGATGTGGTGCGTGAAGAGAAACAAAAACGAGGATCAGGAAAATCTCTTGACGCACAACCAGAACAGCTAGCAGCAGTGTTTGGCCAGCAACAAGGTGGAGGTTCTGCGCGTCCGCCGCGCGATACCGAAGTTCCTGCACATCACCCGCGTCTTGCGGAACTCACCACGCTGTGTGACACCTTCCATTTTGCCGACTTTGCAGAACTCTCGTTGGGAGAACTCGATGCGCTCATCAACGCACTAGAAGCTTTTGAGATGGTGCAGTCGACAGATCGTAAAGCACTCTTTGGGCAAATTGATGCTTTGAGCGCAGAACTTGTTGCTCGCTATAAAAGTGGTGGAGCCAACATCAACTCATTGTTGGAATAATGGACCAACGTCTCTTTGAACTTGGCGAATTCATTCGGGTTCGTCGCGAAGCTGCTCAGCAGTCAATCCGAGACCTCTCGCGCATCGCAGGTATTTCTAACCCGTATCTATCGCAAATTGAGCGGGGCTTGCGCAAGCCGTCAGCCGACATATTGCAGCAAATTGCCAAGGCACTGCAGATTTCCGCAGAAACGTTGTATGTCCAGGCAGGAATTTTGGACGGCGATACAGAGCGTTTTTCTGAGCACAACCCGGTGACCACGGATAGCTCGGTCGAGGCAGCAATACAAGGCGATGCGCAGCTTTCAGCGGTGCAGAAAGAAAGCCTTTTAAGCGTCTATCGGTCATATGTGAATCCGACGATAGGTTGACCTCTCCATGAAGCGCGTTGCAGTGATCTCGATGCACACCTCACCCCTGGCTCAGCCTGGGGTAGGCGATGGCGGCGGCATGAATGTTTACGTGCGCGAACTTGTGTCGGCACTGGCTCACGCCGGTTTAGATTGCACCACCTATACGCGCGCTTGGCAAGCAGGTCTACCCGAAGTGGTCAATGTTGAACCCAATCATCGGGTGGTGCACATTCCTGCCGGAAGTTTTGATTTGCCGAAGAACGAACTTCTTTCGGTAGTCGATGAGTTCTCAGACAACGTGCGTGCACACATTGTGGGTTCTGGTGGAGTCGACGTACTGCATGCCAATTACTGGTTGTCGGGTTTGTCAGCACACAAACTCAAACACGAATTAGATCTTCCGTTAGTCACCACCTTCCACACACTCGCGCGCGTTAAGGCACAGGGTGGAGATTTTGAATCTGATATTCGTGAACAAAGCGAATCAGACATCATTGGGTGCGCAGATGCTATTTGCGTTTCTTGCACAGAAGAAGAACGTCAATTCATCGATTTGTACGGCAACCCGCCCGGAACATTGGAAATTGTTGCGCCCGGCGTAGAGCATGCATTTTTTGCACCTGGTGAAAAACGCGGTGCACGACATGCTTTGGGGATTGCCTTCGACGTTCCAGTTCTCCTCTTCGTTGGCCGCATTCAACCACTCAAAGGTCTGGATGTTGCAATTCAGGCGCTCGCACAACTGCAAGCAAAAAATGCACAACTCATTGTTGTGGGTGGCGCGAGCGGCAGCGAAGGAAATGAAGAAATCGAAAAGGTCATGCAACTTGCCCGCAATCTTGGTGTGCATAACAACATTCGCTTTGTCGAACCACAAGCGCATCACATGTTGTCGACCTATTATCGAGCAGCCGACGTAGTAGTGGTACCGAGTCGCAGTGAAAGTTTTGGTCTCGTTGCCCTTGAAGCCGCTGCATGTGGCGTCCCTGTTGTGGCAAGTGCAGTAGGCGGGCTACTCACCATCATCGATGATGGTGAAACTGGCTACCTTGTTCTCGGACGTGACCCCGCGTTGTTTGCCGGACACATTGACGAATTATTGGCGCATCCCACCATGGCGTTAGCAATGGGGGCAAAGGCCGCAGAAAAGGCACGCGATTACACCTGGAGTTTCGCTGCTGCGCGCTTGCGTCGTGTGTATGCAGACGTTTCCACACGCGATCGCGTGGAGTGCCGGTAACTCCCCATGAGTGAGCTCTTTTCGGAGCCCGATATTGAAGTCATTGCTCGCCACATTGATGAGTGGCTAGGCGCGTATCGGCAAAGTCATGAAGATGTTGTCGATGCGGGGCGTGACCCCGAAGCCCCTCGACGGTGGTTCATCAGAATGCATGGTGAGGAAAAAGAATTCACCACTATTTGGCTCACCTTGGGTCAGCGCACATTGCGTTATGAGACCTATGTAATGCCAGCGCCTGAAGGAAATGCCGAGCAGTTGTATGAACAAGCGTTACGGCGTAACGCAAAACTCACCGGAGCACATTTTTCTATTGGTGTCGAGAATGCTCTTTTTTTGCGTGGAGAACTTCCCATCACGGTGTTGAGTGAAATTGAAATCGACAGAGTGATCGGCACATTGTTTGCTGCGGTTGAAACTCATTTCCCTGTTCTCATCAGAATTGGTTTTGCCTCGCGCTTCGCAGAGTAACGTCAGTGATGTGGAACAAGCATCACTCACCATTATTGGCGGCGGCAACATGGGAGCCGCTTTGGCCCACGGGCTATTGCGCGGTGGCCTTGCCCCAGACATGCTCACCATTGTTGAGTTGTCGGCAGAGCAAAGAAAAGTGTTGAGTTCAACTTTTCCCGGTGTTCACATCAACGAGTCTGTACAGAAGTGCAGCGCGGCAGTAATTGCAGTAAAGCCTGCCGATGCTGCCCAAGCAACAACTCTTGCAGTTCAAAATGGCGCGCGAACAGTGCTATCTATTGCCGCAGGTGTTTCTCTTGCCACGTTGCAAAAAGCTGCTGGTGATGGTGTGGCGGTTATTCGTGCAATGCCGAACACTCCTTCACTCGTTGGTGAAGGTGCGGCTGGTTATGCAATGGGATCCTCGTGTACAGAAAGTAGCGAGAAGTTTGCTGCAGAGGTTTTAGGCAGTGTTGGAATTGCTGTGCGTGTTGAAGAACAACAAATCGACGCCATCACGGGGCTAACTGGTTCAGGCCCGGCGTATCTTTTTTATATTGCAGAGTCACTCATGGCAGCTGCACAAGAAATGGGCATCAACGCGGAATTAGCCGACCCATTGGTGAGGCAATTATTGCGTGGTGCAGGCGTGCTTCTCGCCCAAAGCCCAGAATCAGCTGCACAATTGCGCGAACGTGTCACCTCGCCTGGCGGAACCACGGCGGCCGGGCTCGCAAGCCTGCGCTCGTCGGGGGTAGGCGAAGCCATTGTTGAGGCTGTTCGCGCAGCCACAGCGCGGAGTCGCGAGATGGGTGCCGAGGCGCAGAAATAGCTCGAAATGGGCAAACGGGCAGAAAAGAGCCTGATCATGTTGAAAAATGGAAAATTTTTCAAAAAATATGAGTGACGCTTTTCGCTAAAGGGGAACTTGTGCGTAACGTACGTGGAGATCACCGGGTGGCTTGCCACTCGGGAGTCGCGCCCGCAAGGGCCGCGCCTTAGGGGTCGGTGTCATCGGGGGGTTGACACCGACCCCTTCGTTCGTCTTACGAGAGTTTCCAGTTGTTCTCATTTCAGATAGGAAAGAGATGTGATGCCTTACGACCACATTTCACTGCTCACCGATTATGGAACTGCCGATGAATTTGTTGGCGTCATGAAAGCAGTGATTGCCGACCTTGCACCACATGCACGCGTGACAGATCTTGCACATCATGTTCCTGCATACGACGTGCGCGCAGGTTCAATGATGTTGGCTCGTTGTATTCAATATGTGCCGCGTGGAATTGTTATTGGGGTCGTTGACCCAGGTGTTGGTACGCAACGTAAAGCCATTGCACTAGAAATTGCTGGCGGCGAAGGAATTCTTCTCGGACCCGACAATGGTTTGTTGGCACCTGCTGCTGGAATGGTGGGCGGAGTTGATCGCGCCGTTGTATTGAATAACTTTGCTCTGCACCTTCCTGCACCTGGAGCAACGTTTGCAGGCAGAGATATTTTTGCTCCGGTAGCTGCACATTTATGTAGTGGAGTTCCCTTCGATGAACTCGGCGATGCTGTTGATGCCGATCTCCTCATGCCAGGGCTTGTGACACTTCCACAGATTGGTGACACGGAAATTATTTCTGAAGTCACTTGGGTCGATCATTTTGGTAACTGTCAACTCAATGTGGGTCTTGAAGATGTTGCAACTCTTTTGACGGGCGGTTCGTTATTGCTGTCGCTGGTGGTCGATGGTGTTGCTCGTTCGGCAACCATTACCACTGCTTTCGGGCTCATTCCTAGCGGGGGAATTGGCCTTGTGATTGACTCTTATGGAATGTTGGCTATTGCAAAAGATCAAGACTCCGCAGCGCGCGACGTGGGTGTAGGTGTTGGCGACCAAGTGGTTCTTCGTGCAGGTGAGGCGAGTCAAGTGTCTACTGCGGTGCACATTGGTAAAAAGGGTGCATCAGAATAGCGACATGAGTTCCGCTAGGTTATTGGTGTGAGACCCGCTACTACTTTGGTTGTCGGACTCCTTCTCGGAGTCATTCTGGTTGCAGGGATTGCGCAACTGTTGTTTTTGCGATAAGTAAGCGCAACCGATCTTTGCGCACGGCAACGGCGTTTGATGCGACAATAAAACCGCCAAACAAAATAGAAACACCGATGAGCAACGTGACAGCAAATGCGCGATCTTTCCCCAGTCGACCCGCAATGGTGCCGCTTGCCGACAACACAATTGCACCTAATGCAATGAGTAAGTTGCCCGCCGCAAGTTGTTTGGGGTGAATTGCCGCGCGGCGAGCCGAAGTAGTTGCAGCAGGTACGCGGTGACGCATGATGCGCAGTGCCGACCACAAGGCCCCCACAATGATGACGAGCGCAGGAATTGATGAACCAAGTGCGGCAAAGAGTCGTGGTCCGAGTCCAAACAATTCTTTTGCGGTGGGGAAGTTCTCTGGGTCAACAGCTTGTTTTGTTGGAACAGTGAACACGACGCCAACAGCTACGCCCGACAACAAAACGAGAACAGTGCGAACCGCGTGCCCAATACGTTGCCCGAATAAGAGATAGATGGTGCCGAGGCCAAGCCAGGGAACATTGAGGACGGCACCGGTCAGGAAAAAAACGCGGAAACTTGCTGAACTCCAACCACGACTTTCGGCCCACCACAGCGAACCCGCACCGAGGGCAAACAGCGCCATGGCAATGGTCCACGCCAAGTCGTGTGCTGCGCGGCGGCGTAACCAGCGGTCGTAGGTGAGTAAGCAAAACGCAACGGAAATGAGGACAGCGCTGGCGGCGAGAGCACTGTTTTCCATCACGTCAGGTTAGAGGAAAGGAATGGTCGCAAGACTTTGTGAAAACCTGCACGAGCACCTAGCCTGTAGGCGTGTCGGTTTCCTCGCGTCGCAAAATTCCCGAAGCAGCACTCATCCGCTTGCCCATGTATCTCCGTTTATTAGGAGAAGTGACTGCCCAAGGGGTGTCCCACATCTCGAGTGACCAACTTGCTGAACTTGCTGCTGTGAATGCGGCAAAGGTTCGTAAAGATCTGTCGTATCTCGGAAGCTACGGAGTGCGCGGCGTGGGTTACGAGGTTGCTTTCCTCTCTTATCAAATTCAGCGTGAATTGGGCGTGAACCACGAATGGCCCATTGTCATTGTGGGCGCAGGCAACTTGGGCCAGGCCCTTGCCAACTACGGGGGCTTTGTCGAGCGGGGTTTTGGCCTGGTGGGTGTTTTCGACACCGATCCCAGCAAAATTGGCACTCACGTGGGTGGAATATGTGTGCAACACCTCGATGAACTCTCCGAAGTGGTCCAAACACGCGGTGTGAGCATTGGGGTGCTCGCCACGCCTGCGGCCACAGCCCAAGAGGCAGTCAACCGCCTAGTTCGGGCGGGGGTGGGTTCGATTCTCAATTTCGTGCCCATGGTCTTGTCGGTTCCACGAGGGGTACACATCAGCAAGGTCGATTTGGCCGGAGAATTGCAGATTTTGAGCTATTACGAGCAGCAAAAGGTGAATTCTTTAAGTCACATCCAGGCGACGACTACCTCCTCGCGCGCTGTGAGCGCATAGCGTAGGCACTGTATGTCTGTTGTCGTCATCGGAGTGAACCACCGCACGAGCCCTTTGCAGGTGCTTGAAAAGGTAGCAATCAACCCCACCGATATGTCGAAGGCATTGCATTCATTGTCATCACGGAACAACATTCGTGAAGCGGTTGTACTTTCCACATGTAACCGCACCGAGGTGTACGCAATTACTGAAAAGTTTCATGCGGCCTATGCCGACATCAGCGACTTTTTCTGTGAACTCGGTGGGCTTGTTCCCGATGAATTGAATAACCACCTCTATAGCCAACATGACGACGCAGCAATCACTCATCTTTTTGAAGTTGCGTGTGGGCTCGATTCAGCAGTCATCGGTGAAAATGAAATTCTCGGACAAGTGCGCGATGCATGGACCAATGCGCAAAGTGAAGGCGCATCACGTTCTACGTTGAATCTTCTTTTCCGTCATGCTCTTGAAACAGGTAAACGAGCACGAACCGAAACTGCTATTTCACGTTCCACCACGTCAATATCTTTTGCTGCAGTAGAAATGGCACGTGACCTCCTCGGCACTCTGGCCGACAAAAAAGTACTCATTGTTGGCGCAGGCGAAATGGGAGAAGGTGTTGCTACAGCAATTGCCGCAAACCCCGGAACTGAAATCACAGTAGTGAATCGCACTGCTGCGCGCAGCGAAGAACTTGCAAACCGTTTAGGCGCATCAACGTTGCCGTTAGAGAATCTCGATACCGCCTTGCATCATGCCGATGTGCTTGTTACGTGCACTGGTTCAGGAAACTTCATTCTCGATTACGAAAAAGCTCAAAAAGTAATGAGTATGCGTTCTGGCAAGAAACTTTTTGTGGTCGACATTGCTGTTCCACGTGATGTGGAAGCCAACGTAGGACAGCTCGACAATATTGAATTGCGGAACCTCGATGACCTTCGTGATTGGGCGCGCAAAGGCGTTGAACAGCGCGAAGGCGAAGCAGCAAAAGTCCGCGTCATCATTTCAGAAGAGTTAGAGCGCTACACCATCGACTCAACAGCGCGACAAGCTGCTCCACTCATTGCTGCATTGCATGAGACCGCAGAAGCAATTCGCATTGCCGAACTTGAGCGCTATGCAAAGCGACTCGCTGCATTAACCGATGAGCAACGTGAAGCCGTTGAAGCACTCACCAAGGGAATCACGGCGAAAATGATGCACCAGCCTGCTGTTCGTTTAAAAGAAGGCGCAGGAACTCCGCAGGGTGAGCGCCTCGCCGATGCCGTGCGCGACCTCTTTCATCTTCACTGATGAACATGAGATGCCAGTGACACAAAAGATTCTCCGAATTGCAACTCGGCCCAGCCCACAGGCGCGCACGCAAGCGCAATTTGTTGCCGACTCAATTACTCGTGAGAACCCTGAAGTTGAGTGCAAATTGGTTTTTGTGGAAAGCATGGGCGATCAGCGCGCCGATGTTCCACTTCACCAGATGGCTGGTCAAGGTATTTTCGTCAAAGAAGTTCAGCGTGCAGTGCTCGATGGGCGAGCCGATATTGCAGTGCATTCAGCAAAAGACCTTCCCACCATTACTGAATACGGTTTAGAAATCGGAGCTTGGTGCGCGCGACGCGACGCGCGCGATGCACTCATCGGGAACTCTCTCCAGCAACTGGAGCAAGGAGCAACTATTGCAACAGGGTCGGTGCGCCGGCGTGCGCAGTTGCGAGCACTGCGCCCCGATCTTCAATTTGTTGAGTTGCGCGGCAATATTGGCACGCGGTTAGAAAAGGTACCTGATGGTGGCGCAGTGGTGATGGCAGTTGCAGCTCTTGAAGTGCTGGGCCTCACAGAGAAAATCACTGAAGTTCTTGACCCAGAGTTTTTCGTACCCATGGTGGGCCAAGGTTGTGTTGCTGTGGAACATCGATTCGGTGATTTAGAAACACAAAAGATTGTCCAGTCAATTGATCACAAGGCAACGCGCTACGCAGTAGAAATTGAACGTGCTTTTTTGGGTGTTTTGGGCAGTGGCTGTTCGTTGCCCGTTGGTGCTTACGTGAACAATCAGAACGTTCTCACTACCTTCTTAGCCTCAGATGACACCGCGCAAGCTCGTTCAATTTCTATGCAAGCTGAAGTTTCAGATGAAGAAAATGCAACGCTTATTGCTGCTCAACTAGCTCGCACTTCGCGCGAGCAAATGGGAAGGCGTTAGAAGAGTGGCTTCATTGCCGTTAAGTGGTCGGCAAATTGTGGTGACACGTGCTTTAGAACAAGCTGGTTCAATAGTTGAAGTGTTGAGTGCTGCTGGTGCCAACGTAATTTCTTTGCCGCTCATTGAAATTATTGAACCTCCCGATGGAGGTGCAGCACGCGATGCAGAGCTCGCAAATATTGGTAGTTATGAGTGGCTGGTGGTGAGTTCCCCTAATGGTGCACGTCGAGTAGTTGCTGTACTCCAAGAAGCAGTCAAGAACGCCACACGCATTCCACACATCGCTGTTCTGGGAAATGGCACCCGAGAAGTAGTTGAAGGGGTTGCGGGAATCAAAGTAAATGTGCAGGCCGAAGTTCCTAGTGGCGAAGGACTCGTGCATAGCTTTCCCATGCATGCAAATGGATCTCCAGAAAAGAGGGTGCTTCTTGTGCAGGGTGAAGGTGCCGACCTCACCGTTGTTTCCGGACTCATTGAAAAGGGCTGGGACGTAACACGAGTAAATGCATATCGCACTGCTCATTGTGTTCCTCCATCTGAGATACGAGCAGAGATAGAGCAGGGTGACGCTGTTGTCTTCGCCTCTGGCAGTGCCGCACGAAGTTGGGTATCGGCTTTAGGAACTGAATTCCGAGGAAAAGTTGTTGTCATCGGGCCTGTGACACAGAAAGTTGCTGCGTCACTTGGCCTTGAGGTTCATGCAGTGGCAGAAGTACCTACTCCTGAGGGTATTTGCGCGGCCCTCGTTGTGCTTTTTGCATAACAACCTCCATAACATTCGGTTGTGGCATTTCCCCTATCGCGCCCCCGTCGACTTCGTACATCTTTCGCTATGAGAGAGCTCGTTGCTGAAACACGTTTGCATACCAGCAATTTTGTTGCACCACTTTTTGTGAAGGAAGGAATTTCTTCACCTCAACCCATCGCCTCACTTCCTGGGGTAGTGCAGCACTCTTTAGATTCACTAGAACAAGAAGTGCAAGAACTTGCAGAGCTTGGTGTGCGAGGCGTCATTCTTTTCGGAGTACCCGAAAAAAAAGATGATGTGGGTTCTGGTGCATTTGACCCGCAAGGAATTGTGCAAGTTGCCTTGCAGCGTTTAGCAAAAACAGCCGGCAATGAAGTAGTGCTCATGGCCGACCTGTGCGTCGATGAGTACACCAGTCACGGGCACTGTGGCATCGTCGGAAAAAATGGCGATGTCGACAACGATTTAACACTCGACATCTATGCAAAAATCGCAGTGGCACAAGCAAGCGCCGGAGCACAAGTTGTTGCGCCGAGCGGGATGATGGACGGGCAAGTGGGTGTCATCCGACAAGCGCTCGATGCTCACGGGTTTCACGAAGTTTCCATCATGGCGTACTCGGCGAAGTACGCATCGGGCTTATATGGCCCATTTCGCGATGCAGTTGATGTCAGCATTGCCAACGGGGGCAATCGCAAGGGTTATCAGCAAGATTTTCGTAATGCGCGGGAATCACTCGTTGAGGTACAAGCCGACATCGACCAAGGTGCCGACATTGTGATGGTCAAGCCGGCAGTTTCATATCTCGATGTCATCGCTGCTGTGCGCACAATGACACACTTGCCTATTGCGGCGTATCACGTGAGTGGTGAATACGCCATGGTCAAAGCCGCCGCCGCGAATGGTTGGATCGATCACGACACCGTGGCGCTCGAACAACTCACTGCCATTCGCCGTGCCGGAGCAGACATTATTCTCACGTACTTCACTCGTTGGTTTGCAGAGAACAATGGCTGATATGACAATCACTTCACCACAGGCCATTCCCTATTGCGATGAAACCGCATGTATTGCTGCACAATGTGTACCCACACTGTGTGTAGGTAAAGGAGTGCCAAGTAATGAAAAACTCTATGCGCGCTCAAGTGATGTCATTCCCGGAGGAGTGAATAGTTCCATACGTGCGTTCAAGTCGGTAGGTGGTTCGCCCTACATCGTTGCACGCGGAAATGGTGCTCACATTTGGGATGTTGAAGGCAAGAAGTACGTCGACCTTGTACAGAGCTACGGAGCAATTATTCTTGGCCATGCACATCCTGCGGTCACTGCGGCAATTCAACAAGCAGCAACAGACGGCACGTCTTATGGTGCACCGACGCCACGCGAGATGAAACTTGCCGAAACAATTAGTTCTCGAGTGGCTAGTTGCGAGCAAGTACGACTCATGAACAGTGGAACCGAAGCCACTAGTACGGCAGTACGTCTTGCGCGTGGCGCAACTGGCAGAAAAGTCATTGTTACTTTTGCTGGAAACTTTCATGGTGCAACAGATGCATTATTGGTTGCTGGTGGAAGCGGCATCGCAACACTTGGCTTGCCAGGAACTGCTGGTGTTCCCGATGAAGCAGTAGCAAATACCATGGTGGCTCCATACAACGTGGTGCCGCGACTCACAAACGATGTTGCAGCCGTCATTGTTGAGCCAGTGGCTGCAAACATGGGCGTTGTTGCGCCCGCTCCTGGGTTTCTTGAAGGCCTTCGGCAAGAATGCGATCGCGTTGGCGCACTCCTCATTTTCGATGAAGTCATTACTGGTTTTCGTTTAGGAAGAGGTGGTGCACAAGCAAAGTTCGATGTGCGCCCCGATCTCACCTGCTTTGGAAAAGTCATTGGTGGTGGTCTTCCTATTGGCGCAGTGGGCGGCCGACGCGACATCATGTCGGTGCTGACGCCTAATGGAAAAGTTTTTCATGCGGGAACACTCGCGGGAAACCCACTTGCAACTGCAGCTGGTCTTGCAGCGTTAAACGAACTCACCGACGACGTATATATGGAAATCTCAGCACGTGCCCGCCACGGTGCTTCGCTGTTGCGCGATATCTGTTCTGCTGCAGGAATTAATGCTCATTTCCCCGTGGTGGGAACGCTTGTGGGTATGTACATCGGAAAAAATGGTGATGCATCGCAACAGCTTCCTCACAATTTCGATGAGGCGAAAACAACCGACGAAAAAATGTATGCACAGTTGTTTCATGCAATGTTAAAAGAAGGTGTTGCAATGGCACCTGGCGCATACGAAGCAATATTTTTTGGTTTAGCGCACACCGACGAAGTTTTTGCAGAGTTGGCGCGAGCAGCCGAGCGTGCAGTGGCGCAAGTTCAACACTAGGAAGTGTTCATGCGGAATTTTTTGAGTGCAAGGTTCGCAGCAGCATTAGGAATTCCCATCGTTGTTGCATTTCTCATTTATGCAGTGCTCGTGAACACCGGTTCATCTTCACAATCGGCGAGCAAAGTTGTTCACTTTGTGAACTACACCGCGTCGGTGAATACCGTTCAAGCTGAAAGCGGTTGGTCAGTTGTGCAGGGAACTTCACGCTCAACTGCTCGGTTGGCGCTTGATGATGCACGAACGGTCTTTATCGCCGAAGGAACTCCCGGTGAAATTGCCTGCACCGATTTTTCCGCGCCGAATGCTTGCGTGTTGATAGCAGAGTTGCTGGGTGACGCTGTGGTGTGGTTCGCTCTTACTCCTGCAACGAGTGAGACATTGCTCACTCGACTCGCGTTACCGCCGGTTGTTGACATGCTGAATGGTGGAGACTTTGCAGTCTTGAGTAACGGTTGGGTCATTCCACTTGCAACACCAACGAAGCGATCATGTTCAACACCAACTGTTTCGTTGCGCGAGTTCATCAACAAATTCACAAGCAACATGAATGTGTCACTGAACCTGTCGGCAGATCACATTGATGTGGTGACATGCACCAGCGAAGGAAACTAACTATTACTTAGCTGTAGATGCACGAGGCTTCGTGCCAACTTCGTTTGGCTTTTCCTTCAGCATCGAGAAGTCTTGAGCAATGGTGTCGAATGAAGTGCCACCCGTTTCCAGAGCCTTAAAGATTTCTGATTCAGGCGAACACCAGGTTTCGTATTCTTCGGCCCACTGTTCACTCTTTGGGTCAGCTCCACTCACGCCGTAGCGAACGTGGCACACAACGCCCAGAATCTCTGC
>Ga0102917_1000564_pt1 | contig 12320 bp, 15 predicted proteins | sample Colrivmet1562A02_FD_78201 | JGI IMG/M metagenome (GOLD analysis project Ga0102917, IMG submission 78201) | Estuarine microbial communities from the Columbia River estuary - metaG 1562A-02 | ecosystem: Environmental > Aquatic > Marine > Intertidal zone > Estuary | place: USA: Columbia River...
GCCGTGGTTGAGAATCTCCATGTATTTGTTAAAGCCGCTAAACTTAGAAACGAACCCCTTGATCACGTCTTATTACACGGTCCTCCGGGCTTAGGTAAAACCACCCTAGCCAACATCATTGCCAATGAAATGGGCGTTGGCTTTAAAGTGACGAGCGGACCCGTATTGGATAAACCTGGGGATTTAGCAGGCCTTTTAACCAATCTTAGCGAAGGAGATGTTCTGTTCATTGATGAAATACATCGCTTAAGTCCGGTGGTGGAGGAATACCTGTATTCTGCAATGGAGGACTATGTGATTGATATCTTATTGGATTCCGGGCCTAATGCGCGAACCATTCAAATCACCCTAAATCCCTTTACATTAATCGGGGCAACCACACGCTCAGGATTACTTACCTCTCCCTTGCGGGCACGCTTTGGCATTAATTCGAGGCTTGAATATTATGACGCACAAACACTTACGCACATTGTAGAACGTTCATCGAGTTTATTGAATATTCCCATCGATGAAACGGCAGCGTATATGATCGCCAGCAGAAGTCGTGGAACCCCGCGAATTGCAAATGCCTTGTTGCGAAGGGTACGTGATTTCGCGCAAATTAAAGGAACTGGAACCATCGACGACGCCATTACAGAAATTGCATTAAAAGCATTGAATGTAGACGAAAACGGCCTCGATGAAATGGATATTCGGATACTTAAAGTCATCATGGATAAATTCAGTGGAGGTCCCGTTGGATTATCAACGATAGCAACAGCAATTGGTGAAAACGCAGGAACCTTGGAAGAGGTATATGAACCCTTTCTAATCCAAGAAGGATTCCTAATGCGCACCCCACGCGGTAGAAAAGTTACGGAAAAAACATACAAACACCTCGGACGAGATATGGGGTATTTTCAAGGTGGATTATTCTAAGTATGAATGCCGATCGATACAAATCGTTCATTAAACAAAAAGCAAACGAGCTCGGATTTTTTTATTGTGGTTTTTCAACGGCGGGTTTCTTAGCCGACGAAGCACCAAAATTAGAACGGTGGTTATCGGAAGGCCTACATGGAAAGATGTCCTATATGGAAAATCATTTCGATAAGCGCTTAGACCCCACCAAGTTAGTTGAAGGTTCAAATAGCGTAATCTCCTTGCTGCTGAATTATTATCCCTCCGAATCGCAAACGGAAAACGCCCCAAAAATCTCAAAATATGCCTATGGGGAAGATTATCATCTGGTAATAAAAGACAAATTAAAATTGCTGGTTGAATCGATGAAAGAAGAAATCGGTGATATACAAGGTAGAGTCTTTGTGGATTCGGCACCCGTGATGGACAAGGCGTGGGCCAAAAAGGCAGGCTTGGGTTGGCTGGGGAAAAACACCAATTTAATTCATCCAAAAGAAGGTAGTTTCTTTTTTATTGCGGAGATTATTTCAGATTTGTCCTTCACCCAAGACCCTCCCATGCGCGACTATTGCGGTACGTGTTCGAAATGCTTAGATGCTTGTCCAACGAACGCCTTAGCTACCCCGTATCAAATCGATGCGTCCCGCTGTATTTCCTATTTGACCATAGAATTAAAAGATCAACTCATCCCCCAACAATTCAATGAGTCTATGGAAAATTGGATGTTTGGTTGTGACATTTGTCAAGATGTTTGCCCATGGAATCGGTTTTCAAAAGCGCACAAAGAAGCACGTTTCAATCCCGATTTCGAACTTTTAAACCTCAACACGAACGATTGGCATGCCTTGACCTCCGATCATTTTGAAATCCTATTTAAAAACAGTGCAATCAAACGTACTGGGTTTCAGGGATTGAAACGAAACATCAATTTTTTGAAACCCATTGAAAAGCCGTAACTTTGAGCCATGTCAGGGTCAACCTTCGGAAAGCTATTTCAATTAACCACCTTTGGTGAATCACATGGTGCTGCGTTGGGCGGAATTATTCAGGGATGCCCACCGAACGTTACCTTGGATTTTGAACAAATACAAGCCGTATTAAATCGACGGAGACCTGGTCAATCGGCACTCGTATCACCGCGCAATGAAGGCGATGTAGTTGAATTTCTATCCGGAATATATCACGGCAAAACTACCGGAACCCCGATTGGATTCATCCTTCGAAATCATGACCAACGCCCGGAAGATTACGAACAACTAAATACCGCATATCGGCCATCTCACGCTGATTTTACCTACGACAAGAAATATGGTATCCGTGATCCACGCGGAGGTGGAAGATCAAGCGCTAGAGAAACAGTATGTCGAGTGGTAGCTGGAGCAATTGCGGAACAACTATTGGCACATGTAGGAATAACATTCTCAACCTATGTGGATCAAATAGGAAGTTGTCGGTTCAATTCAACAGACTTTTTTAGTATGGCTCACATTGATCAATCCTTAGTTCGTTGTCCGGATAGTATAACAACTGAACAGATGGTTGATTTGATTGAACAAACCAGAGCGCAAGGCAATACCTTAGGTGGAGCGATTCGTGGTGTTATTCATGGCGTTCCCGCTGGTTTAGGGGAACCAGTTTTTGATAAATTACATGCAGAATTAGGTAAAGCGTTGTTATCGATTAATGCAGTAAAAGGTGTGGAATTCGGAAGTGGTTTTGATGCCATTGAAATGACCGGAAGTATGCATAATGATTCATTTACAGAAGATTTTAATACCACAACCAATCATTCCGGAGGAATTCAGGGAGGAATTTCAAATGGAATGCCTATTACCTATCGCCTTGCATTTAAACCTGTTGCAACCATCATGCAAACTCAAACAACCATAAACTCAGAGGGAGAACGCATTTCGTTAGCTCCGCGGGGCAGGCATGATGTATGTGTAGTTCCTCGAGCAGTACCTATTGTACAAGCCATGGCAGCTTTGGTCCTACTTGATGCCTATTTATTAAATAAGCGCTTATCTTTGTAAAAATAACTGTATGTTACAACGAATTCAATCTGTACATTTCTTGATTTCCATGCTGCTGTTTGGATCCTTATTTGCCGGAATTAACTTTCTAAAATTCGAAACAAACGGTGGAAAAGAAGTTAGCACCATTGATTTATTTGGCCGTTCATCCTATTACATTTCAAACCACGAAGAGAAATTTGTTTCAAGTGAAATGATCCCCTTGTTTCTATTAGCGTTAGGAATGATTTTTTTACTGTTCATAACCCTTATGTCTTACAAGAAATTAAGTCGACAACTGAGCCTAGCACGGCTTACCTTAATGATAAATGCGCTGCTTGTTTTTCTTTTCGTGATTTGGAGTACCTACTTATTTTTTGATGCACCATCAGCGTATAACAATTCAGTTCGAATTGGATTTTACCTATTAAGCTGTACTTTACCCTTTACCTATTTTGGGTACAAAGGCGTATTAAGAGACAAAATGTTACTTGACTCGATCGATCGCTTGCGTTAAGCACCCAAACCATGAATGTACTCTCCGTTGAAAACCTCTCCAAATCGTTTGGAGAACGTATCCTATTTGAACAACTTACTTTTGGAATCGATCAAGGGCAAAAGGTAGCGCTTGTTGCGAAAAACGGCGCCGGTAAAACCACGTTATTGCGCTGCTTATATGGCAAAGAATCAGCTGATTCAGGCACTGTTGTTTTTCGTAAAGAAATACGTATCGCGTGGATGGATCAAACAGATGCATACACCCCGGAATCGACTGTTTGGGATATCGTTTCAGATAATTATAACGAGAGTCATGGCTTGCTTTCTGCCTACAATAAAGCCTTAGAGGCAGAAGACAATGATGAAGTTGAACGACTCAGCAATGAAATAACGGCCATTGACGGCTGGGGAACGGAAGCAGAAATTTCAAGAATCCTAGGGATATTAAAATTAGATGCTGATGCGCTGATTAAAACCCTATCGGGTGGACAAAAAAAACGTATCTCCTTAGCAAAAGTATTGCTCGCCGGAGCCGACTTCTTGGTATTGGATGAGCCAACCAATCACTTGGATTTAGACATGATCGAATGGCTTGAATCCTATCTATCGGCAAGCAAAGCCACCGTGTTTATGGTTACGCACGACCGATATTTTCTTGAAGCCGTGTGTGATGTAATTCTTGAACTTGAAGACAAGACACTCTATAAATACAATGGGAATTTCTCCTATTACCTCTTTAAAAAAGCAGAGCGTCAAGAGCAACTCGCATCCAGCATTGAGAAGGCTAAAAATACGTTCCGAACGGAATTAGAATGGATTAGAAGACAACCAAAAGCACGTGGAACGAAACAAAAAGCGCGTATTGACGCATTTTTAGATGTCAAGAACGCAGCCTCCAGAAAGGTAGGTTCAGAAGAATTACAGCTTGGAATTAAAATGGAGCGATTAGGAACGAAAATCGTAGAATTCCATAACGTGAAGAAATCCTATGGTTCAAAGAAAATTTTGGATGGATTCTCTTATAACTTTCAGCGACGAGAACGGCTTGGAATCGTTGGAAATAACGGTACGGGAAAAACCACGTTCATCAAATTACTTCTGGGTGAGATAGCGCCTGAAGGCGGGAAAATCGTAGTGGGCGACACCTTGTTTTTTGGTCACTACACACAAGATATTATTGAATTCAAGGCGGATGCCAAAGTGATAGATATTGTAAAAGAAGTCGCTGAATTCATCCCCTTAGAAAAAGGGAGGCAATTGTCGGCCGCACATTTACTTGAGCGCTTTCTATTCCCAAGAGACATGCATTATCAATTTGTCTCAAAATTGAGCGGTGGTGAAAAACGTCGATTGAAGTTACTGCGTGTATTGATGGCAAACCCCAATTTCTTGGTGCTGGATGAACCTACCAATGACTTGGATATTTTCTCCATGGCGGCGCTGGAAAGTTATTTATCCTTGTTTGAAGGAAGTTTAGTGGTGATTTCGCATGACCGCTACTTCATGGATAAGATAACAGATCATTTATTCGTATTTGAAGGCGAAGGTAAAATTGTAGATATTACAGGAAATTATTCCGCTTATCGGATTGAACAACGCAAACCAAAAACAGCTGAAGTTCACGTAGAAAAACCGAAAGAAAACAAACAAAGTTCCGAAAAGAAACGAATGAGTTATAAGGAACAAATTGAATTCAATCAACTAGAAAAAGACATTGCCTTACTTGAAACCGAAAAAGAAGAACTAACGGCTGCTTTATCCAAAGGTGATTTATCTAATGAGGACCTCATTAGCTTGGGGCAACGCATCGGAGTGGTGGTAGAACACCTAGACACCAAGACAAATCGGTGGATTGAATTGGCCGAATTAGCATAAAAAAAGGGCCCGAAGGCCCTTTAAATGTGATAAGCTTTATCTTATGCTTGCTTTACGAACTGTGCTTCACTCATTAAGGTGATTTCATCACCAAGAACAACATTACCTGCTTCAGTTACTGCAGACCATGTTAATCCAAAATCAGATCGCTTAATTTTACCGGTAATGGTTAATCCTGCTTTAGTTTGTCCGTAAGGATCCACAGCGATTCCTGCGAATTCTGCGGTCAAGGTAACCGGATGTGAAATGCCTTTAATGGTCATATCCCCGTTAATTTTCCACTCCCCACCGTGTTGAATTACTTCAGTCGATTTAAACGATAAGGTTGGATGAGCAGCCGCATCAAAGAAATCTCCTGACTTTAAGTGACCGTCTCTATCCGCAACGCCGGTTTGAATGCTATCGATAGCTGCAGAAAAATCAAAGGACGCATCTGCTAAGTTCTCATCCGCTGCATTTAAGGTTGCATCAAAGGAAGCAAAACTTCCAGATACGTTTGAAATCATCATGTGTCGCACTTTGAAGCCTACTTCACTGTGCATGGTGTCAATTTTCCAAGTTGTCATAATTCTTATTTATTTTTAGAATACAAAGGTAGGGCCGAATTAGCAATATCCCATTGATATAGGTTAAGCATTCTTTCGTAAATTTACTCCATGATTAGATATCTCTTATTGTGCTACATTATCCTTACTGTTGCATGTCAGTCAAGCTTTGGGCAACTTGAAATCAAGCAGCAGCCAAAGAAAAAAAGTGGATGGAAACAAGAGAAAATGCCAACCCAAGTAGCTATGGAATTCACGCGAAATCAATCGTTTCGCACCTTGGTTCCCAATGCAGCGTTTCTTAATACGCCCTTGGGTGAACGAGCCAATGAAACCCCGTCGACCTTATGGAGTTATGGCCTGGGAATTCAAACCGGCTTGGGAAAATGGGTGCGCTTTGAATCTGGATTGTTATGGTTACAGCAAGGCGAACAATATGCATTTAATGACCCTAACAGCGACAGCAGCTTAAATTATTCGAATCGATACCGATACCTTGGATTGCCCTTGGCACTTAACGTACAATACGGAAGTTCATTTAGGGTATTTGTTGGCGCTGGAATTGCTCCAATGATATTCAACCGAAGCATCCAACAAATAAACTGGTCGACTGCGGTGGGTGCCAACGAAAAGGAAACTCTTAAAGTCAAGAATAATGATTTTTCGTCAGCTGTATTTCAAGTTTATTTTCAAGGAGGAATGCAATATACTGGAGAAAAAGGGTTGGGCATAATTTTGAAAGCCGTTTATAGACAACAACTTTCCAATACCTATGGTAAATACAATGCCTATATACACAAGGCAAATGCCATGGGATTCACCCTTGGAATCTCAAAAACATTTTAATGAAATTATTTCAGCTCACGGCTTATTTGGAAGAACGATTTCCTCTGAACCTTCAGGAAGATTACGACAATTCAGGATTACAACTTGGTGATCCAAGCATGGACATCACAAGCGTTCTTGTGGCACTGGACTGTACGGAGGCTATTGTAGAAGAAGCCATACAGACAGGCAGTAATGTAATTGTGATGCATCATCCAATCCTATTTAAAGGCATAAAACGAATTGGAGTTTCAACGGAGATCGAGCGCATCTTGTATCGATGCATCAAACAGGACATTGCCATCTATGCAATTCATACCAATCTGGACAATCACATCGATGGGGTAAATTCAAAAATTGCGTCAACAATTGGTCTTCGTCAATGCCGCGTACTTCAGCCTAAACCACATACCCTTTTCAAATTGGTTGTCTACACGCCTGTAGACTTCGAAGAACGTGTGCATGATGCGGTATGTGCCGCAGGCGCTGGGAACATTGGAAATTACTATAACTGTGGCTATGCTACAATTGGCATTGGAAAATTCACCCCTAACGAAAAAGCGAATCCAAGCATCGGTGAAGCGCATGCACCCACTAGACAAGAGGAAGCGAAAATGGAGTATTTACTTGAAAAAAACAACATTGGCCCGGTACTTTCCGCCATGAAGGGAGCGCATCCGTACGAAGAGGTGGCTTATGATTTAATTGCCCTTGAAAACAGTAACTCACAGGTAGGCAGCGGAATGATTGGCGAACTTCCAGAACCCATGGATGCACTCGAGTTTTTATCCCAACTAAAAGAAGCCTTTAATTGTGGGGTGATTCGATATACCGCATTGCAGAATAAACCCATACGAACCGTGGCACTTTGCGGGGGCGCTGGTAGTTTTCTACTACCGCAGGCAATCCAACAAAACGCTGACATTTTCATTAGTGGAGACTTCAAATACCATGAGTTTTTTGGTGCAGAAAACAAAATCATCATAGCCGATATTGGTCATTATGAAAGTGAGCAATATACTTCTGCATTATTAGTTGAAATAATTAGGGAAAAATTTCCTACCTTTGCCGTCCAATTAACTGTAAATAATACAAATCCGATAAATTTCCTTTGAATATGGCCACTGCAAGTAAAAAAGAAGTTAGCATTGCCGAGAAGCTTGATTCTCTTTTTGAGCTTCAAAAAATTGACTCTGAAATTGACCGAATTAGAACCATCCGTGGGGAATTACCCCTTGAAGTTCGTGATTTGGAAGATGAAATTGGCGGCTTAGAAACGCGTGTTGGAAAAATTCAAGATGAAATCAAGGAATTGGATAATGAGATTGCAGAGCGTAAAAATGCTTCCAAAGAATCTGAAACCGCGATCACAAAATACAAAGAACGTCAAAACAACGTTCGAAATAACCGTGAATTCGAATCCTTAAGCAAGGAGATTGAATACCAAGAGTTAGAAATTAAATTGCACGAGAAGCGAAGCAAAGAAGCGAAGCTAAAAATCGAAGGGAAGAAAGAAATTCTTGATGAAGCGCAAGCACGTTTAGAAATGCGTAAATCAGATTTATCGATCAAGCAAAAAGAACTGGACGATATCGTGAGCGAAACGCAGAAGGATGAAGACAAATTAATGAAAGCATCGGAGGCGGCTAAGAAGAACATTGAAGAGCGATTGATTTTTGCATACTCCCGTTTACGAAACAACGCAAAGAACGGTCTTGCTGTTGTTCAAGTAATGCGTGGTTCGTGCGGTGGATGTTTTAACAAAATCCCACCTCAGCGTCAATTAGACATCGTTACTAAAAAGAAAATTTTGGTATGCGAGCATTGCGGTAGAATTTTGGTTCCTGCTACGGTTGAAGAAGAAGCTTAACGCTTAAAAATCGGAACCGTGGAACACGGCTCACCAAACATCATCGATTTAACGTAAGGTTTTAAGGCCAGTACTAATTGCGTCAAGGCGTGTTCTTGGTCGAGTAAGTTGGCGCAGCCTTTAACAATCACGCGTTGATCCACAAAATCAGATACTTCCAAATTCTGTAGTGCCTTGCGAATTAAATAATGTTCCATGGCCACTTCACTCCCCGACACCACATCTGTGGTATGTTCCGCCAAGGCGGCCGTGACCAGCATGTATGCCCACGTTGGAATGATCGCGTCGGTAGCGCAATGGATGCGCACCGCTTTATGGGCGTAGATGGACCAATCGGTTTCTTTAATCCAGGCCCTGAACTCTTTTTCTTTCAGCACAAACCCTTGCCAAAGTTGTTCGCTTAAATCCAAACTCACAGGCGCTTCTTTCGGTAAGAAATCCGCTAGGTCTAATTGAATCAAGCCGCTTTCTTTTACTTTGTTTCGAATGGGTTCCATGCTACAAAAATACGCAATGTTGTGCCTTGCGCGAAGCCCGCGGTGTAAAACAACAATGCAAGACGTTCTCTATCCATTAAAATAGAAAAATCGTATATTCGTACATACGATACAAACCTGCGCTTATACAACCAAATCGGAGTGCTTGAGGAAGGTTTGTGGTGGGTATAAGCTAGTTATAAGAATTTTTATTACTTTAAATTATGAAACTCCTTGCTTTTCTTTTTGTTATCTCGAATTTTATTGCACTCAATTTTTCTTTTTGTCAATGTTTTCTTGCTACAATATCAAATGGTATGGAAATAAGAACTTCGACAGGAAATACTGAACTGGATAAAATATTACATAATCAAGAAGTAGATTTAGAAACCTTCTTTGGTGTAAATATTAATCTTTTTTTTGGTATTGAGCAGTCAAGATCTGGGAATGCTTTTTTTTCACCATTTTGTAGTAGTTTATATTGTAATGGTCAAGTTGTTTTAGGAACTTATTTAATGACCGAATTATCTCGAAAAAGCGATAGCTACACACGATTAGTAGCAGTATTTGCTCATGAATTTGCCCATGCTATGCAGCATAAATATGGTTGGTCTGGAAATTCAAAATGGAGAGAGCTTCATGCAGATTATTTAGCCGGGTATTATTTAGGTAAAAATAGTTCATTAAATCAGTCTGAAGTAATATCTACGTTTAATGAATTTAGTTCACATGGTAGTTTTGACTTTAATAATCCGGATTTTCACGGTACGCCTGAAGAAAGAGGCTGTGCTTTTTTGGAAGGTTTCAAATATGCTAGATTGGGTAACACAAATGTATATAATGCCTATAATTCTGGTAAAAACTACATAACTGCTAATAATCCGTGTAATAAGTATCAACCACAACGCGCAACACCTTTGGACTTGCTATATTTAGCCGGTGCCGCGCCAGAGGCCGCAATTTTAATTGGAGGTATTGCAATAATAGGGTCTGTTATATTATATAGTAATGACATATATATAAGGCCAACCTTAAGTTTTGGATATTATGATAAAAAGAATCAAATTAAATATAAAAATGGATTTGGATGGAGTTATGGTTTGAGAAAGCAGTTCAATCGCTCAGCACTTGAATATGGGATTAATAGAATTAATTACAAATACGAAAATCCCCTGTATACAAATAATCAACAATTTACTTATTTCAATTTGAATTACCTTCATAATATTAATTTCAATTTTGTTCCATCCAGAATTCAATCCTATGCAGGTTTAGGAATGAATATCGGCCGTAATAGCTTTGGCTTATCAGGGGTTTTTGGTGCTTACTTACCTTTAATAGATAGATTTAATTTAGACTTTCGATATGAATTAGGAAATTTGACCAATCAAATTCATATTGGAATCATATTTAAATACCAAAAAGAATACCTTTGGAATAAAAGAAAACAAAGATAATAAGACTTATAACAGCGTGTAAGCTCAACCCTTTAGGTATGCGCCTATTTGCAAACCGTTAGGTGCCATTACATGACCCAAAAAAGCAACATTTAAATTTGTAAAAAGTAAACTAATTAGTTAACTTTGTTTCTGTGGCAAGAGAAATTATTTTTTTCGGGGATAATGTAATCGACTTTTATAAATCTCAGGATTCAAAAGTTCAGTTGAAAATTGAATATGTGTTGGACATGGTTCGCTTTGAAAGGCAAGTTCCGATCAAGTTCTTTAAAAAGCTGGAAAGTACGGATGGAATTTATGAAGTTAGAGTTATTACATCACAGAAAAGTATTCGAATCCTATGTTTCCATGATGAAGGAACATTAGTGATTCTGACAAACGCATTCGTAAAGAAAACGCAAAAGACTCCAAAAAATGAAATCAAAATCGCTGAGAATTTAAAAATTGAATATTTAAAACAGAAAGAAGATGAAAAACGTTAAAACATTTGATCAACTCCTTGAAGAGAAATACGGAAAAAAAGGAAACGCAGACAGAGATCATTTTGATGCGGATTCTCTTGCCTTTAGATTAGGAGTTATGCTGAAAGAAGCTCGGGTTGAAGCGAACCTAACTCAAGAGGAACTTGCTGAAAAAACGGGCACGAAAAAAAGTTACATTTCGAGAATTGAACGTGGCTTAAGCGATATCCAAATTTCTACTTATTACAAATTAATTGAAATTGGTTTAGGGAAGCATCTAAACATTTCAATTGGATAAAAGGCATATAACACCAATTAAGCAAAAGCGCCAAAACGATTATATTTGAGCAGGCGCCTTTGCCTGTTTGCAAAACGTTACCGGTAAACACCAACTAAATACCAAACAGACTATGAACCACTGGACTGAGCGAAACAACGCGCTACACAAAACCTTTGAATTTTCTACGTTCCAAGAGGCTATAGACTGGATGGTCAAAGCAAGTGTTCATATCGCAGCATTGAACCATCATCCGAAATGGACCAACATGTACAACACCGTAACCGTCGAGTTAAGTACACACGACGAAGGAAACATCGTTACCGAAAAAGATAGAAAATTAGCGCAGTATTTAGATACCATTTAAGGGTTTGTATTTGGAATATAAAATGGTAGAAGTTAAATATTACGCTATGCTTAATAAAATCGGATCTTTTATTTTCAAATAATACCAATATTTGGTATGTTTATAAAAATTAAAAAATCATGGGTAAGAACACATCGATTACGTTGGGTAGTTATTTTGATCAATTTATTCAAAGTATTTTAAGGGAAGGACGGTATAAAAACGCAAGTGAAGTTGTTCGTGCAGGATTGAGATTACTTGAAGAAGAAGAACAAAGAATAATTGCTTTGCGTCATGCAATTGACGAAGGTATTAATAGTGGGTTAGCAGAGGGTTTTGATCCGGATGAACATTTGAGCACATTAAAGGCAAAAAGAAAATTTCCACAGTAATCTCGCTGAAAAGCAATTGAAATAAAGAAATTAAGCTAACTTCGAGTTAGGGGGGACTGTATTAAATCCCCACGCTGTAAGCCGTGTTTTAATAAACAGATATCTTCGTATTGTATGAATAACTCTATTGAAATTTATAAATCGAAAGGAGAAACTCAGATCGATGTCAAGTTTGAGAATGATACGGTCTGGCTAAGCTTGAATCAAATTGCCGAACTCTTTGGTAGAGATAAATCTGTAATATCTAGACACTTAAAAAAGATATATTCTGAGGAAGAACTCAGTTGGAGTTCAACTGTTGCAAAAAATGCAACAATTCAAATCGAAAGCAAAAAGAAAATTTCCTCAGTAATCTCGCTGAAAAGCAATTGAAATAAAGAAATTAA
>Ga0102917_1000566_pt1 | contig 12302 bp, 7 predicted proteins | sample Colrivmet1562A02_FD_78201 | JGI IMG/M metagenome (GOLD analysis project Ga0102917, IMG submission 78201) | Estuarine microbial communities from the Columbia River estuary - metaG 1562A-02 | ecosystem: Environmental > Aquatic > Marine > Intertidal zone > Estuary | place: USA: Columbia River...
ATCCTCGGGCCCACGCCCTGCACCTTCAGCAGATGGCGGAACAAGCGGCGCTCTTCGAGACTACCGAATGCATAGAGAATGTGGGCATCTTCGCGAACGACGAGGTGGGTCAACAAACGAGTGGTCTCGCCCACCGCGGGCAGACCGTAAAACGTCGACATCGGAGCCTCGAGTTCGTATCCAACACCACCGACCTCCAACAACAGCTGAGGCGGTGCTTTGATGACGATCTTGCCGGTCAGCGAACCAATCATGCGTTGCCCGCCGAGAGCAGTGCTCGCAGCCGGCGGTGGTGCGCATGGCAGAGCGCCACGGCGAGCGCATCGGCCGCGTCGGCGGTCAAACGCCCTTCGACCTCAAGCACACTGCGCATCATGTGAGCCACCTGCATCTTGTCTGCACCACCGAAACCCACCACCGCAAGCTTGATCGCGCGTGGCGCGTATTCGGCCAGCTCGATCGATTCTCCGATAGCCGCCAGAGCCGCACCACGAGCCTGCCCAAGTTTCAGGGCGCTATCGACGTTGCGACTGACGAAGACCTTTTCGACGGCGACCTCGGTTGGCTCAAACTGCGCGATCAGCTCGCGCACCCCGGCATGGATGCGCGCGAGCCGCGCTTGCACCTCAAGACCATCGACTTCAATACGACCCTGCGCGAGGCAACGCTGCACACCCGGTCCAATTTCGAGGACGCCGAAGCCAGTACGTCTGGAGCCCGGATCGAGCCCCAAGATACGAACCGTCGCGGTTAAATCAGCCGTCACGGCCGCTGGCGTCGGGCTGGCCGTCGCAGTGGCGGACTCTGGATTGAAGGCGCGCCAAGACTTGGAGCGATATCGCGACATACGTCCGCGACCCCGAAAAAACGGCTGAAAAACCAGTTGCGTATGATACTCCGAAACGGAGACGCACCGTGCAAATTGCCGAGCCTGTTCCTGAGGCGCTGAGCCTCGACATCGAGCGATGGACCGACGCGCTGCGCCATGTCGGCGCCTCGGCCGCGCACCTGCAGCAGGCACAGGTCGCCGCGCGTGTCGTGGCGCATATCACCGAAGACACGGAGCTCACTTGCGGCGTCTTGCTGCATGAGGCTGCGCTCGACGCGACGCAAGTACCAACCGAGTTCAGCGCCGCCAGTCGAGATATCGCCGACCAACTCGCGCGCCTCGGCGATTTCGGCGGCAACATGCGCTGGGAAGAGAGCGTCACACCACGCGGCTCGCAAGCGGAAACTCTGCGCAAGATGCTCCTTGCCGTCGTGTCCGATCCGCGACTGGTCGTAGCCCGCATCGCCATTCAACTGGCCCGATTGCGTCTCGCGCGCGAGGTCTCCCCCGAAGATCGTGAGCGACTCGCCAACGAGGCTCGCGCCGTCTTCGCGCCCCTCGCCCATCGCTTAGGGGTCTGGCAGGTCAAATGGGAGCTAGAGGATCTCGCGTTCCGCTACCTCGAGCCCGAGGCGTACAAAGCAATCGCCAAAGCACTCGCTGAACGCCGCGCTGACCGCGAAGCCTACATCGCACGCTTCGTCACCGAATTGCGTTCATTGCTGGCTGCGCAGCATCTGCATGCCGAGGTTCAAGGCCGTGCCAAACATATCTACAGCATCCACCGAAAGATGCAGCGTAAACGACTCACGCTCGATCAACTCTACGATCTTCGAGCCGTGCGCATCGTGTGCGACTCCGTGGCCGAGTGTTACGCGGCACTCGGTGTCGTGCACGGTCACTGGCCCTACATCCGCGGCGAATTCGATGATTACATCGCAACGCCCAAAGATAATTTCTATCGCTCGATCCACACCGCCGTGATCGGTCCTGCGGGTGTGCCCGTAGAAGTGCAGATTCGCACTCTCGAGATGCACCAACAGGCGGAACTCGGTGTCGCCGCGCATTGGCGCTACAAGGAGGGCGGCGCTCGAGATGCGAGCTTCGAGAAAAAAATCGAATGGGTACGTAGGCTACTCGATACGCCCGAAGCCACCGGCGCCGGTGATCAGGACTTTCTCGATCGCGTTCGCGCCGAGCTATTCGAGGATCGCGTTTACGCACTCACGCCGCGCGGCGAAGTGGTCGATCTTCCGCAAGGTGCTACTGCACTGGATTTCGCGTATCAGGTGCACACCTCACTCGGCCACCGCTGCCGCGGCGCCAAGGTCAACGGACGCATCGTGACCCTGACCCAACCGCTCGCCAACGGACAAGTGGTAGAGATCATTACCTCGAAACTGGAGAACCCGAGTCGCGACTGGCTCACGCAGGAGGGGTTTTTGATCTCGCCGCGCAGCCGAGCCAAACTGCGCAGCTGGTTCAGACGACTCGATGCATCGGAGAACGAGGCCGCCGGAAGACAACTGCTCGAACGTGAACTCACGCGGCTCGGCTTTGGGCTTGATCTCGCACCCGCCCTCGCCGCGGATCTGAAAGCCGGCGATGCGAGCCAGCTCTATCGATGGTTAGGCGAAGGCGAAACCACCCTCGCACAAGTCACCGCCGCGGTACTGCGTCGGGTGACGCCGAAGGAGCCTGCACCTGCACCCACTGCCGCGTCGCGTCGCACGCCGACGCAGGGCGTCGTAGAAGGCGGGCCGATCACTCTCGAAGGCATCGGTAATTTGCCGATCACCTTCGGCAAATGCTGCACACCCGTACCACCCGAGCCTGTGACGGCCTACATTACTTTGAGCCGCGGCATCACAGTGCATGCCGAGCGCTGCTCGAGTCTGCAGCGCATGCGGCACGCACACCCAGAACGGTGTTTGACGGTGAGCTGGTCGATCGACCCGAAACGACGCTGAGCGTCAGCGATTCGGCATGTCGATGGCGCGCTTGTCGGCGGCCAAAGCCGCTTCGTGCAGCGCCTCTGAGAGCGTGGGGTGAGCGTGAATCGTGCGCTGCAGATCTTCGGCGCTCGCCGAATACTCCATTGCCAGCACGGCCTCCGCAATCAACTCGCCCGCCATCGGACCAATGATATGCACGCCCAGAATCTGGTCGTCATCCGAAGCGACGACCACCTTGGCGAAGCCTTGGCTGGCCTCCATCGCGCGAGCACGACCACTCGCGAGGAAGGGGAAGCTGCCAACCTTGTAGGGGCGGCCACTCGCCTTGACCTGCTCCTCGGTCTGACCGACCCAAGCGATCTCGGGCGCGGTATAAATGACCGACGGTACCGCGTCGTAGTTCACATGCGAATAGAGCCCGGCGATGCGATCGGCGACCGCCACGCCCTCTTCCTTGCCCTTGTGCGCGAGCATCGGACCACGCACACAATCGCCGACGGCCCAAACGTTTTCGACGCCGGTGTGACAGTGCTCATCCACTTCAATGAAACCGCGGGCATCGAGCTTCACGCCGGTTCCGTCTGCGAGCAAATTGTCGGTGTAGGGGCGACGACCGATACACACGATCAACTTGTCGACCGTGAGTGACTGGGTGGCATCACTCGCATCGGTGTAAGTCACATCGACCGCACCCGACTTCACCACCGCACCGGTGACCTTCGCACCGAGGCGGATATCGAGACCCTGCTTCTTAAAATGCTTCAGTGCCTCTTTTGAAAGCTGCTGATCGGCCATCGCGAGAAAACCCGGCATGGCCTCAAGCACGACGACTTCGGCGCCGAGTCGACGCCACACGCTGCCGAGTTCCAAACCGATGACGCCCGCACCGATGACGCCCAAGCGCTTCGGTACCGCGTCGAACTCGAGAGCACCCCAACTATCGACAATCTGCTTGCCATCGAATGGCGCGCTCTTAAGCGGCATCGGCTGTGAACCACTTGCAAGCACGACGTGACGAGCTGACAGAGTCTGTTTAGAACCGTCGTGCGCAGTGAATTCAACTTGTCGATTCGGCAACAACTTGCCATGGCCTTGCATGGCGGTAACGCCCGCCGACTTCAGCAGCTGCACGATGCCACCCGTCATGTTCTTCACGATGCCGGCTTTACGCTTTTGCATCGCGACGATGTCGACTGACACCGCACCGGTCTTGATGCCATGCGCAGCGAACTCGGACTGCGCGCGATGGAACAGCTCCGAAGACTCGAGCAACGCCTTCGAAGGAATACATCCCGCGTTGAGACAAGTACCGCCAAACGTTGCCGACCCGTCGTAGTTCTTCCACTCATCGATGCAGGCGGCCTTCAGGCCGTTCTGCGCCGCACGGATCGCAGCCGGATAACCGGCGGGGCCGCCGCCGATGACGATGACATCAAATTCACTCATGACAATAATTCCTGAAATCAAAGACCGAGCAGCATGCGACCCGGATCCTCAAGGCAATCCTTGATCGTGACGAGGAACTGTACCGCCTCACGTCCGTCGATGATGCGATGGTCGTAACTGACGGCGAGATACATCATGGGTCGCACGACGATCTGTCCGTTCACGACCACTGGTCGCTCCTGGATCTTGTGCATACCGAGAATGGCACTCTGCGGCGCATTCACGATCGGCGTGGAGAGCAACGAACCGAATACGCCACCGTTGGTGATCGTGAAGGTACCGCCCTGCAAATCCTCCAGTGCGAGGCTGCCGGCACGCGCGCGGGCACCGTACTCGACGATCTGCTTCTCGATCTGCGCGAAACCCAGATTCTCGGCATTGCGAAGCACGGGCACGACGAGTCCGCGATCAGTCGAAACTGCAACGCCAATATCGTAGAACTCGTGATAGATGATGTCGCTGCCCTCGACGGCCGCGTTCATCACCGGATACTTGCGCAGCGCTTCGATGCTCGCCTTCACAAAGAAGGACATGAAACCGAGCTTGGCGCCGTGCTCCTTCTCGAAGCGATCTTTATGACGCGCACGCAATTCCATCACGGCCGTCAGATCCACTTCATTGAACGTGGTCAACAACGCAGCGGTGTGCTGCGCCTGCACGAGACGATCCGCGATACGAGCACGCAGCCGAGTCATCGGCACGCGCTGTTCCGCGCGCGGACCCGACGGACCACTCTTGGCCGCGACGGCTGCAGCAGGTGCCGCCTTCGGTGGGCTCGCCGCGCTCACAACATCCGCCTTGGTCAAGCGGCCATCACGACCCGTGCCGGTCACCGAAGCCGGATCGATCTTGGTTTCTTCCACCACACGGCGCACGGCAGGGCTGAGCTTCGGATCGCCCGCTTTGGCGCTTGCGACCGGAGCCGAAGCAGCAGCTGCAGCGGGCGCCGGTGCCGGTGCCGCAGCGCCCTTGGCGCCCTCTTCGAAGATAGCCAGCAGATCGCCGCTCTTGACGGTCGTGCCTGGCTGAACCTTCCATTCTTTGACGACACCAGCAGCGGGTGCCGGCACTTCGAGCACCACCTTGTCGGTCTCGAGATCAGCGAGGTTCTCGTCACGGCTTGCCGCTTCGCCGGGCTGCTTACGCCAAGCGACCAAAGTGGCGTCCGCTACGGATTCGGGGAGTTGGGGTACACGAATTTCGGTAGTCATCGAAGGAAGGTCCTCAAAAAAATCAACGCTTGCGACGACCCGCAGCCGCGGCACGCGGTGCGGAAGTCGGCGCGCTCGCCGCTACGGCCGGAGCCGGATCGCCGAGTCGTTTGGTGGAACGAGTGTCATCTTCACGAGCTGCGGATTTCAGTGCCGCATCCACGAGCCGGGCCTGCTCGATCTCATGAATCTTTGGAATACCCGTGGCCGGCGCGGCAGCGGGCGGACGCCCTGCGTAGAGCAGAGTGCGGCCTGCCAGCGGTCGCTCGAGTCGATGGCGAATTTGATACCAAGCGCCTTGGTTCTGCGGCTCTTCCTGACACCAGACCACTTCCGTCGCGTTCGGATAGCGAGCGATCACCGCCGCGTACTCATCGGCCGGGAACGGATAGATCTGCTCGAGACGCGCGAGAGCGACATCCTGCTGACCCGAGGCACGTCGTGCCTTGAGCAGGTCGAAATAGACCTTGCCGCTCGAGAACACGACGCGACGAACTTGGGACGGATCAATCGCATCGATTTCATCGATGACGTTTCGGAAAGAATCGGCAGCGAGGTCATCGAGACTCGACACCGACAACTCGTGACGCAAGAGACTCTTCGGCGTCATGACGATGAGTGGCTTGCGGAACTCGCGCAACATCTGGCGGCGCAGCATGTGGAACATCTGTGCCGGCGTCGATGGCACGCACACGGACATGTTGAGCTCGGCGCACAGCTGCAAGAAGCGCTCGAGGCGCGCCGATGAATGCTCAGGTCCTTGGCCCTCGTAACCATGCGGCAAGAAGAGCGTGAGACCACAGTAACGACCCCACTTCGATTCACCCGAGCTGATGAACTGATCGATGATGACTTGGGCGCCGTTGACGAAATCACCAAACTGACCTTCCCAAATCACGAGCACGCTCGGGTCCGTCTGCGAATAACCGTACTCGAAACCGAGCACCGCTTCTTCCGAGAGCACTGAGTCGATCACCTGGAAACGCGGCTGACGCTCGGCGACATGCTGCAGCGGAATGTGCACATCGCCCGTGTTTTGATGATGCAACACGGCATGACGATGGAAGAACGTGCCACGACCAGAGTCTTGTCCGGAGATGCGAACGGCGAAGCCCTCTTCGAGCAAACTCGCATACGCCAAAGTTTCGGCACATCCCCAATCGAGCGGGAGCTCACCCGCGATCATCTTGGCGCGATTGGTCATCACCTGCTGCACACGCGAGTGCAGCGAAAATCCACTCGGCACCTGGGTGACCCGCTCACCGAGCGCCTTCAAACGCTTGACCTCAACACCCGAATGAACACGCGCAGCCCAATCGACCTGCATGTAGGGCGCCCAGTTAACGGTGTACTTGTTACCGATCATGCCGAGCGAAGCGCGAGCCTGCGGCCGACCCTCATCGAGGCCGGTGCGATATTGCTCGACCAGCGCGTCAGCATCAGCCACCGACAACACGCCCTCGGCTGCTAGACGCTCTGCGTAGAGCTTGCGCGTCGTTGGATGCTTACGGATGACGTTGTACATCACCGGCTGTGTGGCAGCAGGTTCGTCGGCCTCGTTGTGACCAAGCCGGCGATAGCAAACGAGATCGATCACGACATCCTTGTGGAATCGCTGTCGATAACGCATCGCGAGCCGCGCCACGAAAACCACCGCTTCCGGATCGTCGCCGTTGACGTGGAAGATCGGCGCTTCGAGCATCTTGGCGACGTCGGAGCAGTACATCGTCGAGCGCATGTCCTCGGGCTTCGAGGTGGTGAACCCGACTTGGTTGTTCACGACGAGGTGAATTGTGCCGCCGGTGTAGTAGCCACGCGCCTGCGATAGCTGCAGCGTTTCCATGACAACGCCCTGGCCGCCGAAGGCCGAATCACCGTGGATCAACAACGGGACAACGCTCTGGCCGAGTGCGTCGTTACGCCGCTCCTGACGAGCACGTACCGAACCCTCAACAACAGGATTCACGACTTCAAGGTGTGAGGGGTTGAATGCCAATCCGACGTGAACGTTGCCGCCGGCGGTGCGCAAGTCAGCCGAGAATCCCTTGTGATACTTCACGTCACCCGAGCCCTTGATTTGGCTTAGGTCGTACTTGCCCTCGAACTCGGAGAACAAATCCTTCGGCGACTTGCCGAGCACATTGACGAGCACATTGAGGCGACCGCGATGCGCCATGCCGATGACGAACTCTTCGGCACCGAGCGAACCGCCGGTCTGAATGAGATCGTCGAGTAGCGGGATCAGCGATTCACCGCCTTCCAAAGAAAAGCGCTTCTGACCGACATACTTGGTATGCAAGTAGCGCTCGAGACCCTCACCGGCCGTCAACTGCCAAAGAATGTTTCTGCGCTCTTCGGCAGAGAACTTGTGCGTGACGCGCCCGATCTGAAATTCATCCTGCAACCAAAGACGCTCGTCGGTGTTCGAGACGTGCGCAAACTCGGCACCGACCGTACCACCGTACACCTGATTCAGGGTTTGCAGAATTTCGCGTAGCGTCGCGCGCTTCGGAACGCCCTCGGTACGACTGCCGGTGTAGAACACCGAGCCAAGATCGGCATCGGAGAGACCGAAGTAAGCGAGGTCGAGCACCTTCGGGCGCTCACGACGAGTCAGACCGAGCGGATCGAGATTGGCGATCAAGTGCCCGCGGTTAGCGTAGATCTGCACGAGACGCGCGACCGCGCCCTGTTTGCCGCCCTCGTCCGCCAGATCGCCGCCGCCAGAGGAGACAGGGGCGCCAAAGTCACGCGCGACCTTGGCACGCTGCGCGATGCCACTTTGAATCGACCGGTGGAAGGCCTCTGCCCCGCTCGTTCCGCGCGGCAGCTTCGAGAAGTACTCGCGCCAACGAGCATCGACGCTGGCCGGGTCAGTCAAATACTGTTCGTAGAGAGCTTCGACGTAATCGGCGTTGCCGCCGTGCAAAGGAGAGGATTCGAGCAAATCGCTGCGCGTTGCGCCCATGGAAGGAAAGGCCCCCGAAAAACCATCGAAAAAACGCCAATAGTCTAACGGATTTGCGGGACTGGCGCCGAAGCGAGGTATGGCGCCCCCGGCCGGAGTTGAACCGACGACCTACCGCTTAGGAGGCGGTCGCTCTATCCACTGAGCTACGGGGGCAGCAACCGCAACTAGATAAAAATGGTGGAGCGGAGGAGGATCGAACTCCCGACCTTCGCATTGCGAACGCGACGCTCTCCCAGCTGAGCTACCGCCCCACACGAGGGCGCGGATTCTAGCACCGACGCCCGCCAATACCGATACCTTCAGGATCAGAAGCTGGATAACCGCCAGACGGTCAGTAGCGCAGCGTCACCACGGCAGGTGGTCCGAAGCGGGTCACGGTCACGACGAATAGAGCGTCGTACTCCTCGTCTGCCACCGATACCACAGTCGTACCGCGAGTCAATTTGTCGATGATCACAGGCACGGTGTTGGAGTGCCCGACTACGACGACTCGCCCTCCCACATACCGCTCGCCGATATCGGCGAGCAGACCATCCACATCCTTGCCGCTGCGCAGGGTGACTGGAACCCCAAGGCGCGCGGCCAACGGGGCCGCCGTCAACTGGGAGCGACGCGTGTCGCTCACGTATATCGCATCGATCTTCTGTGAACCCAACATCGTCGCTAGTTGTAAAGCGCGCCGCTGCCCCGCCTCACTGAGAACCGGATCTTCGTCGACGGAGAGCGCCTTCTCGGCATGACGCAAAACGATCACGCTGGTGGTTTCACCGAGTGCGTTGATACTGAAACGCACCACAAAAAAGAGCACGACGCTGGTAATCAAGACCGCCGCGGCCGCCAACCAAAGCGGCGCGAGAAACAAACGTCGACCCGTGGTCACCGTGGGCGCTTTCATGCCGATGACTATAGCGGAACGGCACCTCCGCGGATGCCGGCTCGCAATTCCCTTGGTGAATAACCGAACCGATCGCGAAAAGCCTTGGTGAAGTTGGCCGCTGACGAATAGCCGAGCATGTCGCCGATGACGGTCACCGCGGGGTCGGTATTCACCACAATCGCATACGCGCGGCGCAACCTCTCCTCCCGTAACCAGGAGAACACCGGTTGCCCGCAAAGTGATTGAAAGGCCTCGTTCAGACGACGACGGTTGCTACCCATCAAGCGCGCCAACTCGTCGAGAGACGGCGGATCGGATAACCGATCGAAAAGAATTTTTTGCGCGCCATTCACCAATACGACATCGAGAGAGCCGCTTGGCAGTCCGGGCGCGGACTGGTCTGGCGACATTGGCTGCGTATCGGCCGCGCGTCTGGCTGCCAGCTGCAAATGTACGCCCACGCGCGCCAACACCTCCTCCGGCTCAAACGGTTTGGAGATGTAATCCACGGCACCGGCCGCAAAACCCTGCAGTCGATGCGAAAGATCCGTGGATGCGGAGAGAAAAATAACGGGAATCGCAGCCGTGCTCGGATTGGCCTTCAGACGACGCGATACCGTGAACCCGTCTATGTCGGGCAGTTTGACATCAAGTAATACCAAGCTCGGCTCCAAAGCGACAGCCTGCTGGTATCCGCGCTCGCCATCCAAGGCCACGCTGAAGCGCAGATCCCTCAACGGCATGAGCTCCATCAACAAGCGCAAATCCGTCGCCGAATCATCGACCAACAAAACGTCGACCCGCGAAGCGGCAACGCCCGACGCCATCATGAGCCGACACGTCCCAGCATAGACTCAAGCGCCTTGAAATCGAGAATGGTAATCGCCCTATCCACTTCGTCGGCAAAGCCCGCACACTGCGGATAATCGCGGCGCAACTGCGTCGACCACTCGCGGATCGCTGTGACCTCACCGAGATCGACCATCCGCGACAGTGCCTGTAACTCGGGCACGGGGGGACGAACGAGAGCCGCGGCGCCCACGTCGGGTTCCGCTTTTTCCCGAACCCACTTCAGGTCCAGCAACTCACCGATTCGCCGTAACAACAGATCATGATCGACCGGCTTGAGCAAGCTCACGGAAAAGCCGCGATTCAGTGGCCACCCATCAGGGGGGCTCGGTGGCGCCGCCGACAGCAGCACAGTGGCAACATCGGGATGGGTCTGTTGCGCTGTCTCGAGCACATCCCAACCGTCACCATCGGCCATGAACTGATCGGTGATGATCAAATCGATCTGCGGTGAACTGCGCATAAGTTCGGCAGCTCCTCGACCACTATCTGCCTCGATCACACGAAAGCCGAGTCGTATCAACAGCGCCGCCAACAGGCGCCGCGTCGTCTGCTCATCATCGATCAGCAAAACGGTGCGACGCTCTCCCAGATAACCCGTCGCATCGATCGGCTCACGATCGATTTCGACGAGACGAATCGTGTCATCGAGTGAGCCTACGAGTACCGCAATATCGAAGGCGAAAGACGCACCCTCACCAAGCTTGCTTTGTACCGAAATATCACCGCCCATCAAGTTGACGAGTTGTCGAGCGGTCGGCAGCCCCATGCCGGCGCCCTTACCGCTGGTGTGGGCGTTTCGGCCCGCTCTCTCGAAGGGCAAAAAGATGCGCTGGTGATCCTCGGGTGCAATTCCCTCGCCCGTGTCGGTTACGGAAAAGCTTAGCCGCACATGGAAACCGTCCAGATCGGTGACACCGTACTCCAACGTAATCAACCCCTCACGGGTATGGCGTGAGGCATTCACGAGAAGATTATCGAGCACCTGCCGCAATCGACTCGCGTCGATCATCAAAACCAGTTGAGTGACATCCATGCTGCCTGCGCGGCGCCGCAGCACGAAGCGATTTCGATTGCGAGAGCACAAAATCTGACCGGTCGAGTCGACGGCATGAATGAACTCACCCAATAAGATCGGCTCCGGTCGCAACGAGAGCGCACCCGAGAGGCCGCGTGCATAGCCCAAGATTTCATCGATCATGCCGAGCAAATGCCGGGCGCTTTCGATGATGCTGCGCAACCCATCGCGGGTAACCGACTCCGACAGCTTGGCTCCGCCACGCAGCAGCAACTGCGCATTACCTAGCACTGTATCGAGCGGAGTACGGAGCTCGTGACTCATCTGCGCGAGAAACTGCACTTGACCTGCGCTACGTGCTTCAGCACGCGATAGCTGCATTTGCAACTCGAAAGCGCTCTCGAGCAACACGATCAGCACGATCGGCATGCTTAACATCAATAGGAATGGCGTCAAACCGAGTGTGATCGAGCTGGATACATCAATAATTTGTGCAAAGAAAACTCGTGTGACAGCGAATAGGAAAATCACAGTGAGCAACCAGAGCAGAATCTTGCGAAATCGATCAACCTCTCGCATTCCCAGCCAACATAGATAGACGCCATAAAGATGAGCCGGAACGAATAGGTACCCCCACCAACGCAAGCCGCTCGGATAGTCGATGAAGATAGACCACAGCAAGGCCAGGACGGACGAGCCAATCAAGATAGCGCCGACGATCAGCGAACGACGATGACGTTGCAGCGACGGAAAGAAAAAGAACAGAAAGCTCATCCATCCAACGAGCGCCAGAAGTCCGCCAACCGACATCACGTAGTCCGGTACCGCGAGATGACTTGGCCAACAACGCTGCTGCAATATGCCCGATCGATGCAATTCGACGATTGTCTCGCCCGACAAAGCTGCCGCAAAACACAGATAAGCGACGCGACGCGATCTGAGGAAAAGCAGTAAACCGAAAATGAAACTCAGCAGCAATCCGCCTGCCGCCAGCACAACGAGCAACTCGCGGCTTTCGACCTCTGCTACGGCGCTTTTCGGGATCAACAAGGTGGCGCGCAAATCGACCCATGCACCACTACGCACCCGCAATAGGACATCGACCTGCTGCCCTGCCGGAACTTGCACCGACAGGTATCCGCGCGC
>Ga0102917_1000567_pt1 | contig 12277 bp, 10 predicted proteins | sample Colrivmet1562A02_FD_78201 | JGI IMG/M metagenome (GOLD analysis project Ga0102917, IMG submission 78201) | Estuarine microbial communities from the Columbia River estuary - metaG 1562A-02 | ecosystem: Environmental > Aquatic > Marine > Intertidal zone > Estuary | place: USA: Columbia River...
AGATTTTTCGTACAAATCTTTACCATCGGTAAAAGGTCTCAAAGGTTTTGTTCCCGCTGGCTCTGCTTCCGTATCCCAAGGTTTTAAAGTGTCTAAGCCAAGCTTTTGTTTTTTTCTAGCATAAATTTTATCAATCAATGGAAGCACATGTAATTTCACTGCTTCATGAAATTGATAACAATCTTCTTTGGTATAATCAAACCTACCTAATTCTACAAACTTATAATCTCTATAATTTTCAAATCCCGCATTAATGGCCACCTGATGTCTTTTCTGAATCAAACTTGAAAACAAATCATGCATTGCAGTTTTATCTTCTAATCTTCTTTCTTGGATTTTTCGATACACCGACTCTCTTATATTTCTATCCTCACTTTCTAAAAACTGTGCGGCTTGTTGTAAAGTATATTCCTGGCCTTCATGCGTAATGGTCATCTTTCCAGCAATCGCACCATATTGTTGTTGCATCACACTTAATTCGGCCTGAATAGCAATATTTTCTGTTCTAAATAAATCTATACTTTTTTGAACAGCTCTTAAATAAGTAAAATAAGTATCCTTATCCAAGGTTTGGGTAAATGGACAAGCCATTAGTTTTTTATTCAATGCATCTGCATAGGGTTGCATCTTGGGCTGAATCTCCATGCAAAAAAAGTTAAATGCTTCTTCCAAACTCTTATCAGTGGTATCGCAGGTCATTTTGATCTGTCTCCAACAAGCATCTTCACTAATAAATGCCTCTAATTCACTCAAATCTTTTAGCCATTTTTCAAGGCCCAATGCATCTTCGATGGGTCTATCGGATAACTCTTTAAAATACGGCTCCAGGCTTGCCCAATCAGTTAAAACAAAATCTTTGGGAAGGTAATGATGGGCTAATTTTTGAATGTCTGCCGTTCTGAGCATAAGATGAAATTTTAAGTGGCAAATTTACTACTTTTACACACTTCAAAAAGATTTAAAGTGGCCGAAACAATACATTTATTACCGGATCATATAGCCAACCAAATTGCGGCAGGCGAAGTGATACAAAGACCAGCAAGTGCCGTAAAGGAATTGTTGGAAAATGCGGTAGATGCAGGTGCCACTAAAATTCAGCTCATCATCAATGATGCAGGTAAAGCTTTGATTCAGGTAATTGATAATGGCAAGGGCATGAGCCCCTTAGATGCCCAAAACGCATTTGGAAGACATGCCACCAGTAAGATAAGTACAATCGAAGATTTATTTCAGATAAGAACCATGGGTTTTAGAGGTGAAGCATTGGCCTCTATTGCAGCCGTTGCACAAGTACATTTAAAAACCAGAAGAGCAGAAGACGAAACGGGAACAGAAGTGTTGGTAGAAAACAGTAAAATTGTTGAAACATCCGCTACTGCTTGTCCAGTGGGAACAAGTATCAGCATGAAGAATTTATTTTTCAATGTGCCAGCAAGAAGAAATTTTTTAAAAAGCAATGCAGCAGAATTAAAACATATCATTGAAGAATTTACAAGAGTAGCATTGGCTTTTCCTGAAATATTTTTTAGCTTCAATAATAATGGTCAAGAAGTATTTCATTGGGAAGGAGGAAGTTTTAAACAAAGGGCTATTCAAGTTTTAGGCAATCACTATAATGCCAAACTAGTAGCGGTAGGCGAACATACAGACTATTTAAATATTGCAGGATTTGTAGGCAAGCCAGAAACTGCTAAAAAAACAAGAAGCGATCAATACTTTTTTGTAAATAGAAGATTTATCAAAAGCGCCTACTTACATCATGCTGTAGCGAATGCTTTTGAAGGATTAATTCCAAAAGAGAATTTTCCTAGTTATATTTTATATATCGATGTTGATCCTGCACAAGTAGATATCAACGTACATCCTACCAAACAGGAAATTAAATTTGAAGACGATAAAATCATTTACGCATTTGTTCAAGCCGCAGTCAAGCATGCATTGGCACAATTTAGTATTGCACCTTCTTTAGATTTTTCATTAGATGCATCAATTCAGAGCTTAGATGCAGTTCAACAACCTTTTACAGAAGAAAAACAACATGCCACAGCAAGCAATAGTTTATACGCTGGCTTTACACAAAAAAATCAAGCACATTTTATTCCAAAATCAAGTGGCAGCAAAGACAATGCACAATGGAAAGATTATTTCTCCACCATTCCAAGTGCTGAGCCCAATAACGAATACATTGTAAAACCTTCTTCGATGGGTTTTGCTGAAACAGAAAATAAATTATCCATTGAAGAAGACGCGCCTTTAATTCAAATACACAATACTTATATCATTGCCCCAGCGAATTCCGGTTTTTTAATGATCCACCAGCAATTAGCGCACGAACGTATCTTGTATGAGAAATACCAAAAAGCGAGTATGCAAGCACACGCTACTCAAAAAAGTTTATTCCCGGTAGTCTTAGAATTGAGTGCATCAGATGCTGCATTGCTAGAAGAAATCATTCCAGACTTGGCAATGATTGGATATGAATTAGAAAACTTTGGACCCAATAGTTTTGTAATACAAGGAATTCCTGCAGATGTGGAATCAGGAAATGAAAAAAATGCGATTGAATTATTATTAGAGCAGTTTAAACACTTCAGTACAAACATACAATTTAGCAAGAGAGAGAAGTTGATTCGCTGCATGAGCAGACAAATGGCGATTAAAGCAGGAAAGGAATTAACCACATTAGAGATGAGGACTTTGATTGATGCTTTATGTGAATGTGACACACCTCAGGTAACAGCCACAGGTGCCCCAACCTATATCTCTTTAAACGAAGCTTATATCGATGGCTTGTTTACTCAATAACTACTATGGAGACTTCTTGATGGATTTATTTTTGATAGATTGCTTATAAGGATCAATTACGCTTTGCAATCTCCACCAAATAAGCCTCTACCGCCCTTCTTACAGCAGCACTTGTTTTACTCATATGATTGGCCACTAATACAGAGAAATATAATTTTTGCTGACGCTGTGTATAGATAAAACCACTTAAGGCAATTTGACCACCTAGGGTTCCTGTCTTAGCATACAAAGTACCCGGGAAATTTTTATAATAGGCAGAAAGGGTCCCCTCTCCACCTTTTTCAAAAATATTTTTAACCCTTGCTTCTCCAAACTTAACTTGCATTTGTTTTAAAATAGCTATATAGTTTTCAGGGGTATTTAAATTGTATCTACTTAAACCACTTCCATCCGCCCAACGCATGGGTTGAGGTAAAAAAGTGAACTCTTGTTGAATCATACTGTCTGCAAATGCTGCATCATCCATACGACCCAATAATTGCGCACTACTCATTAATACAATTTGTTCAGCATAGAAATTATCACTTCTACTCATCATGATTTTCAATAGCGTATCTGTTGGAACTGTTTTAATTGTTTTTTGAGCAAGAAGCGGAGTATAATGTAAAACTTGAATTGGCTTTTTTAGACGCAAACTATCATTCAATAATTGAATATCTTTTTCTGGATCTGTTATAAAAGGCACCTGAAAATATTTGGCATTGTTTTTTTGAGCAGTAACAAAAAAATCGTTGGTTAATTTTTTCCTTGACCACTGCTTAGATTTCACCTCCTCATATTGAATAGCCTGATTTTTAAAAAAGCTAAATGGCTTTATTTGCAAGTTTTTGCCTTGGTCATAAAAGTGAACCACATTCCCATATATAGGCATTCTGGAATGCTCAGGTTGATAATCTTCTGCATAATCGTTCCAAGCCCAACCATCTCCCATACTTTCGAAACGATCATTGGATTGAGTAGTGGCAATCACCACTTGCTTATTGGTTTGTTGAATTAAATCAACAATAGGTTGATGAGTAAATTCAGGATGCAAAAAACTTGGATCACCTTGAGGAAATAAAAATAAGGTATCTGCATTTTCTGCCATTTTCCATCCTGGTATAGAGTCGCCTAAAAATTGTAAACCTACATAGGTAGCTAATATCTTAGTATTACTCGCTGGCGTATAATAATAATCGCTTTGTCGTTGATCAATCCATACACTTTTGGTATCATTATAAATCGCAATACCCACATGGGCTCCCTTTAAAGCAGGTGTATTTAATAAAGAACGTTGTGCTTTTTGTATGGCACAAGAACTTGAAAATAAAAGAACAAAAATAAATAATGAAATATACTGGGCAGTAATTACTCTCTTTCCAATGCTCTTAGCCATCTTTCTGGGATTTCGTTTTTTGAAGCTACTAAATAATCTTTATAACTACAAGGCGCCCATTCTTTATTGTGCAATTGCATCCACCATCTACCGGTGCTTTTGCTTTGTAGAAATTGTGTATCTATATCAGAAAATGCAATGTGAAATTCTTTAAATCTTTCTGTTGCAGACAAAGGAGATTCTTTCTTTCCTTTTTGTATACCATCAATAATATACCATATCATTTGTGCTATTTGAATAGCAGACAAACCGTTGCGGTCTAGTTCTGCTTGGTATCCATATAGTCCAATGCTGCTGGTTTTCCAACTCATACCAGCATACTGCATAAGTACACAAGCTTCTTCACCGTTTAAACCATTTGGTGTAATAATATTGGCAGGGGCTTGCGCATTTTGAATAGCACTAATATCAAAACTCATCATATGACTATCACGAATCACAGGCTCCATTTCTTCAATGTCTTCTCTCACCACACCCAATCTAAAACAATCGAATCTTAATTTATCGATGGTCTCCAACATATGGGGATGCATGAAATAACTTTGAAAAGCAATATGTGCATAGTGATTCAAATGATTCGGTAATCCTGTAAATAATTCTTCTAAAAAATGATCTGCTGGTAATCTTGCTTCCAAATCCAAATCAATTTTAGCATCTGTAACCACCGCATTCACTAAAGTAGGGATACTGGTATATGCATGATACTGTGGTAATGTTAAATCATGAGATCCACCAATCACTACCACTTTTTTGTTTTGTAAAATCAATTCTGCAATCACTGTTCTCAAAGCAGCATAACTATCTTGTATGGTTTGCCCAATTTTAACGTTGCCTAAATCGGCGATAGTTACTTGTGCATGCCAATAATATAAAGCGTACAAAGCAGAACGAATTCCGTCTGCTGATGCATGATCATTTAAAGCATATCCTGCACCTCTACATTCTCCTGCACCAATAATCACCATATCGGCATCGGAAATGTCTGGCAATTGGGTTTCATATACCTTAATATGTTTACCTAATTGGGTATCCCTATAGCCTTCATCCTTAGAAAGGAGGTCTAAATTAACGGGTTGTAAAAAATCGGCAATAGAGCTCAAAGACATGTTGTGGCATTAACTCTATAATAACGACCAAAAATCTAAAACATTGCCTTGAAACTAAAAATTGTACCCTGGGGATGGTTTTCGCTAATCAATAGCTGAGATTGATGAAATTGAGCAATTTTCTTACATAAATACAAGCCCAAGCCAGTCCCTTTAGCAGATCTTGTATATTCGTTCCCCACTCTATAAAATTTATTGAATACGCGTTCTCTTTCTGCAATTGGTATCCCTGGACCACGATCTTTCACTTGTAGCAAGATTTCTATGTCGTTTTGTTCTAAAACAATTTCAATAGGTGTATCAATAGGTGCATACTTATTCGCATTATCTACCAAATTCTGTAAAAGCATTTGCATCAGCAAAGGCTCGGCAAACATCATCACTCCTTCTTGAATATGTGCGATCATTTTTCTAGTTGGAAATCTTTCTTCAAAAGATTTTACTACTCCTGCAACAATTTCTGTGAGCTGAATGGATTGTTTATTTTGTTGATAATCTGCTAAATCTAATTGAGCAGCTAAAAGTATATTATTACAGAGTGCATCCAAACGCTGGGTTTCTTTCAAAGAATTATTCAACAACTGTTTTTGTTGATCAGTTTGCAAATCTCTTTTTAATAAAGTTTCAATATTTAATTGAGTCACTGCGATAGGCGTTTTTAGTTCATGCGTAACCGCCATCATAAAATTTTGCTGTTGATTCGAATACCTTAATTGTTTCACCAAAGATCTATATACATAGATGGCACCTAAAAAGAACAAAAATAGAAATGTAATACCCTCTCCTAAAAATTGTTTTCTTTTTCTTTCTTGATAATTTAATAGTTCTTGGTATTGTAGCGTATTAGCACCAGGAGTAGCTTGTAATTTTTCTATTTTTATTTGCGTGATTTGATCATTTTGTTTTTCTAATGAAACATACCACCATATAAACGCAGCTACCATATAAGTCAAAAAAATCCAATAAATAATATTGACTAATTTTAATTTCATGGCTTTGCTTTTTCTACTCTTACGCCAGTAGTTAAAATATTCTGAAGTGGGTCTTCACGCATAATCTGCTGTATACTTACTTTAAAACTTCCTTTTGGCAATTTTAAAGGCTGGGTGTTCATCAACACCCTATGATCATAAATATCATCCATCCCAGATCCTAACCATCCATTCATATCATCTGCTAAATTAATATTGATGGTTTGCTTTTGTATACTATCTCCAGTAGCTTGTGATGTTACTTGTAACCAAATATTCTTATAGTGATAGGCATTATGGTGCCTGATGACAAAAAACATATTGTACCTAGCGTTGGAATCTGCAATATTAAACTGGTATTGATTTACTTGCTTGCTAGACCATTGATGCTCTGGATAAGTAGTGGTTTGCTCATACAAGTCAATGGTTTGACAAGCTACCAAGAATAATGTTACAAGAAGTATTAAATATGTTTTACTCCATAAGTTCATCTTATAAAACATTTAAAATTTGTTCTTTTGCTTTTTCTAATTCATCCTTCATTAAAATCACTGCCTTTTGAATATCTACATCATTGGCTTTAGAACCTGTAGTATTTATCTCTCTTCCCATTTCTTGTAAAATGAAAGAAAGTTTTTTCCCTTTAGAAGGATCTTTTTCCAATAAAATGGAATTAAAATAAGCGCAATGATTGGTCAATCTTACACGCTCTTCAGAGATATCAATTTTTTCAATGTAGTAAATTAATTCTTGTTCCAATCTGTTAGCATCATATTTGTCAGCACCAATATGTTGCTCTAATTGCTTGATTAGATTTTCTTTTACTTTAGCCCTTCTAATAGGTTCAATTTTTTCAATAACAACTTGCTGCGCAGAAATAGCTGCAACCCTTTCTACCAAGTCTTTCTCAATAGATTTGCCTTCCTCTGCTCTATGCTTCATTAATAAATCAATCGCTTGATGTAATACACCAGCCAAAACCTTCCACTCTTCTTCTGTAAACACTTCATTGGTTGAAGCAACTACATCAGGCATTTTTAATAAAGTACTTAAAATATTCTCTTTGGTAATCCCTAATTCGTCCGCCAACTCCATTATGGGTTGATAATAAGACTTTGCTAATTCTTTATTGATGCTAATGGGTTTTGTAATCCCATTAGATTTAATTTGAATGGTACACTCCACACTACCTCTTAAAATGGTCTCATTCAATTTATTCCTGATCTCTACCTCATAAGGTTTTAATGGAGAGGGGATATTTAAACGAAGGTCAAATTGCTTTCCATTTAAAGACTTTACTTCGACAATAAATGTCTTTTCATTAAAATTGCTCTCCGCCCTACCGTATCCGGTCATTGAATATAACATAGTAATACCTATTTGTAAAAGTGCCTAAAGGTATTTAAAAATCTATACCTACCCAATTTCGCTTACTTAACTCATATTGGGCATAATCAAACTTATACAACTTGCCTGGGCGATGTGTAACATTTACTTCCATTTCATTGGTATCAATTAACAAGCCCATACTTGCAAATTTTTTTCTAAAATTTCTTCTATCAAGCTGAGTCCCCAAAATAGCCTCATATACATTCTGCACCTGTCTCAAAGAGAATTTTTCAGGCAATAAGCTAAAAGCCAATGGATGCTCTTGAATTCTTTTTTGCAACCAGGCATAACACACATCCAAAATTTGCTTATGGTCAAATGCCATTTGGGTGATTTGACTAACTGTATGCCACTTAAGCTCATTTTCGTGAATTTTTAATTCCTCATGTTTGAAATCCAATAATGACGCATAAACGGTTGTAATTACCCTCCCTCCTGGGTGTCTATCCACTTTGCTAAAAGTATGCACTTGCTCCAAATAGACATTTTGCATACCAGTTCTTTCGAGTAAAACTCTATTAGCAGCATTATCCAAGTCTTCATTGGATTGAACCACATCTCCCAAAAGAGACAATTGGTCTTTGTATTGCTCTAAATCACTTTTAATGAGCAATACTTTTAATTGGTTATCCGTAAAACCAAAAATGACACAGTCAACCGTTAAAGGCACTGTTGGATAACCACTCACTAATAAAGCCGCATCCTTATTGGTAGGATTCATCATAGGCAATCAAGAAAATAATTGTTCTTGTTGCCAAAATACGAAATAAAAGAATAAAACAATTTGTATTTTAGCAGACATTTCCAATCATGTACAATAAAGAACAAATACAAGAGCTTCAAGCCGTTACCCAGGATTTCTTAAAAAACCCTCATCATATAGAATTAACTGCCTTAAAACAGGTGCTCCAATTTCACGAGTACCAATATTATGTGGTAGCTAATCCATTCATTAGTGATTTTGAATATGATCGTTTGTTTCAACAACTACTGCAAATAGAAGCAGCTCATCCAGACTTAATTAGTGCAGATTCCCCCAGCCAAAGAGTTGGTAATAGCTTGAATCAACAATTTGAGACCCTTCCACATTTGGTACCCATGTTAAGCTTGGAGAATAGTTATGACGCAGATGATTTAAATGATTTTGATCGTAAAGCAAAAGAAGGAGCACAGTTAGACAATATCAACTATTGTGTTGAACCCAAATTTGATGGTGCCAGTATTTCTTTGGTATATGAAAATGATATGTTAGTGAGAGCTTGCACTAGAGGAGATGGTGTGGCAGGTGAAGAAATTACCCAAAACATCAAACAAATCAGGTCTATTCCTTTAAGTATCCCCTTATCAAGCTTTGGAATCCTGCAAATGGAAATTCGAGGTGAAGTGATCATGAGTAAAAAATCTTTTGATGATTTCAACCAAAAATTAATTGCCAAACAATTGCCTCCTTTAGCCAATCCAAGAAATGCAGCAGCAGGAAGTCTTCGTATGAAGGATCCAAAAGAAGTAGCCGATAGAAATTTAGATGCCTTTATTTATCATATTAGTTTTTATACTTTACAAGCAGGTGCCAAAACCCCAGAACTATTAAAAACGCATAGTGGCTCTTTAGAGTTATTGTGGCATATGGGATTTAGATCACCCCAAAAAGAGAAAAAATTAATCTCTAATATTGAAGGCGTTATTCAATTTTGTAAAGATTTTGAATTAGAGCGTGATCATTTGCCTTACGAAATAGATGGCTTAGTCATTAAGATCAACGATTTCGCTTTACAAGAAAAACTTGGTATGACATCGCATCATCCAAGATGGGCTATTGCTTATAAATTTAAAGCCAGACAAGCTACAACGATATTAGAAAATGTAGAATTTCAAGTGGGCAGAACAGGCGCTGTTACCCCTGTTGCGAAACTGCAGCCTGTAGCGATTGGAGGAGTTACCGTATCAAGTATCTCCATGCACAATGAAGAATATATTAAAGAAAAAGATTTAAGATTAGGTGATACAGTAATCATTGAAAGAGCTGGAGATGTAATACCTCAAATTGTTCAATCCATTCCTTCTGTAAGAAAAGGAACAGAAAAAATTATTGAATTCCCTACTACCTGTCCTGTATGTGATTATATTTTAGAAAAAGAAGAAACTGAAGCAGTATGGAGATGTAACAATCCAGCTTGTTCAGCTCAGATTGTAGAACGCATGATTCATTTTGTAAGTAAGGATGCAATGGATATCAAAAGTTTTGGTGATGCCAATATTCGAAAGTTCTATGAATTGGGTTTATTGAAAAATATCCCACAGATCTATCAATTGGATTTTACTCAAATTGGGCAATTAGAAGGTTTTGGTAAAAAAAGCGTTGATAATTTAATGGCAGCAATAGAAGCATCTAAGCAACAACCTCTATACAGATTAATCTATGCATTAGGTATTCGTTATGTGGGAGAGACTACCGCTAAAACTATTGCAAGTCAAATTCATCATATTTTAGATTTAGTAGCACTTACAGAAGAACAATTACAATCTTTTGAAGATGTAGGCGTTAAAGTTGCTAAGAGTATCAGACAATATTTTAGTGAAGAAAAGAATATTACATTAATCAAAGCCTTGGAAAATTTAGGCTTGAATATGATTCAAACCAATGCAACTGCAGTAGATGGAAATTTAGCTGGTTTGAATTTTTTATTTACAGTACATTGACTCAATTAAAAAGAGCTGAAGCAGAAGCGATGGTGGAAGCTCGTGGGGGTCATATTCTAAGCGGTGTGAGTAGTAAATTAAATTACTTAGTAGTTGGCGAAGACGCAGGAAGTAAATTAGAAAAAGCTAAAAAAATAGCCTCGATAAAAATAATATCTGAAGCAGATTTTGTAGAATTAGTTAAATAAAAAATTTATTTAACTAATTCTACTTTTATCTAATGATTTTTTCGAGGACCCCCATAAACGAGGTCCTCGATTTGTTTGTACTAAATAATATTCTTAGCGGCCAAGTACTCTGCAATTTGCACTGCATTGGTTGCAGCGCCCTTGCGTAAGTTATCGCTCACAATCCACATATTCAATGTCTTCGCTTGCGTTTCGTCTCTTCTTAAACGACCTACAAACACTTCATCTTTTTCATGTGCCCATAAAGGCATTGGATAGAATTGTGTAGCGTCATCTTGTTGCACGATTACACCAGGAGCAGCAGTTAAAGCAGTAACTACATCTTTCATCTCAAATTCCTTTTCAAATTCTACATTCACGCTCTCACTATGTCCACCCATCACTGGAATTCTTACTGTGGTAGCAGTTACTTTGATAGAATCGTCTTGCATGATCTTACAAGTCTCTTTTACCATTTTCATTTCCTCTTTAGTATATCCATTCTCTAAGAACACATCAATCTGTGGAATTGCGTTTAAATCAATCTGGTACTTGTAGGCCATATCTTGAGCAGAAAGACTTTTCCCTGCACGCTCATTCATTAATTGATCTACAGCTTGCTTACCTGTACCTGTTACACTTTGATAAGTACTCACTACTACTCTTTTAATTGTATACTTTGCGTGCAATGGTTGTAAAGCAACCACCATTTGAATAGTTGAACAGTTAGGGTTTGCAATAATCATATCATCTGCAGTTAATACAGAAGCGTTTACTTCAGGCACAACTAATTTTTTAGTGGGATCCATTCTCCATGCAGAAGAATTATCAATCACACGAATACCTGCAGCAGCAAATTTTGGCGCCCACTCAGTTGAAGTACCACCACCAGCTGAAAATATAGCAACAGCAGGTTTGGCTGCAATACCTTCTTCCATGCCCATAACTTTGTATGCTTTTCCTTTAAACATCACTTCCTTACCCACAGAACGAGCAGATGCCACTGGGATTAATTCAGTTACTGGAAAATTTCTTTCTGCTAGTACTTGTAACATCTTTGTGCCCACTAGCCCTGTGGCACCAACTACTGCAACGCGCATTGTATATATATTATTCTTTAAAAAATTAAACTAACTCAATATCAAAATTCACTAACTGTACAAAAGATTGAACTCTTTCTTTAATATCATCTACATTAATTTCGGTTAATCTTTGTGTACCAAATTTCTCTACACAAAAACTTGCCATCGCACTTCCCAAAATAATAGCAGACTTCATGTTTTCAAAAGAAATATCTTTTGTTCTTGCTAAGTGAGCAACAAAGCCACCCGCAAAAGTATCTCCCGCTCCGGTTGGATCAAACACTTCCTCTAAAGGCAATGCAGGAGCAAAGAAAACTTCATTCTCATGAAATAATAATGCACCATGTTCTCCTTTTTTAATAATCAAATATTTTGGACCCATGGTCATGATTTTCTTGGCAGCTTTCACTAAACTATATTCACCACTTAATTGGCGTGCTTCACTATCATTCACTAATAATACATCTACCAAACTAATCGTATGCTTTAAATCGTCCATCATAATTTCCATCCAAAAATTCATCGTATCCATTACGATTAATTTTGGACGATTTTTCATTTGCTTGATTACGCTACTTTGAACACCAGGTACTAAATTACCTAACATTAAAATTTCGCAATCTTGATAACTATCTGGAACAACAGGTTGGAAATTTTCCAACACATTTAATTGTGTATCTAA
>Ga0102917_1000569_pt1 | contig 12256 bp, 21 predicted proteins | sample Colrivmet1562A02_FD_78201 | JGI IMG/M metagenome (GOLD analysis project Ga0102917, IMG submission 78201) | Estuarine microbial communities from the Columbia River estuary - metaG 1562A-02 | ecosystem: Environmental > Aquatic > Marine > Intertidal zone > Estuary | place: USA: Columbia River...
CTAAGTTATCTGCATTAATGCTTTCCATCATTATGTCTATTGCTTCATCTTTTGTCATTCTTGCTCTCCTTTGATTTGTGGTTTTTAAAATGTTCTGCGGCTTGGTCTTCGCGGTATGTGCCGGCACATAGTACACAGTTCCTTAATATTTTCACTACTTGCAACTGTTAATCCTTTTCTCGGTAATGGCGAAGTATCTCAACGTCATATTTAGCGTTGGCTTTAGCTTCTATAATCATATCGTCAACGATGGATTTACGGATTGCTGTGTAAATCTCTTCGGGGAAGTCTACGTCAACTAACTTCGTCCAGGGCTTGCGTAAGGTGTATTTTCCAAGTTTCATGCCTCGGAGCCTACTACTTTTTTTTCCCCTTAACAATAGAACGGCGAATCTGGTCCATCTTGTATTGAGTCCCTGGGTCCTTCTGAATATCGTTCCAACGCTTCTTAGCTACTACCTGTAACTCCTTGCGGGCTGCAGGCCAATGGAAAGCATCGCCATTTTCAGGTGTAACTATTGACCATCTATCTGGGTCATGGGATAGCTTCTCACCTGTAGTTGAGTGTGCTGCTCCCTCTGGTGTTTGTGCAATTCTAAAGGCTGTGCCGTGCCAGCGGTTAAATGAAATATGACCTTTAAATTGCTCACCTGAGATGTTATCTTGGGCGCTCAACTGGCACCTTCTTTACCTTCTTACGGTTGTACACCTTCTTTGAGGGTACGGCGCCTGCAGCGTTAGAGCGACGAAGCTCTTGAATACGCTGGACTTTGGATAAGTTGTCTGAAGCAGCCATGTCCTAATAGTAAAGCTACTGCCTAGTCGTTACTGGATAAAAAAATATTAGATAGGGGAGGTACTAAGCTTTCATCTCACGAGGCTTTTTATATCTAACTTCTCTTTTGCGCATCTCTCCACCTTTAGTCACTCTGTGACTTGTTCGGGAGGTTAGTGCAACTGTTTCACCTGGTCGTACAGTTGTCTCCTTCTCAGTGCTGTCAAAGGAACCACCGATATGGTGAATCTTTGCTAAGCGCTTTCCTTCGGCAGATTTTGGGTCTACAACTGATTTAGGGCTTACTTTGGCATGGAGAACAATCATACGACCGTCTTCATGGGTTTGTGGGTCAGCAAATATTGCTGCAGAACGCAAACTCTTTGTCCAATGAATACCTACTGGCTCTGATGGCAAGGTGGCATTCAAACCTCTATGTAAAGTGAACTGAGGTCCTAGGTGGTCTGAGGCTGCCATAGGCCAATATTAGGGCTACTGCCTCCTCCTGACACCCTCAACCACGCCTGAGCCCTGGGGGTTCCCAGCGTAAAACACGCTTAACTGTGGGGGTCATTTGTACCAAAAGATTTTTATTTATCACGATTACATTCACAACTTGTTTCTTAAAGAAGTATTTATTGTTCTATCTACGCACTAATAATTAAAATAACTATTGTTTGATAGCGGTTTTGATAGCGTGATGAAATAACTATTGGCTACTGCTTATTTTTATCGCAATCTTTGTGCGGATAACACCAGACTATCAACCAACTTTACAAGTTGTTATCAGGTACTAATCACGCTACTAAATACATTGTGTATCACTAACTATTTACATTGTGTATTACAAATTATGTATTCAATAGTTATGTAAATACATTCATTCATCACAACCATTGTTGTATCTATCTATTACTTATTCTCTTATGTATTTGTTACTACTCATTCTTCTTTTGTATAAGGGGGCTACGCCCCCTTCAACCCCCACTCATTCGCAATAGTTATTAGCACTTGTAATCTGCTAACAATTAGTTAAAGAAACAACTAACAATAAATACATACTGAAGTAACTATAAATAACTATCTATAACTTCTTTTGTATTTGTTTCTTATTTAATTTATCTGTTACTACTTATGTTTAATCATTACTGAAAATAAATAACACTAAATAACTTTGGCGTTCTTCTTTTGTATCTATCTCCATTCCGCCGACAGCAACGCCCATTCCGACACGAACTCGCGCCCAAATCACGCTCAATTTGGGGGGTAGTTGCTACCTTCTTTTGGTTCTGTTACCCTTGCGGAAGCAAGTTGCTCTCCCTCGCGGGACAGGCGGTTAGCGAAATAAACAAAAGTTAGTTTTGTTTTTATTTTGTACGCAACGAATTGTGTTCGTTATTTAACAAAACAAAATAAAATAAATTGCTTAACTTCTTTTGCGCAAACTCGCTACGAAAATTATTTATCTATCGTATGTGTATAAAAAACGCTCACGCATAACACAACACTAATTAGTGTGCGAACGATAAATAAAATAGAAAGCGTGACACTTTCTACTTGCCAATTATTTAATTACATTCTGCTATTCACTAATTGCTAATAACAATTAGTGAATAGCGGTGTGCGATTAACACTTGCGCACTTCACTAATAACAAATACACAACAACAACTAATAGAAACGGAATAACAAATGACAACAACAACACAACGACTAACAAAAGCAGAACGCAACTACAACAACAACGCAAAACAAATTGCTCAGACAGTTTCAATCTTTCGTAAGACAGACGGCATTGAAACCCTTGTTGATTATCTTGCGCAACTTTTAACACCTGAACAATTCAGAATGTTGTTTGTTTTTGAGTTTAATAAAATCCCATTGAATGTTGTCTTCGTTGATAAAGAAGGTAACAAAATAAATGACTAATAACTTTCGTATCTGTTCTGTTTGTAATCGTCTAATCGCTGGTAACTATTGCTCACACCCAACTACTGAAACGGAGAAAACAAATGAACCAACTAAATAAACGCGGTCACTTAGTTGTTGGCTTTATCGCTGGTGTGTTTATTACATTAGTTATTAACTTCTTTTACAACTATCACTCAGTTGTTGATGAAGATACTTGCCGTTACTCAATAGACGCTTCTGCTTTTATCTGCGACTTCCACTATGAAAGGAATAAATAAATGTCAGTACCTACCGCAACAATAGATGAAACAGGCGTGACAATTTTGTTTGATGATGAAGATGTTACTTCTTACTTCCAACTCGTATCTTTACTGAATAAAAAGGAGAATAAATAAATGGCGATTAACTTCAACAACAATCACTACTTCGCAAAAAATGGCGCAGTAATTGAAGAAGAAAACAACGGCAATACATTCCCAACAACTGATGTAACAACTGAATACTGGAATGAAGTGTTCGCAGAAAAACAACGACAGGAGAATAAATAAATGCGTATTAAAATCGTTAAAGATAATCACCCAAGCAACGAAGAACTAATTACTTCAATGCTAATCGCAATTCAATTCTTAAATCCTGAACACGATAAAGAAGATGTGTTATCGGCAGGGCTACAACTACTAAGTGAAATTGTAGATAGAAAGAAACTTCTTTTACTGGCAGACAATGTGTGCGGTTCTGCTAGTGAGAAGTTTGATGAAGTTAAATCGCTATACGAAATGTTCCAACTAGACACCGACATAAACAACTAACAACTAATAGAAACGGAAAACTAAATGACATACGCAATTCTAATCTCAGGGCAAGTTACTTCAACAGATACAAAGCAAGTAATTATCGCAAGTCATAACGGCAACACTTATACCTTCATGAGAGTTACGAATGGTGGTCGTGGTGAAAGTAACTCTTGGAGTGCGAGAGAGTTAAACGAACACACTTCAATCGGCACACTTGATTACAACTTAATTGGTGAAGTGTTATCAACACCATTAACAAGTGTTGATGTAGTGGCACTTAACAACAATGAGATACCAAATGTTTTAATACAGAAACTTACAAAGCAGTATCGCTTACGCAATCTAACAATAGATACAACACGCACTATCCAAAGTGTTGTTGATGAAGTTGAGGTGCTAATTGAACAAGACCCAACACTATTAAGTAAGTATCGCTCTGACGGCAGAAGCGATAAGCACGCAACAACTAAGACCGAAGGGACAAAACAAATGACAGTAGTACGCAACACAATAAATCCAATCGCTAACGAAGCGATAGTGATTAACAAAGTAGAACGCAACGACAACGAACAACGCACACTCGCGTTCGTACCTTCTTTAACAAGTGAAGCGGTACGCACTTATGTACCACGCACTTTCGCTGGCAACTTAACAGAAGACCAACTCTATACATACGCATTGAAGTCAAAGAAGAATGTATCTATTCAAGGTCACGCAGGTACAGGTAAGACAACTTCTTTAATGACATTCTCCGCAAAGAATGGTTTGGAGTTTGGTTCAATGAGTTGTAACGCAGGTGTAGAGCCTTCACAATTCTTTGGTCGCTATGTTCCAAATCAAGAAGGTAAGTTGGTATGGCGTGACGGATTATTTACACACTTCTTTCGTAATGGTGGCGTGTTAGTAATTGACGAAGCGAACTTTCTTCCACAAAAAATCGCAAGCGTTCTTCATGGAGTGCTTGACGACCGCAGAGTTTTAACTTTGTTAGAGCATGACGGCGAAGTTATTACGGCGAATGAAAACTTACTTATCGCTATGTGTTACAACGACGGATACAAAGGTACTTCTAAGTTTAACGAAGCGTTCGCTGACCGCTTTTGGATTAAGTTGAACTTTGAGTACGACACCGACATTGAAAAGAAGTTTATTCCTTCTAACACTTTGCTGGAACTTGCGAAGTCAATGCGTGCCGACACAATCGCAGGTGTTTATGAAACCCCTGTATCAACTCGTTTGCTAAAGCAGTTTGTTGATTTAGCACAGAACCTAAGTTATGACTTTGCGGTTGATAACTTTGTTAATAACTTCCGAGAAGATGAACGCTCTAGTGTGAAACTTCTTTTGGACTCTCAACGACACAACTTGGAACTAGAACTTATCGGAAAGGTGAGTGAGTAATGAGTACCTTCTTTATAGAACAACAAGCAGAAACAGAAAAGAAAGAAGCACTAAAGCGTAAGCGTGTTGGTGCGTTAGCAAGTGTCTTTAGCAAAACACTTTCAGTATTAACAACTCACAAAATTAGTGTGAATGTTGTTGATAGAAAAGACATTGGCGCACCTGCGTATTCATCAACAAAAGAAGTTTGGTTGAATGTCGCTCACATCAAAGATGACTTCACACCGAACGCAATCGCTAGTTACAACGGACTTGCGTTCCACGAATTAGCACACTTGCGTTTCACACCACGCAACGGCTCACGACTTGTTGCTCGTATCAAAGATGAACAACAACAGAATGAATTGTGGGAAGCCTTTAATTGTTTAGAAGACTCACGCATTGAGTTACTTCTAACTGGTTGGTTGCCTTCTACAAAAGCGTGGCTTGTCGCAACAATGTGCGATTACTTACTTGCTGATGAAGAAGCAATTAGTCGTGCGTTTCCACTTGTGTATGGTCGTAAGTATCTGCCTGTTGAATTGCGACAACTAGCGAGTGACAACTTCATAAAGCCTGAACTACAACAAGAACTCGCAGATGTTATTGACCAATACATCACACTAACTTTTGTTGGTAATGAGAATGTTGAAGTTGGTTTCAATCTTATTAAGAAGTTTGCTGAACTACTTAGTGAGTTACCTGCCCTTCCACAATCACCACAAAGCGGTGAAGGTAATGGAGAAGGTACAACAACTGTTATCGTGCGTATCAAAAGCCCACATGGACACGAAGGCAGACCAACACAAGGTTATGAGTCTTCTTCTGTACGCCCTGCGACTAAAGAAGAACAAGAGCGTATTAAGAAAGCAATCAAGAATGGTGCTGAGATAGTAATAGATACAACACCAAAAGAAGATGTGTCCGAGGGGACAAAATCCGCAGACACTAATTCACAACCAACTTCACAACCAACAACACCAACACCAACACAATCAACACCAAAAGATAATTCTTTTGATGATGAGTTTGAGTTTGATGATTTTGATTATGATGATGTTGAACCAACAACACCAAAAGAAGGTGGCAAGGGTGTTGGTAAAGAAGCAGGTACGACAGGTAGCAACAAGCAAGTAACTGATTTACTTAATGACATTCTTTCTGATGTTGTTAAAGAAGTTAGTAAAGGTATCAACGACATAGCAAAGCAACTCGGTGTTGATACAGACCTTGTTGGTGGTAACGCTAAGACACCTGACAAAGCGAACTATGACGAAGTGCGTATTCCCGAAGAACTTACTTTGCTCGCAAAGAAGTTTGGTGTTGAACTGGAACGCTTACAAGCAGAGTTTGACCCTGCTTGGTTAAATGGTGAGCGTTCAGGAAAATTAAACGCAGGTCGTTACTTACGCGGTGACGAATTAGATACTGTGTTTGATGAATGGAGTGAAGGTCGTGATGATGTTGTAAGTATTGAAGCGGTTATTCTTTTAGACCGAAGTGGGTCAATGAGTGGTCGTAATGCTGATAACGCTTACAAATCTATGTGGGCAATCAAGAAGGCACTTGAACGAGTAGAAGCACGAACAACTGTTGTTACTTTTGATAGTCGCACTAATCTTCTTTATGGTGCTGATGAAAAAGCAGGTACAACAATTCGTGACGCTGGTGCTGACGGCGGTACAAATCCTGAAAGCGGATTACTTTATGCGAAGCGTGTTCTTGCTGAGAGTGATAAAGCAATCAAGGTTTTGTTCATGATTACTGACGGACAATGGAGTACCGAAGACGGCGAGAAGGCAGTAAGTGAGATGAAGAACGCAGGTGTTCTTACTTGTCAGGCACTTATCTCGCACTACGAACACACCGCAGAAGACCTAAATAACTATCGCCATAGTTTTGAGTTAATGACTTCAATACAAAGCGCAAAAGACATTCTCACACTTGGCAAAGAGTTAGTGCGTATGGCAATCGCACGCAATCTAGTTAATGCTTAAAGAAGTTACAAAGGGGGCAATCAAATCGGTTGCCCCCAATAACAAATACGAAACGGAGTAATACAAATGAAACTATCTGAAATCAAATTAAATGGTGAGTACGCAATCGTTCCTTCTTGGACTTACAACTCAAAGGCAAGTCGTGACATAGACCAAGTGCGTGAGAATGATGTTGTTAAAGCAACTGTTATCTCACTTGATAAGTATGAGTACGAACCTAGCAATCGCAAAGACACACCTGACTTTAGAAAAGCAGAACAAGGCAATCGTTCTGTTGGAATTATGGTTAAAGCAGTAGATAACAATGGCAAAGAGTATTACTGGACTTCACGCCTAGCAGATGTTGTTGCTGAGTGGTCGTTGCTTGAACCTAAGTGGAACTCTGCGAAGTCTAAAGAAGAAGCAGAGAAACTATTGCGTGAAGAAGCGCAACGCAAAGAGCGTGACTTGCGCCGACAGGTTGAAGAAGAAGTAGAACGCTCACGCAATTCTGTTGTTGCTACCGCTAAAGAACTTTTAGGAGAGCAGACAACTGTTGAAGTAACTACAAGTGGTTACAACTTAGATTACAAAGCACAGGTAAATCTTTCTCTCAAAGAGTTTGAGTTACTAATTGAAATGGCGTTCGCTGGAAAGGAGAACTACTAATGAAACTAGAAGTAACTAATACAGAACTCGCGGTAATCATTGAAGCGTTAGGTAAGGAGAAAGAATACTTAAACGCACAGGGTCACCGAGAGTCTGCGCACAAAGTAAGTGACATTCAATCAAAGATAAAGAACGGAGAATAAAATGGGACAAGAACTACTAGACCACGCAGGTTGGATTAGAAAGCCACGAACTTATTATCTAGCAGTAACAAGCACAGGGTTAAAGTTTGTTCGCGGTAGTTGTGAAGATAAATACACGCACGCAGTTGTGTGTAGTAAAGCACCACACTTCCGACCACAACAGATAGAAACTTATGGCTGGTGTCATAGCAGGTTTGACTTAGCCAAAAGAAACTTCAATAGGTATAAGAAGCAAGAAAATGAATACGAGTATGAGTTAGTAGAACTACAAAAGATAAATGCTAAAGAAGTAAGACAAATAAAAAAGATAACAAAGAAAGAATACAACGAATACTATACCCAACAACAAGAGTCCGAGGGGACAAAAGAGAATAAGGAGAATACAGAATGACAACAACACTATCTACACACCGCACAGGCGGTGCTAAAGGTGCGAACGGATACGGAGAATACCAAGTGCGATACGCAAGTGAAAGACAACAACAATTCATAAAGACATTACTGGAAACAAAAGCACATTCTTTTGTAGATGTAGATGTCACAACACTAAATGTTCAAGGTGCTGGAGAACTAATAACTAAGTTACTTTTGTTACCTAACAAAGCAGGAGTCATTAACCCTGCTAGTGAAAAGCAACTTTCTTTTGCTAACTCACTAATCGCAAAGAAAGAGGGCGGTACTGAAACTCTCAATCACTATCTACACAATCGCAAAGTATCTTCTTTAGAAGAACTAGACCGCAAAGATGTGTCTGAGATTATCAACGCATTAAAGTTTGCTAAAGAAGTTACACCGCCAATGAAGATTACAGAAGTTGGTGCTTACATACTCAACGGAATTGTTTATTCAATCCGACAGAACTCTGAAACAAAGCGTTGGAGTGTTTGGACTTACTCTGATACGGCTGAAAGGTATGTACGCAACGATAAGGAGTCCAATGTTCTTTATCAACTAGATACAACAGACCGCTTAACACTAGAACTTGCTATTAAGTATTCGGCACAAGTTGGTATTTGTGTTCATTGTGGCAAGACATTAACAGTATTGAAATCTGTTGCTGGTGGTATCGGACCGATTTGTGCCAAGAAGTATCACTAAGAAAGGAGTAACAAATGTTAATAAGTGAGTTAAAAGAACTTATAGCAAAGTATAAAGATAGTGACTCTGTAATTGTTGCGCTATGGGATAAAGAATGTTTCAAGGCGTTAGATACAGAGGCACGAATACTTACTAACAAAGAGTGGGACTATGTTGCCGAAAACTTTAGTGTTCAAGCGCACGACCAAATGTTAGGCAGAAGTATTCGTGGCGTATTAGAAAACAAAATGAACTCAACAGATGAAGCAACAGAATTATTTATTGCTGGCTTTATGGAACAGTACCGAACAGGTACAACAGAAGAACAACTATGGGATAAGGAGTAACAAGTGAGAACAGTAAAAGAAGTTATAGATTATCTATCTACACTTAATCAAGACGATAAAATCTGGGCAATCTGGGTTGATAAAGAAGAACTAGCACAGATAATTACAGATACAGAGTACGAAGATGAAACAGGAAATCTACTTGAAGTCACACCAAAAGAAATTAGTAATGACTTTCTTGAAGATGTTATGTCTAGCGTTGATAACTCTGACTATGTGTGGGATAGGTTCGCAGATGAAGTACGAGATGAAGCAAGAAATAAGTGGGAAAAACTACACGAAAAAATAACCGAAGCAAAAGAAGATACAGACCTATGGGATAAGGAGTAATACAAATGGCAACACTAGAGGTACAACACGAAACAAAAGTAAATACAAGCGGTCACCTATCGTTCTATTGTTATGTGACACTAAAAGATAACGAACAAATGCTTATTGACATTGAAGAAACCGAATGGAATGGCAACAGTTGGGTGGGAACAGGTGTGGCAAAGAAGTTTAGATTAGAGAAAATAACTTATCAAAACTATTCTCGCACTTCATACGATTGGGTCAATCTTTATTCCATAGAAGTTCGTGGCTTTAGAAAAGATAAAGGTTTGCGATACAGAACAGACACCTTTCATAGCCCAAGTCAATTAGTAATTGACCAAATCCCTGACCACTATCACAACTACGCAAGGGAAGCGTTTGCTAAAGAAGTAATAACACTACAAGAACGACTAACACACATGACTAACAAAGGAGTATGCCTTGACCCTAAAAACTAATTCCGCAGGGACAAAAACTAAGCGACTAACTAAGGGAATGAAACAAGACAAAGAACAAATCTTGGTTGGTACAAGAGTACCTAAATCAGATTTAACTTTGCCAAAAGAAGTTTCAGACATTCTTATTGCGTTGCCACTAGATGAACGCAGAGCGTATGTATTTGAGTTACGCAAAGCAGGTTGGACACTTCAATCTATGGCAACACCGCTAAAGATAACTAGAGAGTCCATTCGTCTTTACGGACTAAAAGAACCTAGCCTTGAAGTCTTAGCGAAGGTTAAGCACTTACCTATTGTTCAACCGCCTTTGATAGAACTTTATGTTGAAAGAGTAAAGCGTGTAAAGCCTGACCCACAGGTGATAGCGCAACTAAAAGAACTTCAACCTAAAGCGTTTATGGTTAGAGGCAAAGGTAAATCTAATCGTGAAGAAGCAGAACTTTATACACGACTTATCTATGAACTAATGGAGAGTGGTGTATCGGGTTATCGCATAGCAAAAGAACTTGGTGTTACTCATAGTGCGCTGGCGTTTCGTTTAGTGCGTTACGGATACACAACAAGCAACGGAACTTCGCGTTCATACAGAAAACTAACGAACAGAAAGATAGAAGGAGAGGAAAATGCCGAACTGGTGTAGTAACGAATTAACAATAGAAGGTAGTCCTAAAGAACTTTCTAAACTAATAAAGAAAGTTGAGATTACTAAGTCAGAAGCAACAGAAACTCATTACGAGTCTGTGTTCTCTTGTCACAGAGTTATCCCAAGACCTATTGACCAAGAAGCAAATTGGTACGAATGGAATGTCGCTAACTGGGGAAGCAAGTGGGACTTAAATGAGGTTTGCTTTAATGGGTCAGTAGACGACAAAGTAATTACTTATTCTTTTGAGAGTGCTTGGTCACCTGTTGTACCTGTCATTGAAGCACTCGCAAAAGAGTTTAAGAAACTTTCTTTTACTTATACTTTCTATGAAACTGGTAGCGACTACTGGGGCGAACAATCGTATAAGAAAGGAGAAATTGTTAATGACGAAAGCGGTGACACAAGTAGCGCAGGTTGCGAACGACTTGAATACTTAATGGGTAGTCACCACTATTGCGCTGAGTGCTACGACCAAGTGGAGTGTTACGGAGATAAAACACCAAACCTTTGCGAAGATTGTTTAGCAAAAGATGATGAAGAAGAAGTTTCTTTATGGGAAGGAGAAACAAATGTTAAAGATGTATCAGGTTTCTAGTGGTATCTATCAAACAAAAGACGACCTGTTTCAGATAAAGAAGATAGACAAGAAGTGGAGTTGGTTCATACGAAGTGGCTCTGCTTGGATAGCAAAAGACAAAAGACAATACAAAACTAAGAACGGGTGCGAAAGAGCCATTGAAGTTGAAAGTGGTTTTGTTTATGATGATGAAACACTATGGGAAGGGTAAAAGAAGAATGGCAATTAAGTCGTACAAAGTAGAACTAAGTACCGCGATTGCGGTAACGATAGACAATGACGAACACACCGCTAACAACTTGTGGGAAGTCATTGTAGGGAAAGCAAAGACACAGATGATAAACCAAGACCTCAACGATAGAACTTATGTGTTGAAGGTCGTATCCGAAGTTACAGAAAGGGAATAAGAAATGGTACTAGACACAGGAACAATGATAGGAATGATTATCGCTCTCGTTGGCTCTCTCTCAGTAATGGGATTGTTTTGGAGAGAGAACATTCAATTACAAAAGAAGGTTCGTATCCTTCAAGTAGCACTAAGAGATGAAAGGAGAAAGAAGTAATGAACTGCCAAGTATGTGACTCAAAAGAAGTTGTATGGTCAGGTATAGACGCTTTTATGTTAGGCGTACCAACAGAGAAAGTCTGCTACTTGTGTGCTAACACTTACGCACAAGTAAAAGAAGTTATAGATAAGGCAAACAAATGATTTGCGATTATTGTTTGTCAAAAGAAACAGAGTTAATCGTCTGTAACTTATGCGAAACACACCAAGATAAAATGTCTAGCCTACTTGTTGTTTGCGCAAATCATAAAGAACTAGGACTAGCAAAAATAAAAAGGGAAGGAAGAAAAAATGGGAGAGTTATTCATTCGTAAGATTACAGAAGCAGATGAACTATGGGTCTGCGATAACTGTAATCAACAAGGTGTCCGAGCAAATGGCAAAGACATACAAGGTCATAAAGAAGTTGTAATGTGGTTCTGTTACAACTGCGTAAGAAAAGTAACTGGGGTATGAAGTGCCAAGAGAAAACTGCTTACCCAACTAAACACAAAGCAGAAAAAGCCATGTCTTTGATTTGGAAAAATCATTGGCTAAATAACACTAGAAAGAAACCTTGTGCTACTTACAAATGCGAAATCTGCGGTAAGTGGCACTTAACAAGCCAAGCCCGAAGGGACAAAACAA
>Ga0102917_1000576_pt1 | contig 12179 bp, 7 predicted proteins | sample Colrivmet1562A02_FD_78201 | JGI IMG/M metagenome (GOLD analysis project Ga0102917, IMG submission 78201) | Estuarine microbial communities from the Columbia River estuary - metaG 1562A-02 | ecosystem: Environmental > Aquatic > Marine > Intertidal zone > Estuary | place: USA: Columbia River...
ATTATCGAAAGAGGCATCATCGCATATAATAATTTCATCCACTTTATGTGTTTGAGCTAATATAGAATCTAGCTGTGTGCGCAAATACTGGGCGCCATTATATACAATTAATGCCACTGAAATTTTCATGAATGTTTAAACATATTGAGTTTCAAAGATATCAAATTATAAATCAAATCTTAAGTAGGGAAAGCATCAATTTTGCTTATTAATATTTATCTTTGACCAGTGAGAAAAGTACAAAAAACAACTACCTATTTTTTATCCATTTATATGGTAATTATAGGCAGTTTACTATGTATAAATTTAAATGCACAAGAGCAACAGGGTGATACTCTAAAACCTATCTCTAATTTTAAAAGATGGTATCAGAATTTACTCCCTACTCCTTATGATGGTCCTAAAAATAAATTACGCATACCCATGGCTGTGGGCTATTATGATTTTGATGATAATATTCGTGATTTACAATTACTAGGTAAATTACAGCCAGAACAGTCATTAACTATTCGCCCCTATATACTAACCCCTAAATTAGGCTATGATAGTATACTTGCCATGATTGACCCTGAATTTGAAAACCATGGCCATTTAGTTGAAAGAAAACATTCGGATATTCAATTACTTCCTATCAATTTTTTACAAAAATATAACTCACATCACCCCTATGGTTGGAACGATGGACCATTAAGTTTTTCCAAAGGTTACCAGTTTGTAGGTAGTGGAGGTGTTTATATGAGATGGCGTAATATTCATTTAACCTTAAGGCCAGAGTTTTTTAAAACAGCATCAGATCCGTATGAGACAAGTGGACCAAATGGTATAAACACCTATTATGATTTAGTAGGCTCATGGGGTCAAAGAACATCTGCGGTATCAAAATTAACATCTGGACAATCAAGCTTAAGAATAGATTTAGGTCCAATAAGCTTAGGCTTAAGTTCTCAAAATTTATGGTTAGGACCAGGTATATATAGCTCTTTATTAATGTCTAATAATGCGCAAGGGTTTAATTATTTCAGTGCTGGTACTAATAGGCCATTAAAAACATTATTTGGAAGTTTTGAAATATCAATTATTGGCGGCACATTAACAACAAATTCTAAGCAAGGGTTTGAGAATAAAAATTTAAAAACTGCTAAAGTAGGTTCTTATACTAGGTATTTAAATTTATTATCAATAACATACAGCCCAGTATTTTTTAAGAATTTATATATAGGTGCAAATAGAGCCTTTATATTACCTACTCAAAATAATCCAAGTAAAAAACTAACTGATTACTATTTGATTGCAACAAAACCATTATTTAGAAATGTTTATCAAGATAATACTGCAGCTATTGATCAAATAATCTCTGGTTTTGCAAAATATGTTTTTCCTAAGGAGAATGCAGAAATTTATTTTGAATATGGTTGGAATGATGGTTCTTCAAATTTAAGAGATTTGACTCTAGACAATTCTCACTCATCCGCTTCAATTCTAGGTATAAAAAAAATACAGCCCTTAAGTAAAAATTCATTTTTAAATTTTCAATTTGAAGGAACAAGAATGGCTCAAACACCTAGTTATTTACAAAGAGATGCTGCAAATTGGTATATGCATGGTACAATAACTGATGGCTATACTAACGAAAATCAGATTATTGGCGCTGGAAGTGGCTTTGGAAATAACTTACAAACTTTTGAAATAAGTTGGAATAAGAGTTGGACTAAATATGGTATTAAATTTCAGCATATAGCACATGATCCTTTAGGGTTTAAAATGATTGATTTACTTAATCCAAATGGAGGACTCCCTAATTGGGATGACTATGCTTATGGTATTAATATAAAACAGAAGTATAGAAATATTTTATTTAATTTAAATTTGGAATGGGTTAATTCTAAAAATTATTTATGGCAGAATAAAAATAATATTTCTAATATGTATATATTTTTTAATACTATTTATTTATGGTAATTAAAAAGCTATTATTTTTATTATTTTTATTATTTTACTATTTTAATAGTATCGCTCAAAATAGTTTTTATGATGATATCCATTTAATGGATTACCAAAGAACTAGGCAATTATTGTATGATAGTAATGAGGCTATAAATAATTCTTTTTTAATAAGATCTAATAGTTCTTTCCAATTTTTACAGAGCAAATTAAAAGGAACTACTAAAGATATAATTCAATTTGTCAATTTTAACTTTGATCAACAAAATAATTCTTTATTGCCAATAAGCTTTAATGATGGCAATATGTATCCTGCAAGAGGATGGCAAGAAAGATATAGCGTAGGAGTGAATTTAAAATTATTATTTTTTGATATAAATTACCAACCTGAAAAACTTACTGTACAAAATTTAACACAAGAGTATTATCCTGGTAATACTGGTGATGGAAATTTTATGTTTAAGTATTTTGGGATGGTAGCAAATAATATTGATAATTTTAGACAATTTGGTTATGATAGAATTGAAGAAACAACATTAGGTCAATCACGTGTAGGAATAAAATTTAAATATATAGCGGCCGGCTTGTCTAATGAAAATATTTGGTGGGGACCTGGCAAAAGGAATAGTTTAATTTTTACTAATAATGCAGCAGGGTTTAAGCATTATTATTTTAAAACAGTTGAACCCATAAAAACTTATATAGGTAGTTTTGAATTTTCAGGCGTTGTAGGAAAATTAGATACTACAAGGTTTACCGAAATAGACCAAGAATTATTGAATGCTTGTAGACCATGTAAAGTATTCAAAAATTTAGATGAACGTGAAATAGATGGAATTGCTATTAACTATCAACCTAAATGGGTCCCAAATTTTTATATTGGTTACGCCTATTCAAGGCAGTTTTATAGAAATGCAACTAATGCATTAGGCGAAACTATTAATTTTTTTAGTAAGAACCTTCCTAAACAAGAAATTGGTTCAATAGTTTTTAGATTTGCGATGCCTGAAGACCATGCAGAATTTTACGGGGAAATGGGTTTACCGAACGAAGCCCCTTGGCCCTGGAAATTTTTTAAAGAAAGGATGAGACCTGCCTTTGTATTTGGAGCTTCTAAATTAGTTCCCTTAAAGTTATTTAATTCCTATTTAAATTTAAATGTAGAATTTACCCAATTACAATTAATGAATCCAAAAGATATTTTATATGAGGGGTACCCTTATGCGGGAGGCAAACCTAATAGCTGGTATTTAAGTACTATTGTAAAACAGGGTTATTCTAATAATGGCCAATTAATGGGTTCTTCTATTGGACCTGGTTCTAATAACCAAAGTATTAGTTTAAGTTGGAATAAAAGTTATAATAAAATTGGATTTTTTGTGGAAAGAACCGTGTATAATAATGATTTTTATTATTCAGTTTATTATAATCCCTATTCATCATATGGATATGGTTATTATAATAGATATTGGGTTGATTTGACCCAACGATTAGAAATACAGCTTATGCCCATTAAAAATATATTATTAGCTGCTAGTTTTACAAACACCCATGCCTTAAATTACAGGTGGATTAGAATTGACGATGGATCAGTATATGACGAACCATCAAAATATTCAGATAAGTACAATCAACAATTTCAAATGTCAATAAAATATTTATTACATGCAGTTGTTAAATAGAGCTTATTTAAAATTATATTTTTTAGTATTACTACTTTATGTATTTTTTAATAAAGGTGTAGCCTATTCTTATATGGCTGAAATTTTATTAGTTGCTGGTATTTTTATTTTATTTATTAATAGAAAGCGGTTTGAAATTGGCGTAGATAAAAAACAAATTATAGTATCTATTTTTATACTTATTTCTTTTTTATATATTTTATTTGGAGTATTTCAATTTTCTCTATTAAATGTCTTTCGCGACTCTTTAGCCTTTCAATATGCCTGGTTTGCCTTTATAATATATTTATATAAAGATGAGTATGATTATATATGGCAAAAAATATTACAAATTTATAAGTGGGTTCCCTTAGTTATTTTTTTAAATTTCTTTTTGTTTTATTTTGTATTTCTTTATTTACCACCTATTAATATTTTTGGCAATCAAAATATTATAATATATAAAAATGGAGATAAATCGGTCCATTTATTAATTAGTACTATTTTAATGTTTTTGTATTCAGATAAATATTCAAGAAAATGGTTGATTGCTAATACAATTCTCATTGTAATTAATATTTTAATTTTATTAGCCTTTACTAGGTCCGGAAGTATTGCCTATATTCTTGCTTTATTTTCATTCTTTTTCTTTTCCAAGGAAAAAATTCTAAATGATTCTATTAGAAAACTATTAAAATATGTTCCTATTATAATATTAATTGGTATGAGTTTATTTCTTGCTGCTGATATTCAAGCAGATGCACAAGGAAGAACAATTAGCTTAACTCAAATTGCAGATAATTTTACATCCATAGTAAGTAGTGATATTGATGGAAGTTTAACTAACAATAAAGTATGGAGAATAGTGTGGTGGGCAAAACTAGTAAACGAGAGTTTTACCCTTCAACATTTTTTTGTAGGGAAAGGACTTGGGATGAGTTTGGCTGGAAATGATATTTTAAATCCAGATGAAAATTTAAGATCTCCTCATAACTTTCATTTAACAATTTTAGCAAGGTTTGGTTATTTAGTTTTTATTGCTTGGATAATTTGGTTGGTATCAATTTTCAAACCTTTATTTACTAGAAAATTAGCAGGAAAAACTTTGGCTATAACATCTATTCTTCTAGCCTTTATAATTAATGGAAGCTTTGATGTGTTTTTTGAAGGTCCCATGGGCGCCTTTCCTTTTTGGACTTTTGTAGGACTTTTATTTATAGAAAATACTTATGGAAGTCCAACAGAAATACCTAGCTGATAAGTATTGTCTTTAAGAACATTACCATTAGCTAATTTTGTTCGCATTAGCGTTATGGAGCTGGTCAAATAAATATTGTTGATATATTCATACCTGGCTTGGAAAAAAATATCTGATCTATTTTTTATATAATCAAATAAAAATGATGGTTGTGGTTGTGCCGCATACTGCTCGTAAATTGAACCAAGCCCGCCTTTTCGTATTTTTTGATAACGTGTTACGAATTTTAATTTTGCTATAGGCGTGTATTTAGCAAATATAATAGCGCGGTCAAAATTGTTTCCCATCCAATCACCTAGGCTATAATTATAACTTGTATAATTTTGAGCAGGGATTAAATTTGAATATACAAATGGGTTTACCCTTGTATATTCAGCACCTATGCTCAGATAAGGAATAAATACATCTGTTATAGACCCTCCTAAATTATATCCTAATTGATTACGACCCTCTGTTTTGTTAAACATCGAGCTTACTTTTATTTCATCAATAAATAAAGTAGAATATAAATGAGTATTTTTTATTTGATTTCTTGAACTTAAAGATAAAAAATACTGCCCATTAGAACCCGCCTCAATTAAATAATTACTTCTGTTATTATCGTAAAATTTAAATAAGCTAATTGGTATTAAAAATCCAGGGTCCATTTTATCGCTATATACTATAGACTCACCAATTGCAATATTTAAGCCTTTCATGGCTTCTATTTCAATAGAATGTGTAGCTAAGTACTTTTGTACAAAAACCAAGCGAAAGTCGTTACCAATTCTGCCTGTATTTGTAAAATATGACAAACTAGAATCGGCTATATTGGAATTTAACCATGCATGAGTATAGTTAAAATTAAGCCATTTTAGAGGCTTATAATCTAATCTTATATAAGGATAAGATGGTGCTTTATTAGATAATACAATATTGCTATTTTCTCCATATCCCCAGATTAAATTATCTTTCCCCAAACTAATATTTCCTTTTCTAAAGCTGTAATTAATATTGGCTCTAATATCGGTATAATTTATTTTATTATCAGATTTTGCACCAATTAAAATATTACCTGGAGTAGCTGACTCTTCTCTAAAGTTATTATTTAGAGTACCCGTTTCTGTATAATCCCGGTAATATACTTGATACCCTAAGTTTTTATTTTTACCAGCAGTTCCCCATAATTCAAAACCATTACTTAATTGCCTTATATTTTTATTCGTTCCTGAAAAATTATTTATGCCTAATATTGGGTCTATATAAAATTCAAAATCATTTGCTATAATTGCACCTGCTCTCCATCTTTTATTTTGGTCTTTTTTAAATAAAGAAATTTGTTCTATTAAAGGCCTAGTATATTCTTGTAAATAAAAATTAAGTTCTTTTTTTTCTACAATGCTAAGTGTTGAATCTTTCAGTTTTAAAATATTTAGTGAATTTAAAACACTTGTTCTATTAATTGGTTTAATTAAATCATTATATTCAATAAAGCCTTTCTGTGCCATTCTATACAAAAATGGCTGCACTTCTGAATTATTATTATCCCATACATTTTGTGAAATTGCTTGTATGAAAAAAGCTAAAATAAAAAGAAATATGAAAAATATTTTTTCCAATGAATTTTATTTAATGCATTAATAAGCATTCTGGTCTCCCCTGAAAATATTAATTACAGTTTGTATAATAATTTGCAAATCCAACCAAAAATTCCAGCGTTGAATATAATATAAATCAAAATTGACTCTTTTTTGCATATCCTCTGTAGTTCTGGTTTCTCCTCTACAACCATTTACTTGGGCGAGCCCTGTAATACCTGGTATTACCATATGCCTTAACATATAGTTATCAACCAATTCCATTGATTGAATATTTAATTGAGTAGGATGTGGCCTAGGCCCCACTACTGACATATTCCCTATTAATACATTCCAGAATTGAGGCAGTTCATCCATATTGGTTTTACGTAAGATTTTTCCAATAAGTGTTATGCGAGGGTCGTCCTTAAAAGCTTGTTGAAAATTTCCTTCTTCATCAATTTCAGAACTTTCTTTGTACATTGAACGAAACTTATAACAAGTAATTCTTTTATTATTCAATCCCCATCTTTCTTGTTTAAAAAATATGGGCCCTTTAGAAGATAGTTTTATAATAATAGCAAGTATTGGGAAAATAAAACTACCCAATAAAATAAAAAATAATAAAGAGAAAACAATATCAAAAATTCTTTTTAAAAGTCTATTCTCTCTTTTATCTAAAGGTAAATCTCCCACATTAACTACTGGAAGTAGTCCTATATTATTAATATAAATTGAAGATGAGGTAAATTCACTTAAATTAGGCAGTATTCGTACTTTAATATTTAATCCATCGCAAATTGCAATACAATTTTGAATTTTTTCATTTTCACCAGTTGGAAGTGCAATAAAAACCTCATCAATTTCAGTAGTTCTAAGAATGGTATGTAAATCATTTAAGTTTCCTAAATAGGCACATTCTTTTTTTAATTGATCTAATTCATCAATATATCCAATACATTTATATCCATAATAATAATATTTTTTTACTGCATCAATAAATTCTTCTGCTGCCTTAGTTGACCCCACTAATAATACCTGGTCATAAAAAATACCTTTATTTAAATAAGCGTGAATTTTTTTTCGAATGGCGTATTTTGATAAAATGGCTAAAAAGGTTAAAATATTAGCAAAAACCAGTACGAATTTGGATGGGAATTTATGATTTAGATTTAGAAAAAATAATACAGAGCTTAAACTTACTATAAACAGGATGGAATGGTAAATCATCTGTACCATTTCCTCTGCAAATTTATTAGACCTTTTTTCAAAGTAAATCTTAGAAAAAATAGACATTACAAACCATAAAACTATAGACAAAAAGAAAAAAGGGTAGCTAAAGTATTGTAAATCAATGTTATATCTAAATTTTTTTGCAACCAGATAGGCTATTAATATTATAATAATATCTAATGTGTAGCTAATATTTCTTAGAAACTGTTGTTGTTTCTTCATTCCATTCAATTTTCAATATAAATATAGGCCAAAGATAGCTTAATTTAAAGTTGTTAAAAAGGTTTTTAGAAAGGTGCTTTTAAGTAGTTTTATAAAGTAGAAAATACTATCTTCGTATCCCCCAAATTATTACTATTTTTAATTATAAAACCTTGTTTAATACTATCTTACACATTAAAATGTGACTAAGAATGCGCAAGCTTTATAAAAACTTAAATTATACAAATAAAAACACTTCATATGAGATTAATTAAGTCAATTATTACTATTGTCATTTTACTGACCTTTAGTATTTCTATTTATGCTCAAGACCCACTTGGGGGGCGTGATTTAAGTACTTTAAAAGTTGATGCATTAAGTGATAATCAAATTACAGCTATTCAGCAAAAACTAAAGCAGTCTGGATTGACCATTGATCAAGTAGAATCACAGGCAATAGCTAAAGGTATGTCACCTGAAGAGTTTAGTAAATTAAAAGATAGGTTAAATGGAATTACTGGTATAGTGATGGCAAAATCTGTAAAAAGAGGAGATATTAGTTTACAAACTGGTACAGATAATACATCAAAAAGTAAAGACAGTGCAATTATAAATAATAATAGAGGAATAAATTTATTAGTTTATGGTTCAGAATTATTTACAACAAGTTCAAATCCAACAGGAAATGCTGCCAATAAAGTAATTGCAACACCCTTAAATTATGAAATTGGGCCAAATGATGTTATTAAATTAGTGGTGTATGGTGTTCAAGAATATTCAAGCGATTTAACCGTAAGTAAGGAAGGAAAAATTCAAGTAGACAATGTGGGTCAAATAAAAGTAGCAGGCCTAAGTATAGAAGCTGCTAAAGCTAGAATTAAACAACAAATGGCAGCAACTGCCTATTCTAGTTTAGCAAGAGGAGAATCGAAATTAGAAATTAGTTTAGGTGATATAAGAACTATTCACATAACCATAATTGGTGCCTATAAAAGTGGTACTTACAATGTTTCTTCTTTATCAAATGTAATTAGTGCATTATCTGAAGCAGGAGGCCCAAATACAATTGGATCCTACAGAGAAATTGAAGTAATAAGAAATAACAAAATTTTTACTAAAGTAGACTTATACCGTTTTTTACAATACGGAGATCAATCACAAAATATTGGTTTAAAGGATAATGATATAATACGTGTACCTGCTTATAAAAACAGAGTAGAGTTAACAGGTGAAGTAAAAAGACCAGGAATTTTTGAAGTTATAGGCAACGAAAGTTTTAATCAAATTTTAGAATACGCAGGTGGCTTTAGTGATAATGCTTATTCTGCTATGGTAAAAATTATTCAGAAAAATGATAAAGAAAAATCTGTAAAGGATTTATCTAAATTAGAGTTTGGGAAGTACCAACCTAAAAGTGGAGATGTTATAAGTATTTCAAAAATTATAAATAGATATCAAAATAGAGTATTATTAAGTGGTGCCGTTTACAGACCAGATGTTTACGAATTACAGCCTGGTATGCGCATTGCCGATTTAATTAATAAAGCAGATGGCTTGAAAGAAGATGCATTTACAGGAAGAGCACAATTAATTAGAACAAAGCCTAATTTATTAAAAGAAATGATAAGTATTAATTTATCAAAGGCCCTTGAAAAAAATTCTACCGAAAATATATTATTACAAAGAGAAGATGAATTAAATATAAATTCTATTTTAGAAATTAGAGATTCTTTAAAAGTAGATTTATTTGGAGAAGTAAAAACAGTAGGTTCTTTCAACTATATTGATAGCATGACTGTGAAGGATATAATTTTAATGGCAGGAGGTTTTACTTATGCTGCTAATAAAAATATTGAAGTTGCAAGACTTGTCCAATATGGCGACAAAGTTGAAAATAACCAAGTAACGCAAATTTTCAAAACAGAAATTAACGGAGATTTAAGTTTTAATCCTGGTCAAGAAAATATTGTATTACAACCTTTAGATGTAGTTACCATAACTAAAAAAGTAGGGTATACTTTACCAGAAGTAATTACCATTAGCGGGCAAGTACAAAGTGCGGGTAAATATACTTTAAGCTCAAGAGTAGAAAAAGTAAGTGATATTGTAAAAAGAGCTGGAGGTTTAATTGGTGAAGCCTATGGAGAAGGTGCATATATCAAAAGAAAAAGATTTGATATAGATTCTTTAAAATCTGATGAAACAAAAACATCTATAGAACTTGCTTATACAAGAAAATTCAAGGCTAAACAAGAAGCTGATAAAAATTCAATATTAAATACACCAGCTCCAACAAATCAAATGGGTACAACCGATATTGATTTAAACCCTCAATCAAAAGGCAATAAATTAAAAGACACTTTAAATGCTTTATTTAAAGATATAGAAGAGGATTATTATCAAATAGCTATTGACATTAACTATATAATGCAACACCCAGGTTCTGAATTAGATTTAGTATTGAGAGGAAAAGATGAAATTGTAATTCCAAAAATGGATAATAGAGTTAAAGTAAGTGGGGGTGTATTAAGACCAACTAATATTGTATATAGAGAGGGCTTAACCGTTGGAGAATGTATAAGTGCAGCTGGAGGAATTTCAGAATACGCAAAAAGAGGAAGAGCTTATGTTATTTATGCTAATGGTAAATCAAATAGAACAAAAATGTTTGGCATATTTAGAGTGAACCCAGTAATTAGACCAGGTGCTGAAGTTGTTATTCCAGAAACTGATGCTAAGAAGGAAAAAACAATGACAACAGTTATACAATTTACTACTGTAATAGCTCAAGTAGTAGCTGCATTAGCTACAATTAGTTTATTGCAAAAATAGCCTTAACTAAATTTATAAATTTAATTTTACAAAATGGCTTTAGAAAATAATCAAATAGAAAATTCAAATAACGACAATGATGAAATTTCATTGAAAGAGCTTATAATAAAAATAAAAAATTGGGCTTCTTTTCTTATCAATAAATGGAAAATAATTTTATTAATATCATTAATTGGAGGCATGATAGGGTTTCTAGTTGCAACAGTAAAAAAGCCTACTTATACCGCAGCTTTGTCATTTGCAATGGATGATGAGAAAGGCGGAGGTGGTGGAGGCTTGAGCGGTGCATTAGGCTTGGCTAGTAGTTTAGGATTAGATTTAGGTGGAGGAGGTGCAAGTGGAGGGGCATTCGCAGCTAGTAATTTAGCTGAATTGATGAAAAGTCAATATATAATTGAAAAAGTTTTATTAGAACCTATTCAAATAAATAGTGATAATATTTCATTGGCTGAGTATTATATTAAATTTAATAAAATAAGAGAAAATTGGAAAAACAAACCAAATTTAGAAAATATTCAATTTAACATTCGAGCTGATCGTTCAAAATTTAAATTACAACAAGATTCGATCTTACATTTTTTACACAAAAAACTAACTAGCCCCGATAATTTAATAATACAACAAAAAGATAAAAAAGTTTCAATATTAACTATAGAAGTCACTAGTAAAGATGAACTTTTTTCAAAAATATTTTGTGAAACCTTGGCAGCTCAAACTACAAATTTTTATGTAGAAACAAAAAGTAAAAAAGCAAGAAATAATACTAATATTTTACAAAACCAGGCAGATAGTATAAAAAACGAACTCAATAACTCAATTTCTTTGGCAGCTTCTGAAACAGACAATGTTTATAACTTAAATCCATCATTAAATATAAAAGGGGCACCAAGCAAAAAAAGACAAATAAATGTAACAGCAAATGTTGAAGTTTTAAAACAAATTATGATTCAATTGGAATTGTCTAAAATAAACCTTAGAAAAGAGACTCCTTTAATACAAATAATTGATCGGCCAATACTCCCGCTTGAAAAAAATAAATTAAGTAGGTTGATTTCTTTAATAATGGGAGGTGCAATCGGGTTTTTATTATCAATCTTTTTTTTTATAATTCAACAAAATTATAAAAAAACAATGTTGTAATAAATTTTATTAAAAAATTATATCAATTAAAAATATGAAAAAGGCAATTATAACAGGAATTACTGGGCAAGATGGAGCTTATTTGGCAGAATTTCTACTAAACAAAGGATATGAAGTCCACGGCATTAAAAGAAGGGCGTCATCTTTTAATACACAAAGAATTGACCATCTATATCAAGATCCCCATACCCCTCATCGTCATTTACATCTACATTATGGTGATTTGACTGATAGTACAAATTTGATTGGTATAATTCAAAAAGTTCAACCAGATGAAATTTATAATTTAGCGGCAATGAGTCACGTTCAAGTTAGCTTTGAGGAACCAGAGTATACTGCAAATGCAGATGGAATTGG
>Ga0102917_1000579_pt1 | contig 12175 bp, 15 predicted proteins | sample Colrivmet1562A02_FD_78201 | JGI IMG/M metagenome (GOLD analysis project Ga0102917, IMG submission 78201) | Estuarine microbial communities from the Columbia River estuary - metaG 1562A-02 | ecosystem: Environmental > Aquatic > Marine > Intertidal zone > Estuary | place: USA: Columbia River...
CGGAGTGGTAGCGCCTTTGGGCGACCTGCTCGGTATGCAGTACCTTGTTGAAGGTGTTATTGGCGAAATTCCAAAGAGCTAGTTCTCTATGAGTGATGCCTCCACGGAGGCTGCAATGGGGTCGCACCGCTCAGGCGGTGCGACCCTGTTTGCACTATCGGCCCGACAAGTAACCAAACGTTTCCCTGGCGTTCTTGCGAACGACCGAGTGGACTTCGATTTGCTCCCAGGTGAAGTACACACACTGCTTGGCGAGAATGGCGCAGGTAAAAGCACCCTTGCTTCGGTGCTGTGTGGTTTATACAAACCAGATGAAGGCGCAGTGTTGCGCAATGGCACTCAAGTGCGACTCACCAGTCCGCGTCACGGACTACAAAACGGAATTGCAATGGTGCACCAGCACTTCCGGTTGGTTGATCGATTTACCGTTGCGGAAAATGTTGTTCTTGGTCACCGAAAGTTGCCGTTTCGACTCCGCGTAAATGATCTAGAAGATCAAGTTGCGCAAGTCGCCGAACGATTTGGCTTACCGCTCGACCCACGTGCGGTGGTTGGCGAGCTTTCCGCAGGGCAACGTCAGCGTGTGGAAATTGTGAAGGCGTTGTACCACGGAGCAGAGATTTTGTTGCTCGATGAGCCGACTGCATTGTTGGCTCCGCCAGAAGTTGAGAAGTTGTTTGAGACAGTTCGTGCAATGACGCAAGCCGGCAAATCGGTGGTATTTGTGAGTCACAAGCTGGGTGAAGTTGTAGACATTTCCGATCGCGTGACGGTGATGCGTGACGGTCGAGTGACTGGTTCGGTTGCGCGAGGTCAGGCCGATACCCGCAAGCTTGCCGAATTGATGGTCGGTAGAGATATTGATTTGTCACCAAGGCGATCCCGCGGTGAAGCGAAGGAAACCTTGTTGAGCCTGTCAAACGTTGGGTTGACAAAAGACGGAGTCGACCGCATCGCGCAAGTTTCATTCAGTGTACGTGCAGGAGAAATCGTTGGAGTTGCCGGTGTGTCAGGCAATGGTCAGCGTGAACTTGCAGAGATTGTCGCTGGCCTGATTGCGCCAACAAGTGGTGAGGTGTCAATTAACGGCGAGCGGGTTAACGGCGTGGGCACTCGTAATGTGCGCAAGGCTGGCCTTGCCTACGTTCCAGAGGATCGCCTTGGCACCGGGCTTGCACCATCGCTTTCCATTGTCGACAACCTCGTGCTTACCCGCGATCGTGGATTCCTCGTCGACCGCAAATCGGCACACGTTGAAGCTGAAGCGTTCATTAAGCAATTGGAAATCAAAACACCAAACGCGCTTACCGCTACTCGCAAGCTTTCTGGTGGCAATTCGCAGAAGGTGTTGCTTGCGCGAGAGATCTTTGCTGCTGGCAACAACTCCCGTGTGTTGGTGGTGTGTTCGCCAACCCGTGGTCTGGATGTTGGTGCAGTAGAAGCAGTGCACAAATTACTCGATGAAGCGCGTAGTGCGGGTAAGGCAATTTTGCTGATCAGCGAAGACCTCGACGAAGTGCTCACGCTTGCAGACAAGATTCTGGTGCTGTATCGCGGTTCGGTTGTGCATGAAGCAGTGGGCGACAAGGTTGACGTAGAGGCTGTTGGTTTGGCGATGGCAGGTCTTTCGTGATTATCGGAAATATACGAATTGAGTTAGAGCCTCGGTTGTCCACACCGAAGTGGCTGTATGCCGCAGTGCCAGTCCTTTCGTTGTTGTTTGCCTTTGTTGTCGGTGGTGTGTTTCTTGCGCTTACTGGTCATTCACCAATTGGCACACTGTCGCTGCTTATTGAACGCGGCTACGCCTCAACCAAGGGCATTACAAACACGCTTGGCTCTGCCACTCCACTTATTTGTACGGGTCTTGCCGCCGCCTTTGCATTTCGAATGAACTTGTTCAATATTGGCGAAGAAGGCCAAATGTATTTGGGCATGATCGGTTCGGCATGGGCGGGAATTGTGTTGGCTGGACATTTACCTGGCTTTGCCGCTGTTCCGGTTGTGTTGCTGTTCGGAGCATTGAGTGGTGCGCTGTGGGTGTTACTCCCAGCGGTTTTGCGAGCGAAGTTGGGCACAAGCGAGATCGTGAGTTCGCTGTTGATGAACTATGTGGCACTCAACTTGGTGAATTATTTCATTTTTGGTAGCCGTGGAATTTTCCGTGATCCGTCAACGTCATTTCCTCAAGGTCGCCTCATCGAAGAATCTGCACGACTCGGGAGTTTCGGTACAACACGTACATATCCAACAGTGTTCATAGCGATTGCACTCGCCATCGGTCTGTACTGGTTCATGAAGCGTTCAAACTACGGCTACGAAACGTCGGTATTCGCTGATTCGCCGAATACTGCTCGCTATGCAGGCATGAGTTCTACAAGATTGACACTGTCGGTGTTGTTGTTCTCGGGCGCGCTCGCTGGTCTTGCTGGCTCTATGTATGTAGTTGGGCCTGCCGGCAAAGTAGACCCAGGTCTTCTGCAGATCGGTCTCGGGTATGCGGGAATCGTGGTTGCCGCGCTTGCTCGCTACAACTTTGTAGCCGTCATTCTCACAGCAATTCTGTTTGCTGGTTTGCGTGAAGGTGGAGCATCGCTTCAGATTTCCTCCAATCCAGTTCCAATCTCTATTGCAGTTGTTCTGCAAGGTTCTGTGTTGTTGTTTGCTCTAGGTGGCGAAGTGTTTAGGCGCAACCGCTTGCGTATTCGACGCGTACAGCAAGTGAGCGTGGCATCGTGAACTCGAACGTCTGGATTCTCACGTTCTCTGATGCAATCAGCATTGCAACCACGCTGATTCTTGCCACGCTTGGCGCGATTCTTACAGAGCGATCAGGTGTCATCAACCTTGGTGTTGAAGGCATCATGTTGATGGGTGCTGTGACGGCATTTTTGGTGGGCGACGGTACGGGCAATTTGTGGTTGGCGCTGTTCCTGTCAGTGTTGGTCGGAGTTGCAATGGCCACGGTTCACGCAACGCTCACCATTACGTTGCGGGCTAATCAAATTGTTGCGGGCTTAGCGCTCGTTATTTTTGGAAACGGCTTATCTCAATTCATAGGCAAGCCCGTAGAAGGTAAGTCGCGTCCAGTGACTATTGAGCCAATGAACCTTGGGGCATTGTCAGACATTCCGGTTCTTGGGCCAATCCTGTTTGGACACGACATTTTCACGTATCTCACGTGGGCTGGTGCGCTGGTGTGCTCGTTGTACCTGAACAGAACACGTCCTGGTTTGGTTCTGCGCGCAACGGGAGATGCCCCAGCAACTGTCGACGCGCAAGGCGTATCGGTGGCAACGGTTCGCTTCGTGCACACCATCTTGGGCGGAGCGCTCATGGGCTTGGCTGGCGGCTGGTTCATGCTTGCCCGAGGAACGGCGTGGAGCCAGGCAGCCACCACAAATGGCATCGGTTGGATTGCGCTTGCACTCGTGGTGTTTGCAGCGTGGCGACCGTTGCGGGCCATTGCAGGAGCTGTGCTGTTCGGGTTCACATTGCAAGTTCCATTCACCTTGCAGGGCCAGCAGATCAACATTCTTCCGCCAGAAATTGTGCAGATGCTTCCGTATGTTGCAACGCTGTTCGTGTTGGTGATGTTGTCAACCCCTCGGGCGCGCCGTTTGCTTGGTGCGCCAAAAATGCTTGGACAACCTTTCGTTCGCGACGAGCGCTAAACCTTCATGAAACTTTCACGATCAAGTTCGAATGCCGACATTTTGGCTGTGCTTAACGAAGTTGCTGACGCAGTGGCACTTGTTCTTGAGTCGAATACCGATTGGGGTCTTTCGGGAGTTCGTCACACTCAATACTCGGTAGATGTCGCTGCAGATAATGCGGCTCTTGCTATTTTGCATGCAGCTGGCTGTGCAGTGCTTTCCGAAGAGAGTGAACGATCGGGCGAATTCGGTGCAGACTCCATCATGGTCATCATGGACCCCCTTGACGGTTCAACAAATGCCAGTAGAGGAGTGCAGTGGTATGCCACAGCACTGTGCGCGATAGATCAAGACGGACCACGTGCTGCGCTTGTAGTCAACCAAGCATCGGGCAAAGACCGTTACTGGGCCACTCGCGGTGACGGCGCATTTCACAATGGCAATCGCATGTCGCATTCAGGTTGCACCGAACTGAAGCAAGCGGTAGTTGGTGTTTCTGGTCTGGCATCGTTTCGTCCGAAGTGGGCACAGTTCCGTGCACTTGGTGCTGCAGCGCTCGATATTTGTTTAGTTGCGCAAGGTGTGCTCGATGGCTGGATTGATTTTCATAGCCACGGCGTGTGGGACTACATGGCGAGCATCATGATCTGTGAAGAAGCAGGCGTGTCATTTGCCGAACACGAAGATCGCGATCTGTTTGTAACTGAATATGCATCGAAGCGAACTCCAATCGTTGCTGCTACACCAGAATTGCTTGATGCGCTAAAAGGAATTCGAAGCAATCATGGCTGAGCCAGTTTCAAGGGCCGCTTGGTCGCGACTCGTTGCGCTATTGAATGCCTACGTGTCCGAAGGCGGCAATGCATTTTCAAACGCTGGTCCGTTATGGAAGAGCGAACGCTGGTCTAAGGAACTTTCGGGTCTTGAAATTTCGCAAGACTGGTCATTCCCTGATCGCGTTTCACGCGCAATGGTCAAGTCCATGTTCGAATGGTCGAATCAGGCCGACGAAATGTACCGCGCCTTCTGCGCCACCATGGTGTGGGCGGGTGAGCGAGTAGCGAATGCTCCTGTACTTGTGCGACAGGTTGCCTTGCAACCAGGCATTGATATCGGTGAAGAAGTTCTGCAACTGAAATCCAATCCGACGTTCGAGAAATTCCTTTCGTCTCCGCTGAGTGGTTTGGGTCCAGTTCTCGGATCATCGTTATTGAATGCGGTGTCGCCAGGTGACAATCGTGCTGCCACTGTCGACCAATATGCGATTGATTGGATGTGGGAGTTTGGTCAAATCTCGGATACCTGGATGCTCGATTTGAACGACTTGGGTGCTGGCGATTTTTTCCGTTATTCGGCATGGTGCAAGCAGGCTCTCGACAAGTTTCGCGAGAGCGGGCACCTTCCCGACCACTGTGACGACCAAGCATTTATTAGCTACCTCATGTCCACCGACCGCATCAACTCGCTTTTGGGAACAAGATTTTCTGGGTGGGTGCAAACAGCAGACATGTTCACGTCTGGCTCAGTAAAGAAATAAGGTTCGGTTGTGCTTATTGATCAAGCCCGTTATCGAAGTGGCAGCCGAATTGAATTTGATGAAGTTCCGGTTGATGGAGATTTCGTGTGGATCGGTCTTTCTGAAGCGCGCCCTGCTGAACTTGAAAGATTGGCAGAGGATTATTTCTTAGATCCACTTGCCGTAGAAGACACGCTTTCGGGGAAACAGCGCCCGAAACTAGACGAGTATTCCGAACAAACATTTTTGTTACTGAAAACAGTGGCGTATGACCCACGGTCTGAACGAGTCGTTCTTGGAGACGTATCTCTCTATGTTTCACCCACGTATGTCATTGCGGTTCGCCATGGGGAAGCCTTGCCACTTAAGTCAGTACGCGCCCAGCTTGAAGCAAATCCCAAGAAGCTCGCAGACGGTTCTACTTCAGTTGTTCATGAAATAGTTGACAGACTCGTTGACCAGTACATGGATGTTTCAGCGCATTTATTGGAAGACGTAGAACAACTTGAAGATTCCGTTTTTGATGACGAAGTTCCTTCACCTGCATCTCGTTTGTACTTCGTGAAACGCGAAGTTATTGAATTTCGTCGCGCAGTATTGCCGCTGGTTGCGCCATTAACGAAGCTGGCTGAAGGGGAAGTGCGCAACATTGATCCTAAGTATGCTGCTCGTTTTGCAGACGTGCGCGATCACCTTCTGAAAGTAATGGATGAGATCGAGTTCATGAACGACCTCATTGATGCTGCGCTGCATGCCAACGCAGCACTTATTCAGGTAAATCAGAACGGGGACATGCGCAAGATTTCTGCCTGGGTGGGTATCGGGGCAGTGCCCACGATGGTTGCTGGAATCTATGGCATGAACTTTGAACACATGCCAGAACTTGGCTGGAAGTTCGGTTACCCCTTGGTCCTGCTCGTACTAGCAGTTGTATGCGGGCAGTTATTTAGGACTTTCCGCCGAAATCGCTGGTTATGAAGTCCCCAAATTGCTTGTATCATCAGTAGTCCGTAATCCGGGCGTTTAGCTCAGTTGGCTAGAGCGCTTCCCTTACAAGGAAGATGTCGGGGGTTCAAGTCCCTCAACGCCCACCATTTATTCATGAAGGAAGTTTCATGTCTGTGAGTAGTAACGGAGTGCACGAGCATCCCGCCCGAACAATTTGCGGGATTGCCACCGAACTGTTTTCGATCATGATTCCTGATTTGTATGACCCAACGGCGATCCCGACTGCATGGCAAAAGTTTTGGTCTGGGTTTCCAAAATCGGATCTTCCAAATGGATCAAGCGCTTTTGGGGTTGTGACGCCGATTAACGAACCACCGGGAAAGTTGCGTTATCTTGCAGGCGTTGAAGTGAATTCCGACTACGTCGCACCAGCAGGCTTTGAAGTAATCGAAGTTCCGTCAGGTAATTATTTGGAGCTTGCTCACGAAGGCAATATTGCAATGCTGGGCGAGAGTTATGGCGAGGCTTACGGCGTGGCGTTCCCGCAAACTGGGCTAGAAATGCGAGAGGCGGCTCATATTGAACTGTATGACTCGTCACTGAACCCAAATGCTGATGATTACAGAATGGGCATATTCATTCCCGTTAAATAAAAAGTAGGTTGAAGACTCAAATCGTCACAGGTGTTGACGTGTCTTTGTTCCGCACCTCGAATGCGGAGAACAGCAACAAACCGCCAACGGTGAGGCTTGCCCCAATGATGCGGTTATTGGTCATCACTTCACCTAGGAAGATGACGCCCATGATGATGTGCCACACGGGTTCGAGTGTGGTGATCACCGAGTACATGCCGGTTGGAATTCGCTGCAGCGCAGCGAGTGAGCACAAGAACGGCAACGTTGTCCCTACGACAGCGGCTCCTGCAATGAGTAGCCAGACTTTTCCAGTTGTGGGGAATATGGGGGCAAACGCGCTGGTGGAGAACAGTCCGACCACGATGTAGCCGGTTGCAGTACCCATGTTCAGAATTGATGCTCCGGTGAGCAGTCCCATCTTTTGTGTGACCTTGGAGAGCACGGTGATGTACACCGCAAAAATCATCGACGAACTCACCACCAAAATGATTGCTATGGTGTTGCCGCCTTTAACTTGACCTGCCGAAATTGCAATACCGGTGAGGGTCAGAATCAGTGGGATCACGATGGTTTTCGATGGACGTTTTTTCTCGAACACCCACGCGATGAGCAGCACAAGTACGGGGTAGGCGTACCACAGCACGATTGCCAGACTGGAATCAATTTGGCCAATGGCGATGAAATACAGCAGGGACACTGCTGTGACACCAACAGCGCCGATGAAAAACATGGCGATTGCTAGTTTGATACTTGGCCAGCCTTCTTTTTTGCCGAATATCAGTCGAATGGCAGTGATCAGAAGCGCGGCTATGGCAAACCGAGGCGTCATGACACCGAGAGCATTTGCTCCCTCGTCGTAGGCGGTGCGTGTAATTGTTGGTACAACAGCAAAACCGATACTTGAGGCCATAACAAACAGCGTTCCCGACACTCGCTGGCTAGTTGGCACGGTTACGAGGCTAATCAATACGTTGTGAGACCCAATGGATACAGTGAGGCCATGACCACACAGGCACTTAAGCGGGTTTTTGTAACACTGTTTCTCTTCGGTTCGATAGCGCTGGTTTCTCCTGCTCCGGCCAACGCCGTTGGCGCCACTGGCATTGATGTGTATGTCATCAATTCCAACGGTGTCAGTTGCGGACAAGACTGCGTTAGCCAGTCGCAAGCGCAAGTTGCCCTCTGTGTGCGAAGTGCTCAGTCAAGAATTGATTTCACCGATGTCTCGTACGGATATACGTTGCGAAATGGTGCAACGGTCATCAGCACAGGCACCTATCCCAGCCCAGGAACTCGCTTAATTTCTGCGTCTACGTGCGCAGGTGGCTACATCCACACATGGGATTTCCGTGATTTGAGCGCCAGTGAAACCTATGAAGTTGAAGCATGGATGATTGATGACTCCGTTTCCTATTCGGCAACTTTGGTCATCAACACACCCGCTGCCTATAACCCAAGTTCATCAACCACCATTAATCCGCTCAGCACCTCCACCACAATTGCTGTTGAAACGTTGATCCCAGGTGCTCCGCAGATTGACATGTATGAAGGTCCAAGAGTTGGCGCATGGAACTTGGTCGACAACGCAACTGGCCAAGTGATAAATACCGTGGTTTGCACTCCTTTGGTGTGTGGTCGCAACGGAGAATGGCGCACTTGGCCAGCAGATCGCTTGCTGAACGGACGCTATTGGCCAACCGGTTATCCAGAAAACGCAACTTATATTTGGAATCCAATTGGCGCAGGTTCATGGGGCCAGTACTACACCAATGGTTTGTATGTGACTTCGTGGGGTCAGCACATTCTGCCTGGAACCTCTACTTTGATTGCTGTTGTAGGCCCACCGCAAACAACTCTTCCTAGCAATGATTCTTCGGGGGATGTCGCACCGTCTGAAGAAACGACCACAACCAGCACAACATCGACAACTATTGCTGCAGTGGAAGGGGCACGTTCAGTGAATGCTGGTGCGCCAGTAGTTGACCTGTTTGATGTCGGCCTAATCGTTCAAAAGTCGGGAAGCAAATATTCAATAGTTGCAACTTCACCGTTGCGTAATGCTCCGATCGTCATTAGAGCAACGGCGAAAGGAAAGCCAACCATTACTTGGTCTACAAAAACGAATGTCAATGCACAAAAGTTACTAATGAGTACACGTTCGCTGAAGGGCTACACCATTTCAATGTGGGTGAACGGTCGCAGGATCTCATCAATTAAGGCTGACTAATCAGCTGAGGTACGCTCAGAAGCATGGCTGTAATTGAAGTTGAAACTTTCACCCTTGTTGGTGGAGTCTCTGTGGAAACGTTTCACTCACTCGACGAACAGATGCAGGAGTGGTGTTATCTCAATCGGCCAGGTCTAGCCCGTCGAACGGTTGCAGTTGACGCAACCGGCAAGTTCATTGTGGTCACGCTGTTCGGTGAAGCAAGTCAGGCCGATGCCGGTTATCGGAACTATTCGGGCATCAGTGCAGAGTGGTTGTCGTGTATTGCTGAAGGTTCAACCACGCACGAAGTGTTTTCGCTTTTTTAGCAACTACTGCTGCACGAGCGTAAGAGAGTTGCCCTCTGGGTCGGTTATGCCTGCAATTAGTGCGCCGCCAGGAATTTGATACGGATCCATGGTCTTGGCTCCACCAAGTTCGACCGCTTGCACTAGCGAATGCTCAACACTTTTCACTTGGATGTAAAGCGCGATACCACCGCGCTTACCTTTGCGAATATGGCCACCAATTCCGTTTTCCGGTCCGCCGATTCCTGTGGGAACACGATGGATAGGGCCACCACCAATATCCCAGTTGAACATTTCTTTGTAGAAAGGAATCAAGACGTTTTCGTCTCGCGCTTCAATTTCAAAATAGACAACCGGGCGTGCCCATTCGGTTTTTGGTGTGTGTTCCATAACCAAACCATAGGCGGTGTAGTTTGCCTGAGTGCGAATTCAACGAAGTAGCGAACACACACCAATGCCATGGGCTAACGGTCGTGGCACAAGCTACGAAATTGCGAGCGATCGAAATGAAGCAGGTGAGTGGACATGGCGTCTTGCCATGGCACCGGTAAACGAAGACGGACCTTTCTCTCGCATCGAGTGTGTGAATCGCTTTCTGGCTGTGGTTGAAGGTGCTGGCATGTTGTTGTCTGTTGACCGCAAGAAACTGAAGTGCTTGCCAATGCAAGTGGTGCGGTTTCGAGGCGATGCAATAACCGAAGCGACGCTCACTGATGGCCCAATCATGGATATCAACTTGATGGTGCGACGAAAAGAAGCCGATGGTGAAATGGCGATTGTTTCTACTGCAGGGCTTTTGAATAGTGCAAGCATCGTCGTTGCTGTTGGTGGAAGCGCACAGGTGAAGTGCGGAGAATCAATTATTGAACTCGAGCTCCAGGACTCGATTCTTGAATGTGATGCTGAAACTGTTTCGCTAGTCAGAGGAACTGTGTGTGTTGTTGCAGTTAAACGCCTCTAGGCGACAGCAGCGCCAAACACGTTTCCAACGGCCATGGTGACAGCAATTGCGATAAGGCCACCAATGACCACGCGCAGTACTGGGCGAGTAGGTTTTGATCCACCGTATTTGGAGCTTGAAACACCCAAAGCCACAAGTGTGAGCACAACTACAGCGATAGTGCCAGTGAAACGCATGGCTTCGGTAAACAGGGAAACTGCGATGAGTGGAATTGCTGCGCCAACAGCAAATGATCCTGCCGAACCAACGCTTGCCTGAATTGGGCGAGCACGTGTCGCTTCGTGGATGCCAAGTTCTTCGGCGAGGTGAGTCTTGAGAGCGTCGTGCCTCGTGAGTTCGACTGCAACTTCATGCGCAAGCGCCTGTGGCAAGCCCTTCTTGCGATAGATGCCAGCAAGTTCTGCCAACTCGATATCAGGGGTGTGTTCGAGTTCCCACTTCTCCTTGGCAATGTCGGACTGTTCGGAGTCGCGCTGTGAACTGACTGAGACGTATTCGCCAAGAGCCATACTTGCCGCGCCGGCAACAAGTCCTGCCATGCCAGCAGTAAGAATCGTTGAGCGTTCCGCAGTGGCTGCAGCTACACCAAGAACGAGGCATGCAGTGCTGATAATGCCATCGTTGGCACCCAGCACCATTGCGCGGAGTAATCCGATGCGGTGACTGGAGTGGTCTTCATCATGTGGGCTCATAAGGCAAGACTACTTCGCTATGGCTTCATGCGTTCGAGCATTTCGCCCATTTGCTTGTGCACAAGATTGATTGCTTGCAGTGGTCGAATCATCACTTTGAATTCGGTGATCTTTCCCTGCTCGTTGCAGGTAATCATGTCGATTCCGTTCACGTATTTACCTTCAACATAAGTCTCAAACTCCAACACTGCGGTGCTGCCACTGAGAACTTCTTTGATGTAGCGGAAAGATTTGTCGTCATTGGTAGGCGAGCCTGACGCCTTCTTCTCTCCTGGCAGTGTTTGTCCTGCAGCCTGCAAGTACAGCTTGGTGATTGCTTTGCCTTCTTGCGGAGTGAACACGATTGGGGAGATGAACACCACGTTTTCGTCAAGTAATTCATCAAGGCCGCCAGGAAGTTGACCCTTCATGTGTAGGTGCCATTTCTCAATCACTTCGTGAATCATGTGTGTCTCCTTGTGTAGTCAAACTGTAGGCAATTACTCGTCGATCACCGAATCGAGCAAGCGGATCATGGCGTGAATGGATTCATATCTCCAGCGTGCAACCAGTTTTGTATTCGGCTCTGCTGCTTTCTCTTTCGCCTTAAACTCTTGAGCGAAGACAGAAAAAAGGTCCCGTTGGCGTTTGGCCAGGCCTTTGTTTGTCAAGTTTGCACGGCTTCGAAGAACAAACTTAGCTAGAAGTTCAATACGGGCATCTCTCGGATGCTCAACGATGCTTTCTAGCCACTTCGCTGAAGTTGTCTTGCCACGCGCAGTTGGGGAGTACACCGTTCGTTCAGAGCCTTGGACACCGGCCTCGGTTTTCGAAGGTCGAATGAGCCCCGCGGCTTCCAGACTGTTGATGGATCGATACACCAGGGGGCGACGCACCTTCATGACGGTGACTAGAGATTCGTCAGCATCCAGTTCCTTCGAAATGGCAAATCCGTGCTGGGGTTTTTCGCAGACAAGCCTGAGGACTACATGGTCGAGTACGGACGGCGTATATAGTCTCACTGTGACTATTTTAGCCAGACTGAGATCGCTAATAGTCGTTCTTGTGGTCGTCGTTGGAGTGGGTGCCCCTGCTCACGCGGAACAAATTCAGACCAAGAGGATCACCATCACGGTTTCAGCAGCTGCATCGCTGTCCAAGGCTTACACCGAGTTGGGTAAGCAGTTTGAGAAAGCGAATCCGTCCATCAGAGTTCGATTCAATTTTGCTTCAACTGCCAGTTTGGTGTCTCAGATTCAGTCCGGTGCACCAAC
>Ga0102917_1000588_pt1 | contig 12063 bp, 19 predicted proteins | sample Colrivmet1562A02_FD_78201 | JGI IMG/M metagenome (GOLD analysis project Ga0102917, IMG submission 78201) | Estuarine microbial communities from the Columbia River estuary - metaG 1562A-02 | ecosystem: Environmental > Aquatic > Marine > Intertidal zone > Estuary | place: USA: Columbia River...
CTTCCTTTGATACTAAAAAGAATACGATTACAAGTGGCGGAAAAACCGCTCAATTGGGTAAGACTTCTGTTGTTACGGATCCAAAAACAGGAAAGCAGGGTGTCGGATATCTTGCATATAAAGGTGGAAAAGCAGTTTATAAAAAACCAGATACAAAATCTCTTGCTCAGACATCATCCAATCCATTAGAAAGAGTTGGTAGGTCTTTATTTGCCGGTGCTTATAAGGCAAATGATGCTAAACTTGCTGCCGCAAAACTTAAGACAGCTGCTACAAGTGATGCTTCTCGTAACAAACAACTTGGTGTTAAATTGAAGCCGGGAGGTTAATTTTTATAAATAATTGAAAATAGTGTTTATTCATATGTCAAAAGAAATTGTAGACTTGATGGAGGCATATCAAGCAGTATATGCTCCCCAAGAATTGACAGAAGAGCAAGTATGGGAAGAAGTTGAGAACTGGGTTAATTCACTTTTAGAAGAAGGTTATGATCTAAGTGATTATACTTGGGAAGAGATGTATGAGAATTATGTAACTGAGAATTGGGCAGCTGTAGGTAAAGCATTATTAGGTTATGGGGCAAGAGGATTAAATGTAGCAAAGGTTGGAGCAAAACCTGTATTAAAAAATGTAGTAACTAAGGGTGGAAAGTATGGAGCTATTGGTCTTGGTGCATTAACAGCAGATGAATTACTTACAAGAGGAGCTGGAAGAACAGCAGTAGGTAAAGGTTTGGAGCAAACAAGAAAACTCGGACCAGCACTTAGAGGAGAACCAGCAACACCATCTGCAAAAGTAGAACCCTCATCTTCAGAGAAACCTGGAGAATCCACAGGGAAAGTAGTGAACGCTGCCGGTGGTAAAGGAGGAACAGTTACTTCCGGAACAAAATATGCAGCAACTCTTGGTGGAAAAAAGGGTAGTGTAACTTATGATGATACTGGTAAAAAGACATTTACTACCGACTCTTATGGATATGATGCCTATGACCTTGTGCTTGAGTATCTCCTCTCACAAGGGCACACAGACACCGTAGAAGAGGCAAATTATGTAATGTTGGTAATGGATGCCGAAACTATTGGAACTATTGTTGAGACAGCGGCAGACCAATCTGATAAGCAAATTGATAAAGGTGTAAAGACGACTTATAAAGCACAAAATGTTCTTGATAATCAACATCAAGGTAGAAGTAAAGGATTGAATAAACTTCCAAGAGGCGAAAGAGAAGAGAAGGCAAAAAGAATGGGAGGTCGTCTAAAAAGTCGTAGAGACGATTTATTTGGAGAACGCAATAAGCGTGAAGATTCAAAAAGAGAACAACTGAAGAAAATGTTAGGTTTATAATCTAAAATCCTAACATAACTCAAAGCACCTCTTGACAAGGTGCTTTTTTATTGCTAGACTAGGTTTGTCTCCGTTGAAGGATAAATAATAGCTCTATAAGACTACTAAATGAGCTATGAGAATCCTTGGAGATATAATGGGGAGATTTTTGAATCAAACCATATAGAAGATTATTTTGGATTCGTATATCTCATATCCTGTAAGACCACCGGTAGAAATTATATTGGACGCAAGTACCTTTGGCAGTTCAGAACCCCAAAAGGAAAAAAGAGAAAAGTAAAGTCAGAATCTGATTGGAAAAATTATTATGGTTCTTGCCCAGAATTAAAAGAAGATATAATCAAATACGGCAAGGAGTTCTTCAGTAGAGAAATTATAAGTCTTCATAAGACAAAAGGTAAATGTAACTTTGAGGAAACAAGACAACTTTTTCTAAATAATGTACTGACCGAATCACTTGACTCTGGGGTTCCGGCATACTATAATAGCAATATTCTCTCTAGATATTTTCGGAAAGACTATTATGATGACGCTACTGGAACAAACTCTTAGGTCTTCTCACGATTGGGCAGTTGATCGCATACATACATTATGTGAAGATAAGAGTGTCGAAGACGCTCAGGCAATTCAGGCAGAGTTTAGAGAATGGATGAACCCCGATATCTCAGAACACGATGTTTTTTCACTTGAATACTTAGGAGACTAATAATGCGAATAGACCTTCATAACTTCTTTCAGTACTACGACCCAAAGAATCCAAAACACGTTGCGGCAGTAGAGCAACTTGAAGTAGATTTGGTGGGTAAATCTCCAGACCTGATGGAGGATACTGCTAATTGGGTGAAGATTTTTAGAACAAAACTAGAAGTAGTAATTCCAGGAATTTTGAATGTTCCTTACTATCCTCAAACAGATAATTATAGAGACGCTAATCGTACTTGTAATAGTTCTTCCTGTGCTATGTGCCTTGAGTATTTTAAACCAGGAACTTTAGTAGGAGCAAAAGGTGATGATGCTTATGTTCAGAAAGTATTCGCAGTCGGTGATACAACTGACCACTCAGTTCAAACCAAAGTTCTTGCTTCTTACGGAGTTAAGTCTGAGTTTAGGTATAATCTTGGGTTTGCTGACCTTGATCGTGAGTTGTCTGCTGGGAGACCCGTTGTTATTGGCATACTCCATCGTGGCACTTTATCTTCTCCTACTGGCGGGCATATGCTGTGTGTAATAGGAAAAAGTCCTGATGGAAAATCTTATATCTGTAATGACCCATATGGGGATTTGAATGATGGATACACAGGAGCAGTCACGAATGGTAAAGGTGCCGTATATAAGAAGTCAGACCTTCAGTATCGTTGGTTAGAAAATAATAAAGATAAAACTGGTTGGGGAAGGATTTTCAAATGACTATCAAATTTGTAGATGCTGCAAAAAACCATAAAGACCTAGAGCATCAAAATCGTGCCTGGGCATTTCTTCAGGCATCAGTTCACAAAGAAATATTGGATGAGTTTGCTAGGATTTATAGAAACCAAAAGATAGAACCAACACTTGATGGACTACCACTTCAAGGTGTTGCCCTTATCAAGGAATTTGAAGATTGTCATCTCAAAGCATATTATGATCCTCTTACAGGTGGGTTGCCCATCACGATTGGGTGGGGCAGCACTCGTAGAAAGGATGGAACGCGATTTATGATTGGGAATAAAATTACTCAAGAAGAAGCAGATGATTTGTTCTACTATCAACTTCGCCGGGAGTTTATTCCTGCTCTTCAAAAAATACCTTACTGGAGTGAGATGAATGACAATCAACGCGGAGCACTTTTATCCTTTGCTTACAATCTCGGAGATTTTTATGGTCATCCTGACTTCAATACTATTACAAGAGTCCTAAAGAATAAGGAATGGGATAAAGTTCCTGAAGCACTTAAACTCTATCGTAATCCTGGAACTAATGTTGAAGCAGGATTATTAAGAAGAAGAGTTGCAGAAGCAAAATTATGGTCATCCTGAATAAGGTTTGGCAATACCTTCGTTCAACATCCTTTCGTTGATTGTGACTGGATCGTCAACAAAATAAAGAGTGCCAAGTATCCTTCCATACTTATCTTCTTTGAAAGTTTCAATTACCCATTCACCTTCTCGGGACAGTTCTTTTTCTAACCACGCTTTTGTCGCAAGACCTTCTGCTTTTTCTTTAAGGTCTTTGGTTCTTGTTTCTGCGGCATTAATACCTTTGAGACGAACTCTTTGAACAGTTGTAAGATTGAATCCCAAATCTATTGAAACATCTAATGTGTCACCATCAACAATTCTTTCTATCTTCTTGATTTTATAGTGATACATTATCTTCTTCGTATGCTAATTTAAGTATATAGTAAATGATATAAGCAGCACCGGCAAGTCCAATACCTAATAGTATATTTACACTCCATACTGGGTCAGTCATTTTCTTTTTCTTCAGGTTTTTTATTTAAGTTTGCCTTCAAAGCAATAATAGTTGCCAGAAGAGACATCAAAACTTGAATTGATTCTGATGTATTATCGTCACATTTACTTGGAGGTTTTGCTCCACTTTTATCAAATGCCTTTACCAGATACAGATAATGTAAACTACTCATCACTTTGAAATTACATATTACATAATTTGTGAAAGTCATTCCGACAATTGCTGTTGCTACAAATGCAACCATCACAGGAACTATATTATCAAGTGTTGGATATTTGAATTTCATAATCGTCCTTCGGTTTTATGTATCCATTCCTTCAACTCAGCAACATATTTTCTGAGTTCTTGTGCCTTATTTAGATGCCATTCATCACCACTCCTGAAGTACTCGTGAGTGTGATTATCTATTGCCTTTAGAATATTGTGTATCGGTGTATTCCAGTGCTCTCTATGAGGTGTATTCCACTCTCGTGGCATAAAATGTGAAAAGCAGTTTGAAGTATTTAGATTCTTGGGAGACTTATTCACCCCCCAACCACTTCTCAAACTGGCACACTTGACAGAACCTAAATAATCTCATATAATGCAAAGGAACCCACTCAAAAGGTGGGTTTTGTCATAATGAGTCTGTGATGTGACACTTAGAGCCGTGGAAGATGCCCTTCGAGAGAGGTGGTATACCCCTCTTCTATACGGATGCCGAATTCTATTAAAATTAATGCAACAATTTTTTACTGTAGCCTTTCCCCTTTTGGCAATGGTTACAACCAGCACGGCAACACTGCCCCAAGTGTTTCCTCCTCCACCCGTGAGTGGTCCGCCACCATTCTCTATTATTCAAGAGGATCCTACACGAAAGACAGCGACCAGAGAGGTTGCTCCAGTTAAACCAAAAGAAAAAAGACTAATTTGTAAAGGATGTAATACTAATGAAACGAAGACTGTAGAATTTCTACAGAATCGTGGAATTACTGACAAAAATGCCATAGCAACCATTATGGGCAATATCCGACAAGAATCTACCTTCACTCCTAATGTATGTGAGGGTGGTGCTATAGTGTCTTATGGTGCTTGTACAAGTGGTGGTTATGGTCTTATTCAATTTACCGATGCTCCAAGATATAATGGTCTTGGTAAGTTTGCTGCTCGTATTGGTGGAGACCCTTCCACACTTGATACTCAACTTCGTTATATTATTACTGAACCACAATGGAGAGGTATTGAAGATAGATTGAAAGTCCCAGGAAAACCTATTGAATATTATATGCGTTTAGCATATACTTGGTTGGGGTGGGGACATAAAGGAGCAAGAACTGATTTTGCTTATAACTACTCAAATAAGTTAGTTCTAACTGTGATTGACTCCTAAATACATATACCTGACTTGCTGACACTTTTCAGGTGAGATTGGAGTGCTTCGGCACTCCTTTCTTGTATAAATAATAATGTCAGCAAGAATGTACCGGCGTTGAATGGAAACGAGGTATGATTTATAAATAACTAAAAAGTATTCATAAAATGGACGCACAAGAACTTCGCAATCTTCAAGAAGCATATATGGAAGTTTATGAACTTGATGAAGATTGGAAACCTGTAAATGTGCCAAGAGTAAAAACTCGTATGGGAAATCTTGAAGGGAGATTGTCTTCAGTTTCTAATGATAGATTTTCCAGCAATACCCCAGAATATGCCAGATATCAAAGAACCGCAAATGTTGTCTCACAATCAACTGAAAATCCAAATAAACCTTTCCAAAAACCAACATTTGATCCAGGTGGACTGAAAATAAAACCAGGAGGCCGAGGTGTCACATTTTCTCCAGAAAGAAATTCACAATGGAAACCATTTTCATCTAGATTACCTACCAAAACTCCTGCTACAGTAACAAAACCATCTACACCATCATCCACAAAACCAAACCCTCGTAGTATTTCTGGTTCTAGTGCTCCTAGACCGGGAAGAGGATCTACATCAAATTGGATGACAGATAGAATGGGTGAATTTACATCTGCGTTAAATAGATTATCAGATCCAAGAAAACCAAATTCAACCACAAAACCACAAGTAAAACCAACCAAAAGTTCAAGAGGTGGTGGTTCATCAGCACAAGGCGTTGGTTCTCCATCAGGAACTGGTAGATATCAAGTTGGTGGGGCGCAAGGACATGGTATTTCTGGAATAAAAATGGCCGATAGTTATGACCTCTACGACATCATTCTCTCACACCTTCTTGATGAGGGTTATGCCGAAACACCAGAAGCAGCAGAATCTATTATGGTGAATATGAGTGAAGAGTGGAGAGAGAGTATTTGTGAGGCAGAGATTGAACCCCCAAAAGAAAGAGTTGGTGCTTTGACGAATATTGATATTCCAATGTCCGAAAGAGAAGCAGCAAGACAAAGAACACTTGCAAAAGCAAAAGCAAAAAGAGAAAAAAACAAAAATTGAATAAATATAGGAGGGCACTCATAACCCTCCTTTTTTTATGTTCAATTTCAATTTCGGCAAGAAGAAACCTGATATTAAGCAATATGCAATTATAGGAGTCGTATTATCTTCTGTGATTGTAATACTCTCACAGTGCTCTAGTATTCCTAGCAATCAACTTTGGGATTTACTGGATGAGATACAAAGAAAATATTTTCCACAAACTATACTAAATGAGTTTATTATCAAAGATGATGAAAAACTCAAAAGAAGAATTGTGAGGGATGTTGATAGTGCAATTGATGAGTATTGGAGAAAAACTGGAGAAAAACCCGTAGAGATTCCTGCTCCAATATTTTCAGAGAAACCTGTAGATGAATCTGTGTGTTATACTGAAGAATGTAAATCACTCGGTGGAGAAATGCGTTTATGTGCTCCTTGGGTGTCTGGATGTAACTAAAAGTCGTATATATAAACATATCTTATTTTTATAGAGATTATTATGTCTGTATCACAAGAACTACTGACTGCTATTGAAGCGTGGAAAGTAGAAGACGAAAAGTTCACTGCTGGTAATAGTGCCGCTGGTACTCGTGCCCGTAAGGCACTTCAGGAAGTTGCCAAACTGGTCAAGACCCGTAGAGGCGAGATTACCGAAGAGAAGAACGCCCGTAAGGAAGCAAAGGGTTGACTTTAGTGCCCTGATGCCTTATAGTAGTTTGACGGGTGGAGGAGGTCCAAACTTCTTATAAATCCCACACCTCCCAAGCCTCTCAACGATGCTCAAACAGGGAGGTCCCTTTATGTCCCGTTAGCTCAGGAGACAGAGCAATTCTCTTCTAAAGAATCGGTCGTGGGTGCGAATCCTACACGGGACGCTTGCTACTTTGCACTGGAAAGATAAACCAGAATGCCGGTAGCAAACGAGGGTAAGTCCCTGTTATATCCTTATGAGATATATCACACTTGCCCCATCATTCCCCGATAGCTCAATTGGTAGAGCAAAGTGCTGTTAACACTGAGGTTGTTGGATCGTGCCCAACTCGGGGAGTTGGAAGGTCTGGAAATGTCTGGGTCTTCCAAAACAAAAACGCTAAACAAACTTCGGGAGGAAACTCCCAACCGATTTGGAAATTACCTGAAAAACAGGAAGAATAAGGTTTGGTGTTTTTTGCAGAAAGTGTCTTCTGCGGGTGTCGGACACTCGATACCCATCCGCCCTTGTAGCTCAGTGGTAGAGCAACGGTTTTGTAAACCGTTGGTCGTCCGTTCAAATCGGATCAGGGGCTTGACATAATATTCGTTATGTCTTATAATTCATGAGTCCGTGTGGAGGAGCATACTTCCCTAAATAGGAAGTGTATGTGCTAAGTAAAATGAGAACTAAAACTGAATTATTAAATGCAGTTGAAGCATCTCAATCAATGGCTGAGGTCGTAAGGAGATTGGGTCTTAATAAAAGTAGCACTACTTATGCTACTTTAAAAAAAGATTTTGCACATCACAATATACAACCTCAATTTAAAAAAAGAAGTAGGAACACTATTCCTTATACTTTTGAGGAAATGTTTTGTGAAAATTCTACTTGCGATAGATCAACTCTTAGGAATAGAATTATTAAAGAAGAAATTTTCAAATATAAATGTTCCGAATGTGGTATAATTGATTGGAATGGACAAAAACTTTCTCTTCAATTAGACCATATAAACGGAGTTTCTAATGATAATAGGATGGAAAATCTAAGATTTCTTTGTCCCAATTGTCATTCTCAAACAAAAACTTGGGGGAATAAAAATAATTTCCCCGCCGAGAGTGATGCCAAAAGTAAGGCACCCCGATAAGGGATACGGTAGAAGGATGCGAAACCTTCCACTCTCAACATTGCGGATATGGTGTAGTGGCAACACAAGAGTTTTCCAAACTTTTATCCTCGGTTCAAATCCGTGTATCCGCTTCCCCTAAAATATCAGGGGAGCTAAATAAACTTCGTAGTTGTAAATCTTAACGAACTATATGAAATTTTTCAAACAAATGATGCTTGTGCCTGTTGCACTGAGTCTTGTTGCTCCTGCTGTGAATGCCGCAGAACTCAATACTGAGGATGTCAACAAGTATGCTTCGGCACAACAAGTCACTAGCATTACACAATTTACTGATGTCCAACCTACTGATTGGGCATATCAGGCACTTAGCAATCTTGTAGAGCGTTATGGTTGCGTAGCAGGTTATCCTAACGGCACATACAAAGGTGGTCAGGCAATGACCCGTTTTGAGGCAGCAGCACTGCTGAATGCCTGCCTTGATCGTGTAACTGAAACCACAGATGAACTCAAAAAACTTCTTGCTGAATTTGATACAGAACTAACTGTACTCACTTCTCGTGTAGATGGTCTTGAGAACAAAGTTGGACAACTGCAGGCAACTCAGTTTTCAACCACTACCAAACTCAAAGGTGAAGTAAACTTTATTCTTGGCGGTGTTCCTGGTCTTGAAACTAACAAACGTGTTGATGTAGGTAATACTGCATTCAACTATGATGTTCGTCTGAACTTTGATACCTCTTTCACTGGTAAGGACTTGCTCCGTACTCGTCTGCGTTCTGGTAACTTCAGTAGCGATCCTTTTGGTTCCAGTTCTTCACTCTTCAAACTTGATAAGGCAGAATCTTATGCCGACCAAGTTGTGATTGACCGTCTGTACTATCAGTTCCCAGTTGGTAAGAGTGTAACTCTAACTGCTGGTCCTCTGGTTCGTAACACTGAGATGGCATGGGTTCCTTCTGCTTATAAGTCGGAAATCCTTGACTTCTTTCAACTTGGTGGTGCCTCTGGTGTCTATAACAAGGCAACTGGTGCTGGTTTTGGTGCTCAATGGAAGCAACAAGTTCCAAAAGGTCAGGGAGGTTTCCTTGCTGGTCTGAACTATGTCTCTCAAGATGGTGATAACACTGAAACTGGTGTCTTCAATTCAGATAGTGGATTGAACTTTATGACACAAGTTGGTTATCGTGCTCCTCAGTGGGGTGCTGCCGTTGCTTACCGTTATGGTACTGAAGGCAGTCGTGTCCGTACCTTCAACGCCCTTGGAGGCGGGTCTGGTGCCCTTGCCGCAGGTCAGGAAAGCAATAGCGTTGCTGTGAATGCTTACTGGCAACCTTCTCAGAGTGGATTCGTTCCTTCTATCTCAGTTGGTTATGGATATAATGATGTGGATGGTAAAGGTTCTAAAACTGGTGCCACCGATTCTGATTCCTGGTTCGTTGGACTTCAGTGGTCTGATGTGTTTGCCAAAGGTAATACTGCTGGTGTTGCTATTGGTCAACCCGGTAATTCTGACTTCGTTGGTGAAGATGCCGCGATGCTTGAAGTCTTCTATAAGTATCAAGTTTCGGACAACATCAGCATCACTCCTGCTATCTTCTATGTGAGCAATAATGCCCGTTATCAAGGAGAATCTTCTTGGGGTGGTGTGGTTCAGACCAAGTTCACATTCTGATAAATCACTTATAACTTGAGTGTAAGCACCCATTCTTTGGGTGCTTTTTTATGTTATGAACTTCTTAACCAAATCTTAGTTGATTTTATCTTCCCTTTACCTTAGAATTACTCTGTAGTTATTCACTTTTTATGAAACTCAAAAATATTATTGTTGCCGGTCTTGCTTTTGCTCCTACTGTCGCACTTGCCGGAGTTGACCGTCTTGCTGTTGCTGGTGCTACTTTCCCAGCAACTATTTACCAACGATGGTTTTCCACTCTTGCCAAATCTGGTGGTCCTAAAGTAAACTATCAGGCAGTTGGTTCTGGTGCTGGTCGTAAGGCATTTATTGACCAAACAGTAACCTTCGCAGCAACTGATGACCCCATCTCTGATAAGGACAGAGCAAAGGTTTCTCGTGGTGTAGTTCAAATTCCGATTGTTGGTGGAACTATTGCTCTTGCCTATAACAATCCTTCTTGTAAACTGAAACTGACTCAGAAACAAGTAGTATCAGTCTTTATGGGTTCTATTGATAACTGGAAGGAACTTGGATGCCCTGGTGGTAAGATTTATGTTTCACACCGTTCCGATGGTTCTGGAACCACTGCTGCCTTTACAGAGTCACTTCAGTCCTTCTCCAAGGAATGGACTCTTGGTGTCGGTAAATCTGTAAATTGGAAAGTTGGTGTTGGTGGTAAAGGTAATGAAGGTGTTGCTGGTGTTCTCCAAACCACTCCCGGTTCAATTGGTTATCTCAATCAATCTTTTGTGAAGGGTAATCTGAAAGCAGCAGCAGTTCAGAACAAGGCTGGTGAGTTTGTTCTCCCCAGTTATGTTTCTGGTTCCAAGGCACTGAATGGTATTCAGTTAGATAAAAATCTTGCTGGACAAAATCCCAATCCTTCTGCCAGCGGTGCTTATCCTATTGCCACTTTGACTTATGTTCTTGCCTATAAGACTGGTAATGGTCCTAAAGCAGCATCTATCAGAGAAGCAATTAATTATATGTTGAGTGATAAGGCACAGGCACTTGCTGATGACCTTGGATATGTTCCTCTCAAGGACGCAATCCAATCACGAGCACAATCTGCCGTGAAACTTATTGGTGAATGATATTGAAGGGAGTTGACAACGACTCCCTTCTATTGTATTATTAAAAATAAAATGAAAATTAATCTATGGTTTTGCTCTGAAATGAATCAGTGGAGGTGGACTCTCTGTGATAGTTCTCGTCCAATTCGTAAACAAGAATCTGGTCAAAGAGAAAATCTCCGTGATGCTATGAATGATATAGCAACTACGGTAAAATATATGATGAATCAACCTTGACTTTACGGGCGATTAACTCAGCGGTTAGAGTGTCTGATTTACATTCAGAAAGTCCGCAGTTCGAATCTGCGATTGCCCATTATAAATACCTAAAAAGTATTGGTGTAATGGAAAAACTTTATAAATTATTAAGTGATACTCAGGCATCACTTTTTTTGCTATTCCAAAAAACTTGGGTATATCACTGGCATATTGTAGGACCTGACTTTAAACAGATTCACGATTTGTTTGGGGACCAATACGCAGAAATTCAAGAAGAAGTTGATCGTATCTCAGAACATATGAGATTTTTGACTATTAAACCTATCAGCTCTTTATCTAGAGTTCTGGAAGTATCTGGTGTTGAGGAAGCAAAAACTAATATTTCTGAAATGGAAATGATTAAAGATTTACTTGAGGGACACAAAAAGATTATAGATATGTTAGGTGAAGTTGCTGAAGAAGCAGAAGCACAAAAGTCAAGAGGAACTGTCAATCTTGTTGATGATTTAAACGAAGCACACGGCAAGTTCGTTTGGATGCTTCGTTCATTTACTGAATAATTAATTATAAAGATGGAAAACTTAAAAATTAGATGTAAGTCTTGCGGAAGTGAGATAGAAGGAAAGTCTGGAAAAACAGTTGCGTGTGGATGCCCTAATATGGCAACCATTCGCAATAATGAAAATGTTGCTGCACTTGACTTATCAAAGGTTGTTATGATAAACTATATGAGTACCAAAGAAAAGTCTACTGTTCTTACGAATGAAGACCTTGCCTTCCAAGAAGCAAGGCGTCAGCGTAAAGTAAGACGACTTGATTTTGATGTCCGTTGATAGTTTTTATTGGAAGATAGCACCGATGGTTGGTAAATCGCCTTGAAAGCGATGCCAGGTTCACGCCTGATAGTTCGATTCTATTATTTTCCTTTTAATTGAAGACTATATAAAATAACGGGGTGTAAGTCAGAGGTAGACGGTTTGCTTTGGGAGCAAAAAGACACTGGTTCGATCCCAGTCACCCCGATTGCCAGTTTCATGACTGGCACACTTGA
>Ga0102917_1000595_pt1 | contig 12014 bp, 8 predicted proteins | sample Colrivmet1562A02_FD_78201 | JGI IMG/M metagenome (GOLD analysis project Ga0102917, IMG submission 78201) | Estuarine microbial communities from the Columbia River estuary - metaG 1562A-02 | ecosystem: Environmental > Aquatic > Marine > Intertidal zone > Estuary | place: USA: Columbia River...
CCACCGTCTCCCATTCCGGCCTTCATATATGCGGGACCCAATATTCTATATGTACTTCTTTCTAACGCACCTGTTACAACATCTACGTTCATATTACCAATCTTTTCTGCAACATCCTGAATCATATTGACTAATGCTACCTTTGTTGAGATGAATGTGTTGTAAAAAATTTTGATTCCTTCGGCTTCGTCCCAAGTACCTACCTCGTATCTTGTTCCTTCTTTTATAAATGTTTTATAAAAATCTAATAAGATTTTTGCATCACCCGTAAATGTACCATCTTCGGTGCCAATAATAATCATTTCAGGATTAACCATATCCCATTTAACTGTACCCATAGCAATAAGATAAGGATTATATATAAATCTGAAATTATCACATAAATTTATAAACTCTCTTCTAATTGTTCCAGGTAATACTGTTGAAATTAAAACAACAAGTTGTTCTTTACTTGTGTGTTTATTTACCTCAGTTAATACCTTTTTAACTATTGAGTAGTCAAAATCTTTATTAGGTAAATGTGATGTGGGGTTCCTACCGTCATAATCTGGATGATGTGGAGTGGGAACCGCGATAAAAATAATTTCACCATGTTTACAAACATCCATAATTGATGTTGTCATATTGATTTTTGTTTCAGACATTATTTTAACATCGTAACCTAATACATCGTGTCCTGATTCATACATAACTTCAGCGGCGTCCTTACCTAATTTTCCAACACCAATAAATCCTATTTTCATGTTCTAATCTTTTTTAAATTATACTCCTTTTAGGTGTAAATGTCAATGTTTTTTCACCATTTGGTATTTTATTATAAATTGACTTTATAATCAATTGTATTTCTTTTAATCCGTTTATATTTTCACCGTCAAATGAATACTTGTCTCTAACCATTTGTTTAAATCTAGCTTGGTTATGTAGACAAATATCTCTCATTTGATTTCTAATTATTTTCAATTCATCTATTGTTTTATCTTTATATTTTTCGATTTCATTAATGACCATATCTACCCTATTACCCATTTCCTCTTCCATATCATAACTTTCATCGAACCATCTGTCAAAAGTCATAAACCCAAACTCACGTAATTTTTTGAGTGTTCCTTTATTACCTATCACCATAAAAGGATGACCTGTTGCAATTGGTTTAAATATTTTTTCAGATAAAAACAAAGTATTTTTATCGGTTAAACTTTCAGTAACGATTGACATAAATGTATATGTATAATCGTTAGTGGTCACATCGTTAGCCCAATTAATATCTAATGATTTATCAATTATGATTGGTGTTAAATCGTGTAATCTTTTAATTGGGTCTTCGTTAGCTAATTCATCGTAATTGGCAGTTTCAAATTTATTCATACTTATTCTACCGTATTGTAATAAATTTTTATTTAACATTCTTGATAATAATACTTTTCTATGGTGTCTTGGATTTCTGTTGTACGTTAAATATAAAAAATTGTTATCTATCGGTTCAAAATTAACAATTGGTTTATCCTTAATTTCCAAATAGTTAATCCAATTATCAAAAGTTGATACGGGAATACAATCAAATTCTAAATTTTTTTCTTTTACTAATTTATCTATAATTAAATTACCACTAATGTAATGTACACATTTAGGGTTAAATCTTGCATTTTCAATCCATTTGTTAATTATTTCTAAGTCATAATTGTTATCACATCCACTATATCCTTCCATTGTTAGAAGTAACACAATGTGACATCTCTCTTCAATAATATCTTTTTTATATTTTTCGGAAATACAACCAAATCCAATGTCAATATTTCTTATAAAAAAATTAGGATCGTATACGTTAATTAGATATATGTGTTTTTTATTTTCTAAATCTTTTTTAGTTACAAACTCAGCATAATCGTAATAAAAACTTGGAGTTACTTGTTCTTTCGCAATACTAGGGTCAAACATTTTGTTATCTCCTTCAGTATTTACAATATTCCAATGTCCCCACATTTTTGGTATGTCTATTTTACCTTCTTCTTGGAGATACCATGTTTTGGATGATCCGTTTGGTCTGTAATAATTTAATATGGTGTCCCATTCCTCTAAACTAAATGTTAATTTATCTTTAAAATATAAATCAAAAACACCTCTTTCGTAGTTATAACAATTTCTACTATTTAATCTTTTTAGTAACGAAAAATCAACAAAATATGATCTACTATCTTCAGTTTCATAAAATAAAATATCAAGTTTTATGTTTAAAGTTTTTTCAATTATTTTTATTAATTGTCGTTTTGTAATATTAAATTTATTTATTCCAATATTAATTATACGTTCGTTGTAGTCTGCATTAATTAAATTTGATAGGAATTCCGCACAATCTAAAACATGTAAATGTGGTCTTATTGCCTCTGAATCAAATATTTCAATTTTTTCATTATTAGTAATTTTATTTACTAAATTATTAATTAAAATGTCATTTCTTTCTATTTTAGATTTCCCATATAGTGTTGCAACTCTAAAAATTTTCACTATTAATCCTTCTGTGTTTAGTAAAATATTTTCAGATTCTATCTTGAGTTTTGAATAAAGTGATGTTATTTTTGTTTCAGAACTCTCATTGACTATGTCTTCGGTTTTACCATACACACTACAACTACTATTAAAGAAAAACTTACTATTAGGTTTTAATAAAGATAAAACTTTTTTTAAATTTTCAAGTTCAATATGTATTTGTGTTTCATTATTTAATTCATTTAACCTGGGTGATGATAAATAATAAACTGTATCCACATATTCAAATATGTCCTTATGATTTTCAACATTACATATATCATCGTTTATGATAGATATACCTTCGGGTATATCGTCCGGTTTACTATATAAAAATTTATCGTATACCGTTACAGTCCTATTTCTATTTCTTAAAGAATTGCACAAAGGTATACCTAAATAACCCGCACCTCCAATTACTAATACACTCATTTTTAATCTCTTAATGTTTCTGTTGTGACACAATGAAATGATCCACCCAATGTTCTTGAGTGTCTTATTTTACAATCTAATGCATCTATTTTATGTTTTTTTAACTCTTTTATTAGTTCAGTTTGTCTATTATCAACTATGACTGTATTTTCATCAATCGATAGTAAATTAATACCTACCCATAACGATGCCCTTTCAACTTTATGATAACCAATATCAACCATCGGTGGTGACCATATCTTATCCCAAGATTTTAACATCTCAGGCATGTTACTTTCATTAACCCTTTCAGGGTTTAATAAACAAAGACCTTCACGAAGTAATGCAATGGTCGAATCTAAATGGCTATATGAATACATGTTTTCAAGGATATGTACCTTGTATTGGTCTCCTAATAGGTTCTGTAACCATTTTGCTCCGAGTTTATTACCCGTATTGCTCACAAGATATAAAATATCGTTATTTGATCTCAATATGTTTGCAGCATCAAACACAGGTTCTCTTTCCGTTAATGTTAATTTGGATAAATCAGTTCTTTGGTATGAATCATTCTTTAACATAGGTCTTGGCGCCGAAACCCATTTAGATCCTTGATTCATATATTCAATAAATTGGTCTCTAAAAGAGTATGTTTCAAATTGTCTTGACCTCAATGTCATTGGAGCTTCTAAAATAGTATTACCTATTACAGTTACAGTATCTCTGGGACAAAATGTATAATATTGGTCGGTTTCCCAAAAACCATTACTAACAATATTATCTGTTTGTAATGTTTGTGGTCTTCTTACTGTGATATTTAAATCTTTTAATATGGTGACAAGATTTTCTAAATCTTCATATGTTTCTTCGTAAACTTTATTATCAAATCTACCTAATTCTTCTTTAGGTATGGTATCTTTATCTGCATAGTTTATTGCATGTAGGTCTTCTCCATGTTTTGGCATGTTTGCATTATCAACTGTTCCAACAAACAATTCTCTTAATTTACCCCATTCGTTATTGACTGATACCATTTTTGAAATTTTTCGTTTTCGTATATTAATTCACTTATTTTTTGGTGTCCTAATTGATTTGGGTGTGTTCCGTTTCCTTCAAAATATTCACCAATAAACATATTTTTATATGGTCCGTCTAATTTTTTATAGACCAAATCAATATCCTCTTGATTAGTTAATAAACTAGTTAAACTTCTATTAAAATCTAAGAAATTTTTTTGATTAATTAAATGTTTAAACTCTCTATATAGGTTTATTTTTCCATAATTATGAATAAAAATAAATTCGACATTAATTTTATTAAAAAATTCCTGTAATGAGAAAAGAAATAATGAATTGTGATAACTAAACCATGTTTTTTTATTGGGTGCCGTATCCATATAATGATGTAATTCTTTGACGTATAACTCATCTAAATCAGGATTATCATCAAAATAAAACTGAGACGGTATAAACAAACTACATATTCCTCCGTTTTTATCTTCAAAATACCACCTAATGTCAGGGGGTACCACAACTATAATCAAATCATCTGATTTAAATTTGTTTTCTAACCAAAAAATATCATGTGTCATATTACCTAATGAACATCCTTCACGACTCATATTTTCAAATTCAATATTAGTCTTTTTACTTAATATATTGATAAATGGAATTTCATGTGTTAAATCCATCTCACTCCCATAACCCCAACTATCCCCAAAACAATATATCATATATTAATTTTATTTAATAAAAAATCAACTATAATATCTTGTGATAGATGACCATTATGTATACGATCTCTTGCCGCGTAGTTTGTTGTATCAATGATGTTAAATAATTCAATATCATTAGAAAATAATTCATTTTTTTTCATTGTAAAATCGTTTTCCCACGTCCAATTTATTACATCAATTCCCATACTTTTCCAAATATTATTACATACCATAGGGTATATATTAGACTGTTTAATTAATTCTCCTTCGTTTTCAATAAAACTATGCATATACCATTTTTCAAAATAATGAACATTTTCAGATTGATTGGATATAGAAAAAGGTGATAACCCAATCAATTCTCTATCTGTTAAATTTTCACTATTTCTTAAAATTTTTTTAAATGAGTATGTTGTTCTATGTTCAAATGGCCATTGATAAATTACTAATTTTGGTGGTTTATTATTTTTAATAATATGATTATGTATTAAGGTTGTATTATAAAATTGAAAATCTACTCCCGTTCCTCCCATACCAATATTAAAAACATCTAATTTTAATTCTTTACTTAACTTAGTTGCCCACATATCATCGTAGTATAATCCAATTCCTTCTGTAAATGAGCAACCAAAAATTAATATATAATCATCTTCTAAATCTTTAAATTCTTTAGTTCTATATCCCCATGAATTATATTTATATTCTATTTTTTTATTATAATAATACCATTCTTCACCTAATTTTTTTTTATTTTCATTAAAAATAATTTCATTGTCTGTTGAATTAAAATTAAATATTCTGTTATATTGAATTATATTTTCAATAATTGGACATGCTTTACTAATAACCAAATGTGACATTATTAAATAATATTATTTTTGATTTTAAAAACTTTTTTATATTTTTTAATAATAGATTCATTTCCTTCTAAAATTTCAACATGTTCAAGATTACTATATATTTGTGCAAAATTACTCCATGTTGACATATTTGATTTTATTAAAAAACTACAATGACATAAACAAAATAAATCCACAATATTAGGAACTATATTACCATATTTAAAATCTTTTTTTAGTAACCCCATGTTGTCCATATAATCGTATACCGCATCTAAAACTTCTTCTTTAAACATTACTTTTTCACCATACCTATCTTTATAGTATGAAATTAATTCGTAATTTAAATCATGACTAATAAAAAACTTTTGATTTGGGTTAACTTTTAAAATTTCATCCATTATGTTAAAATAATATTTGTCTTGTATAAAACCATAAAGATGATGTATTGAGATTTCCTTTTTCATAAAAACCTCATATTTTTCTCTAACATTTTCAGGTAAAGACATTAAATCATCTTTCGTATAAGTAATACCATATCCTCTTCTAATGTGGATTCCAACAAAATCTTCGGTCTCATCTTTTATAATCTCTTGTATACCAGAATGTCTTAATCTAATTAATTTAATTCCTCTTTGGTATCTAGGTATTTTATCATATAGATTTTCAATGTCATTATAATGAAAATTAGAATGGACATGATTCCCGTGATTTTTTAAACTAAATTTCCTATTCTTAAACATATATTCTACCTCATCAAGATTCAATTCTTTTGATAATGAAACTTGATTATTTTTAGTATCATATACTGTTCTAAATTTTAAAAAATCAATATTATACGAGTCGCCTTCTGTACTCGTGTAAACCTTAGTTTGAGGTAATTCTATTAAACTAAGTTCGGGCCAATATTTTCTTTGTAAAAGTATTTGATATTCGTAATCATTATGTCTTGATAATTCGAACGCAACTTCCCAATGAAATATACGATTGCATAATCCAGTATCGTTTTCATGCCAACCTCCATAGGGTTCTAACCATCTTAATGTCTTTTCGTATTCAGCCATTTTATTTGTTATAATTTTTTACATCAGACACATAAACGCCAGGTTCAAAATGTGTAATTCTACCGTCAGTAACTTTTACATCGGGTATTTTATTATCAATTTTAATAGATTCATACCATTTTTTTAGTTCGGGAAATGTTTCCACAAAGTTTTTGTTTCTTCTAATGTCGTATTGCGTGTAGAAACTTTTAATATCATGATATTGTAATTCAATATCCATTTCAGTTGTGTTATGACCTCTATTGACAACTTCAATGTAATCAACTAATCTTTGGATTTGTGCACCTTCATGCATATTAATCAATGGGTTCTTCATATTTTTCTTCCACCATTTAGATAACTTTTTGTGTAACTTTTGTTTAATTTTATCAGGTAATGTTAATGGTGACATAAATGCTGGCCATCTTAAAATATTAAAATCAACAATTGGTTTGTGTGTACCATATTTTTCTTTTAACATTAACATATCATCTAAAAATTCAGTAATACTAAATAAACATAAACTGTTAATTGTCATCATTATTACAACTTGTCTAATTTTTGCACTCTCAATTACCTTAACTAAATTACTCCTCCATAGTTCATAATTTAAACCATCTCTAATGTATTCTGCTTGTGCTCCATAGGCTTCACAACTTGTATATAAATCGAATTCTTTGATATCTAATTCGTGAGATATACTAATTAACCTGTTCACCGTTGCTTCGTTAAGACCTAAATTAGAATTGACCGCAAGTCGTAAATTAGGTGATGGATATTGTTTCATAGTTTCCATAAACTGCCAAAAATTACGACTTTGTGATGGTTCACCACCTGTTACTCGTATTTCCATTAATTTTTGTGATAACTCAGGCCACCATTTTAAAAAGGCATCAACATATGGGTTATTTTCGTTGTACTTACCATGTATTTCAGACCAAGATCCGTCCGCGTAATATGCACCAGCACTACTTGTTTTGAATTTCTGATAAGGTCCATTATCTCTAATATCTTTACCCCATGTAGTTGAATAACCCGAATTACAATAAGAACAAGCAAAATTACATGTTCTATCAAAACTAACTTCTATAGTTTGTGGTATAATGTCCGCATCCCAAGGTAACTCCTTTAATGCCGCGATATCTTCGGAACTATATATTTGACTTTTATATACTCTATCTGAAATGTTATTTCTACCAATATCCTCAATCTTCCAACAATAAGAACATTCCGCCGGTTTAACTCCCTCTAACATCATTTTACGAATTTCTTTTTTAAAATCAGTATTGTGTAATGCTGCCGGATTTGTTTTAATTGCTTCAACATCAATAGGATGTGGTAATGGTAAGTGACAAGAGTTAGTGAATCCATGACCTAAATGTAAACTAACGTTTAACCATTTAGCAGCACAAAAACTACAACTTATTTTATTTAAATGTTCATCTCTCCAATTTGATAATTCTTCTGACATATTCTATGTTTTTATTAATATAACCTTTATTATTTTTATTTTATATATTTCTGTGGAACTTTTTCTAAAAAGTTAGTATATTTTGATTCATCATATACAATACCGATGTTATTAATAGTGTTAAAATCGTATAAAAATAACAAATTATCATAATAGTTCCTTATAACTAAATTATGTAATTCAGATTCGTATAATTCCTTTCCTTTATTAATATCTGAAACATTGTTTAAAAATGAAAAATGGTTTATGTCCATTTCACAATAGTAACGATGTGATGAGGAATCACAATCAGGACTTGAGCATCCAACAAAAAAACTAGATTCTTTATAATCGTCGATTAAATTGTCGTCAAATAATATTGAATTACTTTCATTAAAATTTTTAAAAATTGTTATTTTATTACCATCTCTTATGATTGATACTGTAATTCCACTATTAATTTCTTTTTCACTAATATCAGGAAAAGTTACTTGATTAAACTTATCTTCTTTCTCACCCTTAGTCCAAAATTCAAAAGCCAATTTTTTAGTTTGTGAATTGTAAGATAACCCAAGATTCTTACCTGGTTTACCAAATATCATACATATGTCATCTTTCTTATAATGATTTTTAATTTTGAAATTACATGTCATGATATAATTTTCATTATGTAAAAAATCTTCAAAAATTGGATTTTCAGTTTTATCAAAATCAGTTACAAATTGATTATCGTGATGTTCGGATAAATCCCATTGGAATTTAACCCAATATGGTTCTTTATATTTTATTTTCATCTGTTATACTTTTTATAAATTCAACTAATTCTGGATAATATTGTTCACAAACTAATCCTCTTCTCATTTCATATTGTCTTATAAATTTGACAAAATCTTTCTTATCAGTTTCAAACAATTTAGGGTCTGTTTCATAATCCGCAACAAACATATCTTTTAATCTTGTTATTTTTTCAATTTCTTGTGTTGAAAATCCAACGTCAGTTTTTTCTTGCATTTTATGAAAATTTAAACTCCTAAATGTCGAATTAAACTTCATATATTTTATCCATCTATCAAAATATTCAACTCCGATGTAATCTTTTAAAATTCTAAAACTCATAAAAGGTGGATGTCTTAAATAAGATGTATCTAAAATAATTGCTGAATTCCAAAATCTCTTTGTGTTAAAATGTTTTACTTTAAGTTTATGTATTTTTTTAATTAAAAGTTCATATGAGAAAACACTAAAAATATTAAAAGTTGACATAACTACTATCGTTACTTTTGGTAATTCAGTTAAAATTTTATCAATATTTTGAAATAACTTTTCAAAATCAAGTCCGAATCTTGTGTACTCGGCCTGTTTTCCATATCCCTCACAAGATGTGAATATTATCAATTCACTAACTCTTTCTTCTTTAATTATTTTATCTAACTTTAAAATTAATTTATCAACCAACTCATCATTAACACCTAAATTACTATTAATTGATAATTTTAAATTTTTATTAGGGGTTTCAGTCTCAATTATATAATCTAATACTTTCCATGTGTCTTTTGATAATAGTGGTTCTCCTCCAGTAATCCTAAAAGTATCTAAACTATTATATAATTCAGGAAACCATTCCCAAAATGCTTCTACGTATGGGTTGTTTTCGGTTTGTCTATATGGTTTAGTATTTCTTTCTACCATTCTTTCCATACCATTATATTGATATGACAAGTCATAAGCTCCAAATTCATTAATTTCTTCCATCCATTTAGATGAATATTCAGGTCCACAATATGCACATTTAAAATTACATGTGTTTGAAAAACTAACCTCCACATATTTTGGATTGTAATCTGATCTCCAATCTGATTTAACTATTTCATCGTAAAATGGTTCTGACCATGGTTCTGATGATTTATAAACTCTATCTGAAAATGAATTAGAATTATCTTCCACGTTCCAACAATATTGACACTCGGAAGGTCTTTCATCATTTAACATTTCTTTTCTAGCTAATTTTTTAATTTTACTGTTGTGTAATGCTGTTGGGTTTCTGTTAATTTCTTCTAACCCAACTTTATGTGGTTCTGGATGGTGGCAACTATGTGTGGTACCATTATGTAAATGCATGGTAACTTGTGTCCATTTAGCTAAACAAAATCCTTTACCCACAATGTCCAATTTATCTTTTATTAATTCAAATCCAACGGTTGACATTTTATTCTTTTTCTTTAAAAATGTTAGATTCTTTGTTTCGTCAAATATTAAATATTCGTCATTATTAACATCGGATAAATCATAACAACAATATATTTCATCTCGATTTATTAATTCATTAAAATTAATTTCTTTTTTTATATATTTTTCAATTTCTCTTACATTTGTATCGTTAGCAAAAATACTAAAATGTGTAACATCCATTTCAGTGACACATTTATGTAAATTATTAATACTATCCATATTATGACAACCTAAATAAATCGGTTCATTAATATAATCTTCAACCAATGGTGAAGAATTAATTATCGTATCAAATAATTTAAAATCTTTGTATAAATAAAACATTTCACTATCATATACTATAGTGATATTCAATCCTTTTTGTAAGATTTTATCATTTATACAATCATATGTGTGGCAATTAAATTTAGGTTCTTCATTTTCATTTTTAGTCCAAAATTCAAACACAAATAAATCAACCTCATAATCATAACTAATTCCCATATTCTTGCCAGGAATACCCCAAAAACCAATTTTATTGTCTTTTTTGAAATCTTTACCAATTTGAAATGATATACTAATTGTAAAATTACCTCGAGTTAAAAAATTTGTCTGTGGTTGTGTTAATTTAGGTTTAAGGAACCAAGGTTTTTGATATTCTATTTTCATTTCATTGTAACATTTATAAATTTAGTATTGGTATATAAAGATATATCAATATTTTCAATATTCAAAACATTTAGTATATTATTTAACCCATCTTTTTTGTAATTTATTGATCCTTGTTGCATTTCAGTTACAAACCTTTTTTCGTTTCTTGCTGTTGTTTCTCCTTTTTTCCATTCACCATTAATAAAACCTTCATCTTCATGAAACATACAGTTAAAATTACCTTCTCTTCTTATTGGAATTATATTATCAATAACTTCAATATTTTCTTTAGTAATTTCAGTATTAAGATGTTCACATATGATATTATTTATTTTATCCAAATATCCGTCTTCAAAATCCATATGTAAAACCAATCCCTTTTCTCTATCAAAAATAGTTTTTATATTTTTATAACACTTGTCATATATTTTAACTTCAGCAATTTGACCTTTAAAGTATGTTTTTTGGTTACTACAAAACCCTAATATAAATGGATTGATGTTATCGTGTTTTTTAAGGTTTTCTCCAACCATGAATGGTTTATTCTCTTTAACATCGTTTACATTAGTAACTAATTCATTATTAACAAAGAAATACATTTCTTTTGTTTTATTATCAAATGAAACTGTCACCCATGTCCATTCATTTTCAAATTTCTTGACCCAATTATTATGATAATTTTCGTTTTTATCAAAAACTGTCATGTTAACCGTCCTTGAATTATTAAAGGATAACCCCCATGTCCAAGATTCGTGTTTTCTTAATATTGGGTATTCAATAAATTTCTTTTCTTTATCTCCAACTAACCAAATAGGAACTTTCTCTTGTTGTTGTTCCGCCTTAAATAAAATTGATATTGTATGATTACCCGATAGACATTTACTTATCTTTTCGTTTGTTGGTATAACCACTAATGAATCGTCTCCATTAAAATTAACAACAGATTTTTCTTTATGTGATTTAAAAATCTTACTATCTTTATAACCCTCAAAATAACACCTCCAAAAAAGATCATCGTCTTCTTGACCCCAATCCCAATATTCATTTGAATAACCATTGGTTTGATACGCTTGTTCTTTTGTAAATAAAACGACTCCTCCAAAATATTGGTCATAACCTAATGTATAATTATACTTTGATAATTTGGTTGCAATATGAATTGGTGATTTTTCAGG
>Ga0102917_1000602_pt1 | contig 11948 bp, 14 predicted proteins | sample Colrivmet1562A02_FD_78201 | JGI IMG/M metagenome (GOLD analysis project Ga0102917, IMG submission 78201) | Estuarine microbial communities from the Columbia River estuary - metaG 1562A-02 | ecosystem: Environmental > Aquatic > Marine > Intertidal zone > Estuary | place: USA: Columbia River...
CAGCCTTTGAGGTAGCTGACGCTTTACAAGAGAGGTTCTCACACCCTTTGTGGAGATTTACTAACTCTGGAACAGAAGCCGTCATGACAGCAGTACGCGCAGCTAGGGCATACACGGGTCGTGACAAGTTAGTGAAAGTTATCGGCGGGTACCACGGACACTCCGACACAACCTTGGTTTCATGCAAGCCATCTCTTGACAGCTCCGACGCGGTGTCAGACACAAGAGGACTCCTGCCTGGAGTTTTAGAAAACACTATTGCGATCCCCTACAACGACGCAGACGCACTTGAGCGTGTCTTGACAGAGAATGCTGGAAAAGTAGCTGCGTTTCTTGTCGAGCCAGTGCTGGAAAACGTTGGAATCATCCTGCCAAGAGACGGCTATTTATCAAAAGTGCGAGAGATATGCACCAAGCACGGCGTGCTGCTCATATTCGACGAAGTTAAAACGGGACTTACTTCTTCTTACTTTGGAGCCCAGGGTCTTTACGGAGTGCGCGCTGACATCACCTGCTTAGCAAAATCCATCGGCGGCGGTTTCCCTATAGGAGCCCTCGGTGGAGAGGAAGACGTGATGCGAGTTTTCGAGAAAGGTTGCGTCCACCACGGTACTTACAACTCGAACCCTCTGGTCTTGGCAGCCACTAAAGCAACTTTATCTGTGTGCTCAAAAGAAGCACTAGAAGAGACGTACGCAAGGAACAAAGAATTCACAGGAACAGTACGTACGCTGCTAGAGAAAATACGAGTGCAGGCGCCTACATTTGTGGCTCAGGTTGGATGCAAGGGTTCAGTAACTTTCTCAAGTACGCAGCCTGCGCGTTACGAGGACTGGAAGAACTCCGACATGGTTCTGGCCGAACTTTCATGGCTGTGGAGCACAAACCGCGGTGTACTCACCCCTCCTGGACTAGACGAACAGTGGCTGGTCTCTTTAGCCCACGACGAAGAATCACTCTCGATCTACCTCGAACAGTTACAGGATTTGGTGACAGTTTTATCCTAAGCTAGATCGAACAACACTCAAGTCACGAGCCTGGTCGACGTACCCGCCAGGAGTTTCCACAACGGTGTACGTGTTGGCTACTTGCACGACTTGAAGCAAGTCCTGCATAGCACAAGAGCCCTCGCCAAGACTCTGGTGATTGTCTCTGCCTGAGTTGAAGTCATCCTTTGAGTCATTCAGATGAACTAACTCGATACTGCCAGCAAACCGGATCAAGCGTTCAGCGCTTGACGAGAGCTCCTCACCACCTGCATGGGCGTGGCATGTATCTAAGACGACTCCGACGTCGTGCCCTGCACCACGCAACGCGTCAAGAAGACGTGCAAAATCATCAAAGCGCCGCGCAACTGCCGCTGACCCTCCAGCTGTGTTCTCTATCAGGATGCGACACTCTGGTTCTAAATCGCGCATAACTTCAAGCCAGTTATCAATACCCTGGGCTACAGTCCCGCCACCTGTGGGGTGTCCTCCGTGTACAACCAATCCGAGCGCCCCTACTGCTGCAGCAGCGGTTGTCTGCTCTTGTAGGCATCTCCGTGTCTTCTCGCGTACTGCCGGATTTGCAGATGCGGGATTAGCTAGATACGGCGCATGGACGAATATTGGCAGTTCTGCAGACAGTAGCTCGTGTTCATCGCCTCGGATCTTCGGTGCAGCCCAAGCCTGAGGTGGAGACAAGAATATCTGCACTACGTCAGCCTGTCTGTTGACAGCGCCCTGCAGTGGGTCTTTTCTCTCTACATGCGAACCTAGATAAATCACTTTAAACACAGTCCAATCGGCGAACAGTTATTCACTACGCTCGTCACCACAGGTGCGTACAGACGTCGCGTGTTGTTTCAGCTACTAAAAAGCGAAGTTAGTTCGCAGCTGACTCGTGCATACGTGCCGCATCGCGAACAGGGTCTCCCCCAGGCATGTCGTCTGCAGTCGCGAGCATCAACGACATCCCACTGAGAAACAAGGCCAGAAGCGAGAGGGTGCGTTCCTGGCCGAGTTCTTCTAGTATTTCACCAGCGTGTTCTTCTGGAGCAAAGTCTGATGCTAAAAGATTCGCCACAAACTTCATGTCTTGAATATCTAGTTCGTCAGTCATGTCGAACACGTAGCAGACTTTTTCCGCTAGCTCCTCAGCGAGCATTCCTAACGTATCGTCAGCGTCGTCTGGGCTGATGTCTTCAAAAAGACGGGCGGCGAGCGCTGCAATTGTCGAGAAACCATTCCCATGCGCTACAGAAGAAATAGCCGGCAAGAGCCTCTCCGCACCAGCCCCATCCACTACAGCCTCATCTAGAGCGTGGGCGATGGATTCTGCAGTCTTTAGGTCGATATCCCATGTTGCGCAAGTTAAAAGCATGTAACCATCATGCCTGCCTACCACCTCGTGGCACGCGTTTTACCTTTAATCTGCTGGCCAGAGAGACGGCAGTTCTACCTGGAATCCACGACTCTTCTCACCAGTAACTACAAAATGGAATAGAGAGCGATCACTCGCGACTTGCTCTGGCGTCACTTTAGATTCGATCGCCAGTCCGTCTCGCCAGTTCTTGGCCAGGACCCACTTTTTCTTCATGTCACCAGTGAGGCAGGGACCAGAGCACCTTTTCACTTCCCGCGCTGAAGCTCCAGATAGTTTCCGATGGCAGGTTCCGCATTCAAACATGGCGTCAAGCTCTGCCGCCAGTTTTGCAGACGGCCGGTATGCCGCAGTAGATCTGCTACTTGATGTTGACGTCTTGCGCGTCGCCGCAACAGAAACTAGATGTCTTGAGAGTTTTCCACGTCGTTTCCCGCGCAACAAGCTGCCTGTGAGTAGAAGTTCATTCTTAGCTCTTGTGATAGCGACGTAGAGCAACCTGCGCTCTTCTTCTATGTCCTCTATAGAAGTTGAATACACCGACGGAAACTGACCTTCCATGACGCCTGCCACCACGACGGCGTCGTACTCCAGGCCCTTGGCAGCGTGCACAGTAGAAACCACTACTCCGTTGTGGTGGTCACTCTTTACTAGTTCCAGAAGATAGGCGAGCAGATCTCCTGCGGAAATATGCCCACTTGTCTCACAGAGCTCTAAAAGAGCATTCGTGTTCTCCCAGCGCATGCGTTGAGCTCCAGCACCCGCTGGAGGTTTTTCTGGGTCAAAGCCTGATGCGGAAGCAATCTTGCGGATGAGGTCAACTCCGTTTTCGTCTGGTTGTTGCCTAGCGTGCTTACCAAAGGGTGTGAGGATTTCAATCAGCTCCTTTTTTTTCAAGAAGCTCTCGCCACCACTTGTCTGAAACGGTACGCAGTGCTGCGCTAGTGCGGCCTCAATACGCCCTTGTTGAGAGTTAAACCGGTACAGCACCGCGATTTTGTTGTGAGCAATGCCTTTACTTCTCCACTCGGAGATCTTGGCGATTATCGCGTCGAGCTCGTCAGCCTCAGTAGCTGCCTCTTCTAAAGACCAGGCACCACCGGCTCTTGGTGCTGTGAGAGCTGGTCCGTATGACTTACCTATGACTTTGTTGGCCAGCTCGACAATCGCGTTAGCGCAACGCCAACTTGCAGTCAGATGCACAACCGTAGCTCCAGGCTCCTTCATGGAGCGTTCTAATACAGACTTGCTCGCGCCTTTGAACGAATAGATCGTCTGTCGAGGGTCTCCTACGACAGCGTGAAGGTCTCTCCCGTTTCGCAGTGCGTTCAAAAGACGTTCCTGTGCGATGTCTGTGTCTTGGTACTCGTCCACAACCAGACTCTGCCAACGATCGCGTACAGTATCTCCAGCTGGCGTGTGCTCAACGATGAAAGTAGCTTTCTCTAGAACGTCAGCAAAGTCCAGCACACCGTGCTTGGTTTTTAGCTTTTCGTACGCGTCCCATGTCTCTACGACCGACAGGTAAGTGACGCTAGTTTGGCGTTTCTGACGCAGAGCCCACCCTTGGTAAGAAGCACTGGTCTCTCCATTGGCTCTAGCAACTTCGATCTCTGCCATCAGATCTAGGACTTTCTCATTCTCAACGGTTACCGAACGTGTACTCACTAGGTGAGCCTCTTTGACCATACCGAATGTTGATTTAACTAGATTCAGCTGGCGCTCATCACCAGATAACGCGTGGAACTGACTATAGATACGCCATGCGGCTGCGTGTATCGTGTGGCACTGCACGGCCGCTAGTGAAGGATCAAGAGAAGAGAGCCTGTGCTTGAGCTCCGCGGCAGATTTTGTCGTGTGGGTCACAGCCAGAACTTGGTGAGGTTGGACCCAACCCTTCTGACATATATAAGCAACCCTGCGCACAAGTGTGGTGGTTTTACCCGACCCTGCTCCTGCGACTATGACAAGTGGTTTGGCAGGAGACTTGACGGCCTTCTCCTGCATCTCGTCTAGGTTTGAAGCACTACCCACACAACACATCGTCGCCTCAGAACACGATATGTCAGTTATCAGCAAACCCGTGCCCGCTGGGTCAGATACCTCACGGTGAACACTGCTATGACTCACACCACTCCGATTGAAAAGAATTCTCATGTATAACATGGTTGTCGCCACAGACTCTGCTGATCGGGCAACTGCCCTCGGAAACGGGAAGTCAACATGGTCTTTGATCGCGGCAACAGATGCAGCAATGGTCCGCAATAGTGTTGCTGCCGGCAAAGCAGATGTGTTAGTCCTAGACACCTCTTCTCCGTGGGTATCTGAGGATTTTATGAACGAGCTAGTTACGTTGGCTCCCGACGCCGTCAGAATAGCCCTCATCCCGGAGATGGAGACATGGCGCGCGGTTAAAGCATCGAGGTTTGCTCACCAGGTACTCTCCCTGCGATCTGAACCAGCTATCATCTCAAACGTCTGTGATCGAGCTATGTCTGTGCAGTCTGTTCTTAGTAACCAGTCTCTGCGCGCCTTAGTAGCGTCCGCGCAACATCTTGCTTCCCCTCCAGAGCTCTGGCAGAAGCTCAGCTCCACACTCGCTGACCAAAACGCCGGAGCATACGATGTCGCCGCGGTGGTCGGCACTGACGCAGTTATCGCAGCTCAAGTACTCAGACTTGTCAACTCTGCGTTCTTTGGATTATCCCGGCAAGTGACACGACTCGACGAGGCTGTGTCCTTGCTCGGCTTCACGACCATTCGTGCTCTTGTACTAGAAGCCGAAGTGAATCGGTCAGTTAGTCCTGTGATGCCTGGTTTTGCGCATCATGCTGTTCAGCAACATGCTTTAACAGTAGCTCACGTTGCACGTAGCGTGGCTGGCAAGTCAAACGCCGCCGACTCATTCATCGCGGGCCTCCTAGTTGATATCGGTCTAGTACTTCTAGCCGCAGTTGAACCGGAGAAGCTCTCTACTGCCATTCACGAGTCCACTATGCAGGGACTAGCCCTTCATGAAGTAGAGCGGGACATCTTTGGCTACACGCACGGTGAGGTTGGTGCGTGCTTGTTGGGTCTCTGGGGAATGCCTATGACTGTTTTGGAAGCAGTAGCGCATCATCACGAACTTCCGACTTTCTCGGGACTCTTATCTGTGCGGGAAGTCATATTCATCGCGCGCGACGCAGCACAGTCCGCAGGAGCGTCTGACCCTTACGACCAACCCGGCGCGTTGCTACGCGCCGAGGATTTAGAACTTGATGCGGCGGTTGCGCCTATTGTTGATAACGCTAGGTCTGTAGCTACTGACGCGGTGTTAGCTAAAAAGGTCTAAGCCCACTCACGGGGATAGTCATCGCCGTAATTCAACGTGACTTCCTCATCAGCTTCTATTCGACGCAGCGCCTTGATGATGATCATTTGACGCACATGGTCAATCTCCGCGTAAGCGTTTGGACTCTCCGAGTGGTTGTATAAACTTCCGTAACCTAAAGCGAGAGCAACTCTACCATCACCCCAGTCGTACACATAGAAACTGAGCGTCCCGTTATCGCGTATGTCGTCAGTTGGCAGCACGAGCGCAGGACACGCTTCGACGATAGAGCTTCTGCTGAGAGAGCCAACCGCGAACACTCCACGCCCGTGTATGGGGGAACGTCTCACATGAACTTTGGCGACTTTACCCATCCAATAAACAGTGCAGACTTCTTGTATAACGCAAAGACGTCAGCAGGGCCGACGTCTTTGGGTGGTTTGCAGCAAAACTTAAGCGTAGATGCTTTGAGATGCGTACTTGTCAAGCTCTTCAGGTCCGCACCAATGTTCAGAACGGGGGTTGAATTGCTCGCTACGTACTCCATCGACAGCGGTGGTTTCGAGAATTTCCCCACCTTGAAGGGTGAGAGACCAATTCTGTCCAACGCGTGGGGTTTCCCAATCGATGACGTTGTACATTCCGCTCATTTCTCCTGTAACAAGGTCACGAGAGATCATTTCTGTACTCGATCCGTATTGCTCGAGAATGTAGACGGTTTCTGGCGTCACTGCGACTAGTCGCTGATATAAGGCCATTTTTAGCTCCTTTTGTTTGTTGTAAGCAGAAACCACCATCGGTGCGGTACCTGCTTGTCAAAACAGAAACTCCTACCTGTTGCGGCCTTGCCTGACTGGTACTTAAGGAAGCAACCCAATACGGGATTGGCATCCGCTGAGTGCGTAAGCCGCCAGTACTGGGACGCTCACGCTGAGAGACTTGGTAGATAAAGCGAGCCCTCTCACTTCGTTAAGTAGAGAGGCATACTCCTCGTCACTTGAGGCGGCTTCAAGCGACGCCAGAAGACTAGAGACGTCGTACGTTGCGGTAGCAATACCGGCTAGAAGTTCGGCGTCCTTGCTTAGTGACGCGTCTATCAAAGCTTCTCTAGCCACTACAGAGAGCGCCGCGGCGTAGTCAGGAAGTTCTATCAGGACTTGCTTGAGGCGTTCTCGCGGATCGTCACCGCCTCGTCCAGCAACCGATTCAGCCTGCACTAAAGCTTCGCACAAAGCTCCACGAACCAGGCGTGTCGTCGCAGGGGCTGTCGAAGACGCGCTAGCTTGTGTTGTAGTTGTTTGGGCAGGGGACGGTTTGTCGCCGACAAACACTGAAGCCAGGAGCCAGGCGCCAAGCACTATCACCGCGAGAACTGTTACTCCGATTACCAGTTTTCTAGTGTTACGTAGCACAGCGTTGATCTCTCGGCTACTGCTGTGAAGTTGCGTCGGAGGTCGAAACTGGCGCTCCGGGAGCGATCTGCTCCGCGCGGCCGCCACAGGAAGCGACGAGTACGACGAAGAACGTCATAATAAGTGCTGTAGCGGATTTCCTCATATACGTGATAGTGCCCGTATGCGTGTCGTCGTCAACAACCTCGGTGCGTTCAGGAGGTAGTAACTACCCTCTATCAAACATAGAACGCTCGTCTTCTGGCACAGGCCCGACCTGCATACTTGCCATCTCGACAGCTAGAGCTTCCACGATGTCGTCAAACCATGAACAATTCGGAGCGGTCCCGAGGTCGAGAGCCCGCGCAGTCGTGGTCCGTGCTTGTACTTCGTAACGGATCCCTTTATATGCGTCTGTCACGGAGCATCCTTGGTAGCGGCCAGCGTACCAGTCCCACATGTAGCGGCTCATATAACCAGGGAATCCTTGGTCCTCAAGCTGGTACTGATGAACCATCTCGTGATAGACGGTCGACTGACCCGCCTCGTCTGTCAAGGCTACAAAGCCAGGTAGAGCAAGGCCGGCAAACCCTCCAGGGAGGTGCGGCACAGATTGTGTCGCTGTGTTGGAGCCGATGTGCGTCAGTTGCTCGGCGGTCAAGTAGAGCTCATCCACGTCACGGTAGAGCCAAGTCGCGCAACGATCCCCCGTCACAACAGGGATGATATCCGGTATCACGTAAGTGACCAGTAAGAACAGCATGACCGACCTGGTGAGGTAACGCCTGAAACGCTTTTTCCGAGGCTTTTCGTTGCTCATAAACAAGATAGTGACGTGAAACTCTCTCAGCGCAACAATACAGACAGGTGGTTGTATATGTCAGAGGTTTCTGTTATCTTTCTAACATGACATCAAGACAAGACATCATCGCATATCTGTACAGCAAACCTAACCACAGGATCGCCGACCCGGAAGGCCGTTTGAATAGCGGCATCAGGGACACTGTCGCATACCAGGGATCTCCCCGAGGTATGTCGCAGCTATTAGCCGCTCTTGAGAGTGAAGGCATGATCAAACGCACGATCAAGGGCCGCCGTTGTTTCGTTATTGAACTCACCAGCCAGGGAATACAGGACGGCAAGTCTCTCCCTGTGTTCGTTCCCGGCGCTCCACGTGCAGACGCTAGTGACAGCACATCGACTGCAAAGAAAGCACCAGCTAAGAAGGCAGCTAAGAAGAAATCGACTGCCAAGAAATCGACTGCCAAGAAAGCCGCTGCGAAAAAAGCACCAGCTAAGAAGACAGCCGCTAAGAAAGCACCAGCCAAAAAAGCAACTGCCAAGAAAGCACCAACCAAGAAAGCACCAGCTAAGAAAGCCGCTGCGAAAAAGCACTAGCGAAGAAAGCTGCTCCTGCAGCCAAAGTGGTCACACTCGCCGACGCAGTAGCGGCTGCTAAAACAGCCGCCGCGAAAGCCGCATCGGCAAGAGGTATAGCTACAAGAACCGCCAACGCCGCAGCAGTCAAGGGTGCAAGTGCTCAGGTCAAAGCCGCTGCTAAAACAGCCGCAGTGAAAGCATCAGCAGCGAAGAGCTTGGCCACAAAAGCTGCTAACGCCGTTGAGCGTGCGAAGCTTGCAGAAACCAACACCGCACCTATCGCAGCAGCGAAGAGTGTTAATTTCGCGCCAGGTAACTCTAATTTGAAGAAGTTGCCTGCCGCAGTAGACAGCTTGGCTAGGACATTGTTAGACGTAACTCTCGAGCGCTACACGCATCTGGAAGAACTAGAACAAGACGTCCTAGACGCCCAGAAGGCGCGCGACGAAGCAGTACGTATCGCAAAGAACCTGCAAGCTGAGATAGTGGAACTGAAAGCACAAGCAAAGCTTCTACAGAACAACCTCGATGCAGTGCTTCAAGGTCCTGACAAATCTGTAGATATCGCAATCAGATCTAAGAGGCTCGCGCTGCTCCTCGGCGGCCGCTAAACTACGTGCCGAGTTGTCCACAGGCAGGCACACTCTGCCTGTGGACAACAAACGGATATACTCATACATAACAGTAGCAACCATCTGCCTGTCGCTTTGGGTGCAGACAGCTATGGCAGGAAACCTTATACACGGTCGCTGGAAAGCCTCAGCCGCCACTATGTCAGTGAGCACCAGCAGGTACGTCACATGGCTATCAGGAGACGCAGACTCCTCCGAAAAAGACGCTTACAACGTGGCTTGTACACAGGCTAAACAAGAAACTCCCGGTGCGGTCGTACTGGGTTTTGGCCGCCAGCTGCCAGGAGCTGTCAGCCAGTTCCAAGGTAGGAGATCACCCAAAACTCTCGCTGAGGTTCAGCGCACCTTGGTGGCTTACGCCAACGGCCTCTCCACTTGCTCAGACGGCGCAAAAGGTTGGATTCTTGTTGCACAAACCAGCAGCGACCACCTCAATGATCCCGTCCTAGCATCTGAGTTTGGAGCAGTGTGGGCCAACTTGGTTCTGACTGTACGAGAACAGACATCGGACACTCGCGTCGAGGTTCGAGGTGGAAGCGACATCGAACCGGGATGGGGATCTTACGAGGCAGCACGCGCCTGGACAGAGAGCTACGCCGACGCTGCACCTAAGACTCTGCTCATCGCGCCTAGCGCTGACGGCTGCCCACAGCAACTAGGCGGATCAAAGTGCGCTAACGGTTGGACGATTGAGGGCCTTGCGTACTTGACGTGGGGAATTGACGCTGAGCATCAAGTTTATCCGCAGGTTTACCATTACAAAGGCGCGCAAGCACGTCAGTGGGCCGTCATCGCGCAAGAAGCTATCAGACAGGGTCTGACACCGTTGTTCGGTGGCATCATGACCCAAGACAGAGCATGTTCTCGCCCTGGCGTACATTGCACCCAGACAGGCAACACACCAGAGGTCTCATTAGCTCAGATCAACTCAGCTTTCGCTGAACTTGGCATCGACATCAGCCTGAGTAAAGTCACCGATATCGGGTGGGGCTGAGCTACTAGCGGTATATAAGAAGAGCTAGCAACTAGCTGGCTCTTCTAATTGAGTGACGGTCAAAGACCATGGAAAGTCATTACCGAGAAAAGGATCCCAGGAATCGTTTAAGTCGATCACGTATTTAAACATACTGGTGTATGTCGTCACTATGTTGTTCTCTACGGAGAATGCTACGACGTCGTGTTTGAAAATACCTACTGCCGCAAAGAGCGGTACTAGCTTTTCAAAGGTGTAACCGTCACGCGTCTGGGTTGGTTTGTTTCGTTTCTTCATGCCTGTATTTCTGTATTTCTGTATTTCGGTTATTCGCCTGATGGCACAGCCCACTGTCGAGGCGTACCGCCGCGCAACCAGAGCCCGCGCACTGGTTTCCAACCCTTCTGCGCTAACAGTTGTGTTCTGTACAACAACCAGAAAGGGGCCAGGCGTGGCTACGAAACCGAAGAAATTAACTCCAGAACAGCGTGCTCGCCGTGCTCGACTAGCGGCGGCTTGGACACAGTCTGTGTGGGAGATGAAAAACGTCGGTCTAAATAAGGCAGCGACCTTTAATGATCGTGTTAAAGAGTCCTCTCGAAACGCTTGCCGAAACAAGGGACGAGCCAAGTTCGATGACTAAAACCCGCCTCGGATGAAAATCCAGGCGCAGTATGCAACTTGCAGAATGACGAATAATCTGCACCGTGTCTCGCATGTCAGACTCGGCGATCGCGGCTATAGCGAGAATCAACTCGCGTATCAGTGAGATTGAATCCGCCACACGTCAAGCCGGCGCTAACGTACTTGGAGCTAAAGTACTAGGCCCTAGCACGTTAGGGTCTCAGGTCGCGTCTCAGCCTGCGTTCTCAGTACCGGCGATCTCGGCCCCGTCTGGCGAGATCGCACCCTCTGGTGTGGATACGCGCCAGTTCGCAACTGACTTACTCAACAGAGTAGGCGCACCTGTGACAGATTCGAACGTCACAGCTATCAGGGCTTGGATCAAAGCTGAAGGTACTAAAGCCGACTTTAATCCCCTCGCCACTGTACGCAAAGCACCAGGCGCGACAGATTTCAATAAAGTCGGAGTGAAGAACTTTACGAACTACGCGCAAGGTGTTGAATACACAGCTCAGGCGTTGCAGAACGGTCTGTACGGAAATGTGCTACAAGCTCTATACCAGGGAACAAGCTCTATGGAAGTGGCTAACGCTATCGAGAACTCTCCATGGGGTTCTGGCAGCTTGGTGAAGCAAGTTCTTAACTCCTGGAAATAGTCATATACAAGGATGCGCTGTTTGTACAACGCATCCTAGATTTTCACAACGCCACGCATGCGACGGCAAGTTCTTCAGCTGAGGAACCCCAGTTATTAGCCATGTTCGCAAACAGAGCCCAAGCTGCTTCAGATGACCCCAGCTTCAAAGAAGCCGCTTGTAGGTCATACCAAGCATTTACATTAGGTACTCTGTCTCTAGCTTCAACAGCTGGATTAGTCCAAGAAGCCCCCGAAAACCTACTGCCTGATAAGCGTGAAGGTTTAAGAATGACTCCCACACCAAAACGCTTAATGAAGCGCGCAAGCACGTGAGGTTCTGCAGCTACTTTACGCGAGTACAACACCATGAAGGCATCGTCCTCGGTCAAGTCGGACCTTGTTAGAGCAACAAGGTCACAAGCACTAGACCCACGCTGTAAAAGCTCGCTCGTCGTTAGAGTCTGAATGTCTTCACCAACGCGTGCTGGGTGACTTTGGTAGCTCGCCCATTGCTTATAGCCGCAGCTGTCAAGTTTTTTTGACTCTTCTAGAGTCAAACAAGGCAGTCCAGTCATCCCACGACGAAGGTTATGCGACCATTTCTCTGGCTGATCCTTCATCCACGGGTTTGCTA
>Ga0102917_1000619_pt1 | contig 11814 bp, 14 predicted proteins | sample Colrivmet1562A02_FD_78201 | JGI IMG/M metagenome (GOLD analysis project Ga0102917, IMG submission 78201) | Estuarine microbial communities from the Columbia River estuary - metaG 1562A-02 | ecosystem: Environmental > Aquatic > Marine > Intertidal zone > Estuary | place: USA: Columbia River...
AGGGCCAAGCCTAATAGACGCGGCATTTGTCCTGCCGTCGGAGAGATGTCTGCCGAACTATTTTTTTGTTGGGTTAAGTTTTTCCATTGCCCTTGATCGTCGAGATTTCTGGTGGCAAAATGACCACCCATTTGCCGGCCCGCAGATTGAGGCTCAACGGCTACATCCGTGTGTGCGTAGAGTCCAGAAAAATAGGCTTGAACACTTAGGGCGCCAATCGCCATCATCCATGTTTGATCTCTGTAGTATCCAGACCTAAAATCTCCTGGTTTAAAGTACTTTGCTAGTGCTAATTGTGCTAATTCTTTCCCGTCACCGAAAATCCCAAATTTCGCCTTACCAGTAAGTACTTCCTTTCTGCCGAGTAGGGATGCCTCTCGAGATATGCACGCTAATTTGTAATCCGAGAGCACTTCTTGCTTGAAGGCATCGAATTCGAGGGTTGCTTCGTTGATGGTTGACATAGATCAAATTTGAGTGCAAATATAGCGATTTTGTCCATTTTTTTTAGTTTGTTGTGGCTAAGAATTTTGCATTTTTGTAGCATGAAAATTGAGTTGTGTGTGGCTTCCGTAGAAGCCTTGTTGGCAGCGAAAACGCTAGGCGTAGATCGCATAGAACTTTGTGTGAATTTAGAACAGGGTGGCATCACACCTTCACTAGGATTTGTACAGAAAGCAAAGGATTTAGGCATCGAGACGCATGTATTAATTCGACCTAGAAGTGGCGGTTTTGTTTACAATGCGCACGAAATAGAAATTATTCTTGCCGATGTACTTGAATTTCAACGCATGGGGGTAGATGGAATAGTAGTAGGTTTGTTAACAGATACGATGCGATTGAATCGACCGATACTTGAACGCATTCGAAGCAACTTTACAAAATCTCTAACATTTCATAGAGCGTTTGACGATTTGGTGGAGTGGAAACAAGAGTTCCAATGGTTGGTTGATGTGGGGTATAACCGGGTATTGTCTTCTGGGTTATCGACTACGATTGCACACGGAATTCCTGTGTTAGCATCCATGAAAAAAGAGTCGAAAGGTCGAATCGAGATTATGCCAGGTGGCGGAATCAACTTAGCGAACTTGCCGTTAATCATAGAACATGTAGCCCCGGATGCCATTCATTTTTCAGCCACTGGAAAGCAATCCTTGGATCCAGATTCCATGTTCTCCGAAGAAGTGCTTATTTTTGACGAGCACAAGGCCAAACGCTTGATCGAGATGTGTCGAAATTTCAGCTAAATACTGACATTGATTTCATCTTGTTGCATTAACACTGACATTATGTCTTTTGTTGTGGTGAATTACAGATATGGAATTCAATTTGTGTAGCACGACCCAAAGAAACTTAGATGAGTAAACTAAAAAATAATGCTATGGAAGATAATACAGTGGATCAAGCGAATTCAAATGAAGAACAACTACACCACGAAGCGGAGAATAATCCGAGCAATGACGCTAACCAAGCTCCTACTGAACCTTCCCTTGATTTTGAGACGAAATTAAAGGAACAAGAAGATAAATTCCTTCGGCTTTATGCAGAGTTTGAAAATTACAGACGACGTTCTGCGCGTGAAAAAGCAGAATACTTATCTTCAGCAAGCCAACAAATGATTGTAGCTATGCTTCCCATTTTGGATGATTTCGAACGGGCAAGTAAAAACAATGAACATGTTACCGATATAGCCGTTGTTAAAGAAGGTTTTCAATTGATATATACCAAGTTAGGTCAAATTCTAGAAGCTAAAGGGTTGAAACCGATTGATGCAATGAACCAGCCTTTTGATTATAATCTTCACGAGGCCATTGCCAATGTTCCAGTTGAAGATGAATCTATGAAAGGAAAAGTGATAGATCAGGTAGAAAAGGGTTATTATTTAAACGACAAAGTGATCCGCTTCGCAAAAGTAGCGGTCGGACAATAAGGTTATGAGTCAAAAAAGAGATTATTACGATGTGCTAGGCGTGGCTAAAAATGCTTCTGAAGCCGAAATAAAAAGTGCCTACAGAAAATTAGCGTTAAAATATCACCCAGACAAAAATCAGGATGATCCGTCAGCTGAAGACAAATTCAAAGAAGCAGCGGAAGCGTATGAGATTTTAAGTAATTCAGAGAAACGCGCTACATACGATCGTTTTGGTCATGCGGGAATGGGGCAAGGTGGATTCAGTGGCGGTGGCATGAATATGGACGATATCTTCTCCCAGTTTGGTGACATCTTTGGAAGCGCTTTTGGGGGTGGAAGTTTTGGTGGTAGTCGAAGCGGTAAACGCGTGGTTAAAGGGTCTAACCTTCGAGTAAAAATGAAATTAACGCTGGAGGAAATTGCCACCGGTGTTAAAAAGAAAATTAAGGTTAATAAGTTAGTTCAGGCTGACGGGGTAACGTTCAAAACATGTTCTACATGTAAGGGCGCCGGAAGGATGACCCAAATGACTCAAACGTTTTTAGGGGCCATGCAGACGCAAACTACGTGTAATGTATGCCAAGGGGCCGGACAAATGATCGACCAAAAACCAAGCGATACAGATCAGTACGGATTGCGCAAACAAGAAGAAGTTATTGAAATCGAAATTCCAGGTGGAGTTGAGGATGGAATGCAACTTTCAGTTCGAGGTAAGGGGAATGCAGGGCCTTTCAATGGAGTAAATGGGGATTTAATTGTGGTGATTGAAGAGGCGGATCATGCTGAATTAAAGCGTGAAAATGAACATATACATTTTGAAGCGGTAGTTTCCTTGACGGATGCAATTCTCGGAGCTTCTCTAGAGATTCCAACCATTAATGGCAAAGTGAAAATTAAAATCGACCCAGGAACTCAAAGCGGTAAAGTGCTTAGATTAAAAGGAAAAGGACTTCCGAATATTCAAGGGTATGGAACAGGGGATCAATTTGTTCATATTCATGTGTGGACACCTACCAAACTTGCTAAGGAAGAAAAAGAATGGTTTGAAAATAACCGAGATAATGCCAATTTTAAACCCACAGAGCGAGAAAAAGAAGGCGGATTCTTTAAGCGAGTGAGAGACATGTTTTCATGAGTAGTTTTGAATCTACTTGGGATTATGGTGACTATCGGCCGCTAAAGGTTCTACTGACCTTTATATTGGTAATTGGAGGGTTTATTCTTGGTAATTCCCCCATCTTATTTTTATATCCCTTGGATCGCGGTAAGACCATGACGGACTTAGTTTCCTATTTTGGTTTTACCAAACTTTTCCTTTTGCAAATGATTCCTTTTTTCTTCGGATTGATAGGATTCTTCGCTAGCACACAATTCATCCACAAGGTTTCGCTAATCACATGGTTTACCTCGAGAATTAAAATCGACATAAATCGAATCTTTTTTTCATTTGTGTTATGGGCTACCTTAATTATTCTTCCAACCTTAGTGGATTGGTACATAAGCCCGTCAAAGTATACCTTGCAATTTGAGTGGCGCTCATTTTTCACTACCTGTATATTACTGGGCATTTGCCTTCCGTTTCAAGTTCTTTTTGAAGAGCTGTTATTCCGAGGTTTTTTATTTCAAGGATTAGCAAAACGCACAAAATCTATCCCGTTCACTATAATCCTGAGTGGCGTAATGTTTGGCCTAATGCACATCGGTAATCCAGAAGTTACCGCACAAGGGTATTGGTTGTTGGGCATTTATATAACCTTAGGCATTGCCTTGTCGCTCATTGCGTTTCTTGATCAAGGAATCGAAATACCCTTTGGGTTTCATCTTGCAAATAATTTTGTAACCGGAATTCTAGTGACCTCCTCAGACCAAGCCTTTCAAACGAAAGCCTTATTGAAAATGGATTCCCTAGATTTCACTATGGCATCTTTTGCTTGGTTATTGGTTTCTTTGGCCATCTTTTTATTGGTGGTCTCTCGTCGATTTCGTTGGAAAGAATTACGGGTAAAACGAAATAATCATTAGTTTCGTTGAATGATTGAGATAATCGAAGTCAATAAGTTTTTCAATCAAAAACAGGCCTTGGATGGAATAAATTTAATCATTCCTAAAGGAAGTGTTTTTGGTATAATTGGTCCAAATGGTGCCGGTAAAACCACCTTGATTCGAATATTAAATCAAATTCTAGAGCCCAGTGCTGGTAAGATATTGATTGCGGGCATTCCCTTAAATGCGCAACATGTAAGTGCATTTGGCTATCTCCCTGAGGAACGGGGGCTTTACCGTGAAATGAAAGTACTTGATCATCTGGTTTTCTTAGCCCGTATCCGCGGATTGAATCGAAATCAGGCCCTTCACGCGGCAAGAAAATGGCTTGATAAATTTGAAATTCAGGCATGGTCAAATAAACGAATTGATTCCTTATCCAAAGGCATGGCCCAAAAAGTACAGTTTATCGGGACTATCCTTCATGATCCACAGATTATTATTTTGGATGAACCCTTAAGTGGGTTTGACCCCCTGAATATTCAATTAATTCTTGATCAAATCAGGACATTTAAAGCGGAAGGTAAAACGATAATTTTCTCTACACACAACATGAATAGTGTGGAAGAAATTTGTGATGAAGTGGCTCTGATTCATCAAGGTAGAGTGATTGCACACGATCAAGTAGCTATGCTGAGGTCGAAGTATAAAACAGGAGCATACAAGGTGAGATTTCAAGGGAATCAAATTGCTTTTGCAAATGCTTTATGGACAGGATTTGAAATTTTGTCGACCGTTGAACTTGGTAATCAATGGCATGAGGCTGTGATTAAAAGTAGACAAGGGCAGACTTTTAATGAGGTGTTCAATGCCTTGTCTTCAGCGCTCACCCTTCAATTAATTGAAGAACAATTGCCGGGTATGCAGGATATTTTTCTTAAACTAGTAACTCAGAATAACCATGAATAAAAGTTGGTTAATTGCTGTTCGTGAATTGTTTGAACGATTGAATAATCGATCATTTAGATTAATGTTGCTGTTAGGGCCCTTGTTGATTCTTGCGATGGTTTATGTCTTGTTAGAGTCAGGGAATCAGGGGGTGAGCTCAATGAAGGTACTCATAAGTGATCCAACAAATTTATTTGAGAATAAGATTTCTTCTCGTCCATCCGAACATGTTACCTACTATTTTTATGATGATTATATAGAGTTTGAGTCGTTTAAATCTGATCCTAAGTTTAAATCCTTTGATGCGCTTATTGAAATCAATGAAAAGGTGATTATCAATAAAAAAGTGTTTTTGTTTCATCGAGAAGACCCTAATCTTCAGTTGAAAATGAAATTGAAATTTGAGATAGAAAGAAGACTGGAAGAGGTATTAATCGAGCAATTTACCAACCTAGAAGTGGAGGAATTTCGCAAGATAAAGCAGCCATTGAATATTGATTTTCGAAATGTTGATGATCCCTTTGATACATCCGATGAAACAACCGCTTGGGTCGGATATTTTCTCGGTTATATCATGATTTTCTTTATTGCCATTTTCGGAACGAACATCACTAAAAGCATTAACCGTGAAAAGATAAATCGAATCTCAGAGGTTATTTTGGCCAGTGTTAAATCGCATCAGTTAATGTTAGGTAAGATTTTCGGTAATTTACTTGCCTCTTTTGTTCAATTGATTTTTTGGATAAGCATTGTTGGAATTGGCTTGGTTGTATTTCAACAATTCCTAATGAATGACTTGTTTACACCCGATCACTTAAATGGTGTGCAAGTTTCTGATCAACAGCTAAAAGCGCTAGGAATGGAAACGATGATGCAACAAAATGAACACATCGATTTACTATTTCATCGAATTAATTACTTGTGGCTTTTGCCTAACTTTTTGATTTTCTTTATTGGAACCTATTGGATTTTTGCCTCGTTTTTCACCATCATGGGAGCTATGAGTGGCGATGAATCGGATGGACAACAATTTGTAATTCCTATTTGGATTTTTTTGGGGCTTACCATCTTTGCTGGCTACAATACCATGACCTATCCTGATTCCGGATTAACGAAGTTTTTTAGCTATTTTCCTTGGACATCCGGTATGGTTTCCATGGTGAAGGTAACAGTAGGCGTTTCGTTGAGTCAATACCTCATGATTTTAATTTCATGGGTGATTCAATTACTAGTGGGCACCTTATTTATTTCTTTGGCTGCACGAATTTTCAAACATGGAATTTTGTCTTTTGGTCATCGATGGAGTATGAAGCTATGGTTTTCTTGGCTCAAAAAATAGGCCGATGATAATTGGTGCTATTGATTTAGGAACAAATACATTTGATTTACTGCTTGCTCAGTTTTCTAAAGGGAAACTAGAGGTTTTATATCGGGAAAAACAGTGGGTTGGTATTGGAACAGGCATGTATCCATCCATGGAGCTCACAGAAGAGGCCTTGCAACGAGCCATTTCCTGTTTAATTCGCTTCATACAAACTGCCAACGAATTTAACGTAGACATTTTACAAGCTTGCGGCACGAGTGCCCTGAGAGATGCAGTGAATAGTAAGGCCTGGTGTGATGAACTACATGAAAAAACCGGACTCAACATCGATGTTATTTCGGGAATACAAGAGGCTAAGCTTGTTTATTCAGGAATCAAGATGTTATCGAATATCACGTCCGATGGAATTATTATGGATATAGGTGGCGGAAGTACTGAGCTAATAGTGTTCCGAAATGATCAATTAAATCAGGTCTTTTCACTAAATATTGGCGTAACACGCTTACTCACCGATATTGATTTCAATAAACCTTTGTCGGAAGATGATATCGTGCGATTTGAAATGCTATTTAATGAGGAATCAAAACGGTTATTGCCAACTACAGATACCTTAATTGGTGCTGCTGGTGCTTTTGAAACATTCTTTTGGCTTTTATATAAAGAATCTATCCGAGATGGGGTTTTCGCTTCCTTGGATTTATTAAGGTTAGCTGAACTATTAGATCAATTAATTCATACGTCCTATCAACAACGACTTGCACTGGATGGGGTTCCTGATGTGCGAAGAAAATACCTGCATTTAGCTGCTTTGGAAGTTAGATGGCTTATTAAAACATGTGGTATTAATCAGGTGATGGCTACCACAAGTGGATTGTGTGAAGGAATAATTACCGGGATTCAAGAATCGTTCGAAAGGTTAGATTAACTCTTGGCTTAGTTATTTTCGGTTCTTTCGGTATACAATGTTTAAATTGATATTGAACCTGTTTGCCCATTAGTAGCAATGAGCCAGCTCTTAACGCTACGGAATACTTTTCAGTTCCTTCCATGGATCGGAGCTTAAAGGTTCGGGTGGCACCAAAGCTAACAGAGGCAATGATTGGATTTTCCCCAAGTTCTTTCTCATTGTCAGCATGCCATCCGTTGGAATCTTGTCCATTGCGATACAAATTGATTAATACGCAATTAAAGGAATGACCGGTAATCATTTCTACCTTAGTTTTGATATCTAATAGCTCCGATGTAAAAGGGGCGGATTTTAGCAGTTTACCGGAGTAGGTGTAGTTGATTGCTTCATTGCAATGAAAAGACTCCAGCCTCGGAATAGGTACACGTTTGCCGAACATTAGTATTTCTCCTTGATGCAGCGTGTTTAAACGTAAACAATGTTCGAAAAAAAGGTTGCATTCAGTTGGAGAGAATACAGAATCCCACATGGATATTTCATCTGTAATGGCTGTGAAAGTATATTCCATATTCATAACGGCTGAAATTTACTACTTTTGATCTGATTATTTAAATTGCTATGTTTAAAACAGACTCAATTCTTGGGTACAAATATGTCGATATACTCCAGTATTTATCTCATGTAGGGATTAATATCATTTTGGCTATTATTATTTTGGTGGTTGGATTTTGGTTATCCAATCGCATAGGTAGAGTTATTTCTGAAGTAATGAAGCGAAGACGCGCTGATGAAGGGTTGATTTCCTTTGTAGCAAGTTTTTCCTCGATTTCATCAAAAGTACTCGTGGTATTAACCGCAATTAGTCAGCTTGGCTTTGCCATGACTTCCTTTGTGACCGTACTCGGTGCTGCAGGTATTGCTGTAGGTATGGCATTCTCTGGTACCTTAAGTAACTTCGCTGGGGGCATCTTAATTTTAGTGATAAAACCATTTAAGTTGCATGACACCATCACGGCATTACTCGTGACTGGGGAGGTAACAGAAATACAAATTTTTAATACCTACATCAAAACACCAGACAACAAAACCATTATTCTTCCGAATGGCCCTTTGGTTAATGGTACCATTATCAATTTTACGAAGGAAGGAAAACGACGCGTAGATATTGTTTTTCCGATAAAGTATGGATCAGATACCGCTGCGATTATGTCAAAAATCCAAGGAGTACTTTCGGCTAATTCACTGATACTTACGGATCCTGCTCCATTGATATATTTTTCTGAGTTGGAATCAAAATCAGGTAAATTGAATGTGAACTGCTGGGTCAAAACGGCTGATTACGGGCCGGTCCATAGAAATCTTACGAACGAATTTTTTCAATGGCTAGAACCGATAGAGGATTAGGGTTAATTGATCAATATTGTAGGCATAACGCCTTCGTTGATCTCTTGGGTTTCGAATTTGATACGCATGAAGATGGTGTTGTAAGTTATTCGTTACACATTCAATCCAATCACCTAGCTACGCCAGGGTTTACGCACGGCGGAGTGCTTACTACCTTGTTAGATGCAACCATGGGAGCAGGTGCCTTAACACTCGTTGCAGACGATGGTCAAGTGGTCTCCACCATTGAAATGCAAGTTAATTTTATTCAAGCAGTACATTTGGATGATTTAATTGTTTGTCGATCAAAAGCAATCCGAAAAGGTAAAAAAGTTATCTTTATGGCCGCAGAGATTCGGAATGAACAAAATCAATTGATTGCTGTTTCTAACGGCTCGTTCTATCCATTCGCTGCTGAAAAAGCAGGATATATTTAAATTAATTACGTATGCTAGTAACAATTCTTTTATTGATTTTCACAGTGGTTGTATTACCCATTGTTTCATTTTATTTCGGAACACCCTTATCAGCGTTGCAGCACAGCATTTTAGTTGATCATATGGTGTATGTGGTAGGTGCCGTAGTCGCTTATTGTTTTCTTGTAGGAGAACTTTCTAGAAATAATTCTCAAGTGGATAAATTGTGGAGTGTTGTTCCAATTTACTATGTGTGGCATATGGCAGCTGTAGCTGATTTTCCAGATCGAATGGTACTTATGGCTGTTTTAGTTTCTATCTGGGGGATTCGTCTTACCGGTAATTTCGCTCGTAGAGGAGCCTACACCCTTAAATTTTGGGCGGGTGAAGAAGATTATCGTTGGGAAATTCTAAGAAAACGTCCTGGATTTTCAAACAAATTTGTTTGGATGATTTTTAATTTGTTCTTCATTAGTGCGTATCAAAATGTACTCATTTTTCTCTTTACCGTTCCAATTGTTACTGCAGTAGGAGATAAGCCGCTTGGAATTTGGGATGCCATACTGGCTGCAATTTATGTGATGTTTGTTGCCATTGAGTTTGTAGCGGACCAACAACAATGGAATTTCCAAAAAGAAAAATACCGCCGTATCAATGCGGGTGAGCCTTTAGGTGAATATGCACATGGTTTTGTTAGGACAGGACTATGGGGACTTGTTCGTCATCCAAATTATGCCATGGAGCAAAGTATTTGGATCGTATTTTATTTCTTCTCGGTGGTAGCCACAGGAGAATGGATTAATTGGTCGATTGCAGGCTGTGTTTTGCTTGTGATATTATTTAAAGGTAGTTCTGATTTTTCTGAAGATATTTCAGCTGCTAAATATCCTGAATATAAAGAATATCAAAAACGAGTTCCTCGGTTTATTCCGTTTACCAAGTTTTAAGAGCAGTTAATCGCTCTTTAATTGATTCTAACCGATCAATAAGCTCTTGTTGCTTTTTCATTTTGGTTTGTCCTGAGCTGGGTTTGTTCTGCTTCAGTTGTTGTTTTGCCCCGTCTAAGGTGAATCCTTGAATTTTAACCAGTTGATATACGTGATTGATGAAGGCGATTTCTTTTATGCCATACATACGGTTACCTTTAGCATTCTTTTTTCCTACTTGAAATTCGAATTCTTTTTCCCAAAAACGTAACAAGGATGCATTCACATCAAGCATTTTTGCTAACTCTCCAATGGAATAATATAGTTTGGTGAGTTTCGAAATATCAATTTCTGCCATGGCAAGGGGTAAAGTGTTTTCAAAAATAGTTATAATTTCGTAGGATGCGAGCTTCGCTTATTTTTTGCTGCTTTTTCTTATGGTGCTATTCCCAAGGCTTTAGTCAGGTGATTACGGATAGTACAAAGGCTATGCCCGCAGATAGCATAACCCAAGTAACCAAAGATTCCGTTGTTGTAAATGATAAAGTCGCATCGATTATTTCCTTTGCAAAAACGTTTTTGGGTACGCCATACCATTGGGGTGGTACTACTCCTTCAGGTTTCGATTGTTCGGGTTTTATAAATTACATCTTTGGGTCTTTCGGTTTTTCACTGGTTAGAACCAGTTATAGCCTCGCGGAATTAGGACAAACGGTTTCTCTCAGTGAACTACAACCTGGAGATTTAATGTTCTTCAGGGGGAGCAGTAATTCCGGTGGAGTAGGGCACGTCGGAATGGTTATTGAAGTAACTCCTGATGCAATTAATTTCATTCATTCATCTACAAATAAAGGAGTTACAATAAATAATTTTAAGACGAGCAAATATTATATTTCTCATTATGTAAAATCTAAACGCCTTGATTACGGAGTTTCAAAACAAGTAAAAAAGAATTAATATGCATTTTGATCGTAAAACCTGGTTGTTTATCATCTTATCTGGTTTGTTTGTAACGAATGCGGTTACCGCGGAACTGATAAGCAATAAGTTGATTTCTATTCCGATTCAAGGTGATTTTTTAGGACTCAAATTTGGGCCTTTTGTTACAGTGATTGGTATTTTGCCTTGGCCGTTTGTTTTTTTACTGACGGATCTTTTGAATGAGTTCTATGGGTATAAGACCGTAAGAAAACTTTCGTGGATTACGTCCGGTTTAATTTTGTATTGTTTTCTCATCGTAGGCATTTCTCTTAAAATTCCTGCAGTGGAGCTACCAGGCACCTCGCTCGCTGATGATAAGTCTTATACCATGGTTTTTGGTCAAGCCCAAATGGTTATCGTAGGAAGTATTATCGCATTTTTATTATCCCAGCTCATGGATGCTTATTTGTTTAGTTGGATTAAATCGAAAACTGGAGATAAGTACATTTGGTTGCGCAGCACAGGAAGCACAGTGATTTCTCAATTGGTAGATTCTTACGTGGTCCTTTTTATTGGATTTGTTATTTCAGGGAATATGAGTTTTCAAGATTATTTAGTTATTGCTCCAACAAATTATATCTTGAAGTTGTTAATTGGGGTAGCATTAACGCCCTTAATTTATGCAGGTCATTTCTCCGTACGTAAATATCTTTCGAAAGCTTAAGCAACTTGTTTTGCTTTCATCATTAGTACTTTTAAATGCTTGTTCATTTTCTCAATCAAATAACCCAATGGATTCTACCGAAGAACTAGAGAAATTTGGAGATAAACTTCTCCCGAAAAATGTATGTCATGTGATCAAAGAAGGGGGGACTGAACGTCCCTTTACTGGAAAATATGTGTACCATAAGGCAAATGGAAATTATTGCTGTATTGGTTGTGATGCACCGCTGTTTTCAAGTACTACAAAATTTGATTCTGGTTCCGGTTGGCCTAGTTTTTATGATGTTATAGCAAGCGGTTCAATTAAGGAGGTTAAAGATCTTTCCTACGGAATGGAACGAATTGAAATTCGCTGTGCGAAATGTGATGCA
>Ga0102917_1000627_pt1 | contig 11755 bp, 9 predicted proteins | sample Colrivmet1562A02_FD_78201 | JGI IMG/M metagenome (GOLD analysis project Ga0102917, IMG submission 78201) | Estuarine microbial communities from the Columbia River estuary - metaG 1562A-02 | ecosystem: Environmental > Aquatic > Marine > Intertidal zone > Estuary | place: USA: Columbia River...
ACCACATATGAGCCATCTCATGCAAGATTGTGTTCGCTCTTGCGTTATACATCCGCTCGGTGACTTTAGATCTAAATACCAAAAGCCGTTCTAAGAAGGTGACTGCGCCAGCATTTTCCATCGCTCCCCAGTTGAAATCAACAACTGCAATCTGGTCATACTTTTCAAATGGATACTCAAGGCCAAACACTTTTTCAAAGTAGGTGAAACCTTGTTTAGTGATTAGGAAAATATCTGCTGGATCTAAAAACTCTGCTAATGATTTGCGGCAGTAAATTCCAAGTGGTACTCGCTTTTTTCCTACATACTCATCCTGCACGCTGTAATAAGGACCGGCGATAAGTGCGGTGATATAGGTAGGAATCCTTAAGGTGGTAGAAAAACTCCACTTTGATTTCTTCTCTGCTAAATCAACCTTCTCTCGTACTGGATTATTAGAGATCACCTGCCAGTGAGCAGGTGCGGTGACATCTAAGGTAAAGGTTGCCTTTAAATCTGGTTGATCAAAACATGGATACATTTTTCTAATAAATGCCGTCTCACCTTGGGAGTAGAGATAAACCTCATTATCAACTGGATCAACGGAGCGTTGCAAACCTTCACCAGTTTTTGAGTACAACCCATTCATGTGAATAACTAACTCATTTTGAGTGGCTAAATTTTTAATAAAAATGCTTTCACCATCATAATTTGCGGTATCAACTACCTGGCCATTAAGGGTTGCTTTGATTACATTTCTACCAACTGCATCAATAAATGTCTCATAGCCAGCTTTGTTGCAGGAGAATTTAACAACTGTTGTTGATTCAAAGATTTCATCCCCTAAGGTCAGATCAAGACTCACCTGATAACTCTCAATAGCCAGATGGCTAGAGCGCTCAGCCGCCTCTGCTCGAGTTGAGTTTAAACCTGGCACTATTACTCCTTAGCAGTGATTATTGTGTTACTAGCAATATTATTATTAACTCTATCCAAGCAGAGATTGCAGGTTAAGCCAAGTGCAGCGGCCATCAAATCGTAGTTACTCACTTCGTGGTGATCGAATGACCCGTGCCCAATCTTTGGCGATGGATCAGCACTGAGATAATTACTCTATTTCGGCGGAATCAGCAGTTGATTTTGAGGAAATATTTATTAATAAGGAAAAAGTTATAGTTGAAATTGGATCTGGCATGGGGGAGGCAACAGCGCAAATTGCCCACTCCACACCGCAGTTTGGATATCTTGCAGTTGAAATGCATAAGCCAGGCCTGGCAGCATTATTACTTTTAATTATTGAAAAACAATTAAGCAATATCAAATTGATTAGAGAAGATGCATTTTACCTACTAGATCATTTTATTTTAGATAACTCCATAGATGGCATTCATTTGTTATTTCCAGATCCCTGGCCAAAAAACCGCCAGCACAAGCGGCGGATTGTGCAGCGTGAATTTGTGGAGATGGTGGCGAAGAAATTAAAACCAAATGGCTTCATCCATATTGCAACTGATTGGCAGCCGTATGCTGATTGGATTAAGAATCATTTCACCGCTAACTCAGCTTTTTCAGGTGGGGTGGTGGATCGGCCAGATTGGCGGGTGCTGTCAAAGTTTGAGGGGCAAGGATTAAAGAAGGGGCATCAAGTTACTGATTTTAGATATGTAAAGCGTTAAATTTTTCCATCACTTTCATACTTTGCTATTTGGCCAATTCTTCGCACATGGCGCTCATCATTTGTAAATGGTGTGGCTAAGAAGGTATCAACTAACTTAAGGCAAAATGCCTCATCATGAAGCCGGCCACCAATTGAAATAACGTTGGCATTATTATGTTCTCGAGCAAGCTTTGCAGTTTCAATTGACCAAACTAATGCAGCCCTCACACCAGCCACCTTATTTGCTGCCATCTGCTCACCATTTCCAGAGCCGCCTAAGACAACTCCAAATGATGCTGGATCTGCTGCAGTAGCAATTGCTGCTGGAATACAAAAGATTGGGTAATCATCTAACGCATCATATTGATGGGGTCCGTGGTCAGTAACATCATGACCATTGTTTTTAAGGTGGGTGATTATTTTGGCTTTAAACTCTAGGCCAGCGTGATCACTGCCAATGTGAATCTTCATATCGGTAGTTTGGCAGAAAAGAAAAGAACCCGGCTTATTTCTTTAAGCCGGGCTCTTTGTGTCTTAAGGCAAGTAAGGTTTAAATCAGTTTTAGGCGCGGTGCTTGCCCTTCTCACCTTTTAACTTAATTCTTTCAACCATATTTGTAACCCGCTCAGTTGTCTTCATTTTCTGGGCTGTTGCCTGTGCAGCGGTTAATTTGCCAGCAGTTACGGCAGCATCAATTTGCTTGTTGATCTCAGCAGATATGGCGGTGATCAGTGCAGCCTTCTTATCACCTGCGATTGTGGCTAGTGACTCCCCAGCTTTTAATCGGCTCTTTAGTGAATCTAGTGAAATTCCAAGAGTTGATGTGATTGCGCTATCAATGGCTTCACGATTTTTATCCATAACACCTTTTGCTGCAGCTCTAGCATCCTGCGCAGCTTTGGTAATTGCATCTGCTTGGGATTGGGTAATGGTGCCGTTGCTAACTAGGCCAGAGAGTAGGGATGAGATACCAGCTCTACCTTTACCATTATCAGCTGATGCAACCGCAGTTGCTGAAACATTTAGCGCAATTGCAGTTGCTGCAATTGCAGCTACTAATTTCTTATTCATCAATCCTCTTTTCTTCAAGTACCCCTTGCACCTGATGAGAGTAGATAACTCGCTGCTGCTGTGGTGATTATCAAAACCACCTGAGCGTCAGGTCAGAGTTTCTTAACTACCTCTTATATTAGAGGATTTTCACTAGGTGCTAGCACCTATTTATCTGAGAGTTCTGTGTGAATCAAAACAGCCAAAGGGGCTGGCTCTCTTCTGACTACAGGTAATCAGGTTCACCCTTTATATCAAGCATCACCGTTCAGGTGACACCTAATTAATAGCAGGGAGTAATAATCATGACCGGTATTAATTTGATTGCAAGAGTGGGGCAGGTAATCACCTTGGCATTACTAATAACAATTACTAATCCACCAATTTCTCATAGTGCAGGCAGAGAGGTGGTAGCTGCTGCAAACACAGTGAAAAGTGGCAGTGGCGTGCCATCAACCAAGGTAGGAATAAATGGTGATTTTTATATTGACTTAAGTACCATGAACTTTTATGGCCCAAAGAAAAATAATCGATGGCCACTGCCAACATCACTTAGAGGACCCACAGGTCCGATAGGTCCATCTGGTGTGGATGGAAAAAATGGTACAACAGCAAATGCAACTGCTGGTAGCGCAGGAGTTAATGGCACAACTGGTGCTGCAGGTCCAAAAGGTGATACTGGAGCAACGGGTGCAACGGGTTCGACCAGTGCAACAGGTGCAACTGGTTCTAGCAGTGGAAGTGCTGGAGCAAAAGGTGATACTGGAGCAAAAGGTGATACTGGACTGTCAGGTGCAACGGGCGCGAAGGGAGATACGGGGACTGTTTCTGCCATACAAGCAATCAATTTAACGCCATGGCAATTAAGTTCCGCATCACCAGCTGAATCTGAATCAACAAGTTTTGGGTCGCTTGTAGCAGGAAAAAACTATTACTTTCACATGGTAGTTGGGGGTCGGCTGGCAACGAGTGTTTCGTCTTTTAGATCATACGTTACGTTGAAATGTAGCGATGCATCTGCGACTCTCACTTACGATTTTAGTTATGGCCTAGAAAGCAGCGGAGATGCTAGTTCAGAGTTCAATCGTGCTTCCTACTTAATAATTGGGACAGTATCTGTCACTAGTAACAGCAGTTTCTCCATTGTTGTTAGAGACGTGAGAGGCACTTCAAATTTGATTTCACTTAGTGGAAAAGCCTTCATACAAGAAGTCGGCTCAATAAACTAAAGATTGGAGCGGGTGACGGTAATCGAAACCGCACAGCTAGCTTGGAAGGCTAGAACTCTACCATTGAGCTACACCCGCAGATTTGTTGCGTGATCTGCTACTGCAGTTGCCAAGTTTATCTTGGTTTGCCGTAGCAGGTCATACCTTAATACTTGGGTTAGGAGAAGGGAAAATCACCCTCTAGACTTTCAGCCTTCGGGGCGTAGCGTAGTGGCTAGCGCGCCTGCTTTGGGAGCAGGAGACCGTGGGTTCGAATCCCTCCGCCCCGACCAAATAAATAATTTTTAATTAAATAATAAAGGAGAGTTACTTGAAGAGTGATGTTGAAAAACTCTCACCAACTCGGGTGAAACTTTCCATTGATGTGCCATTTAATGAGCTAAAGCCACATATTGATGGGGCGTATAAAACCTTAGCGGAGAAAATAAGTATCCCTGGCTTTCGCAAAGGAAAAGTACCAGCTGCAATGATTGATCAGCGGGTTGGTCGCGGCGCAGTTCTAGATGAAGCGATTAACGCAGCACTGCCTACTTTTTACTCCCAAGCGGCGAAAGATAATGATGTACTGGTGATTGGCCGGCCAAATGTGGAGATTACTGAGCTAAAAGATAATGAGAAGCTCACCTTCACAGTTGAGGTGGATATAAGGCCAGAGATTAACCTGCCTAATTTCTCACAAATTAAAATCGAAGTAGATGATGTGAAGGTCAGTGATGCTGATATTGATGAGCAGATTAAGGATTTAAGCACTCGCTTTGGCACATTAACCACAGTTGAAAAAGTGGTAGCAAAAGGTGATTTTGTCAGCATTGATTTAGTAGCTACCAAGGATGGAAAAGATCTAGATGGTGGCACCGCTAATGATCTCTCCTATGAGGTGGGATCTGCTTCGATGATCGATGGCCTAGATGAAGCGTTGATTGGTTTATCAGTTGGTGATGAAAAAAGTTTTGAGACCGCATTAGTTGGCATGCCAGCTGGTGAGCTTGGCAATGTGAAGGTGAATTTGAAGGCGGTGAAGCAGCGTGATCTGCCAGAAATTGATGATGCATTTGCCAAACTATCCTCAGAGTTTGAAACTCTAGCCGAGCTAAAGGCTGATTTAGCCACGCGATTGACTAAATTAAAACAAATGCAGCAAGGGGCACAAGCCCGTGATTTACTACTTGAAAAACTACTTAGCTCAGTTGAGATTCCACTGCCGGATGAGATTATCAAAGATGAGGTTGATGATCATTTAGAAAAAGAGGGAAAACTAGATGATGACAAGCATCGGGCTGAGGTTAATGAAGAGGTGAAGAAGACCATCACCCGTGAATTCTTATTAGATTCAATTGTGAAGGCAGAATCAGTTGCAGTTAATGAGGGTGAATTAACTGAGTATCTACTTCGCGCAGCAGCTCGATATGGAATGAGCCCTGATCAATTCATTAAAGAGGTATCACAGGCTGGTCAGGTGAGCACCATGGTGGCTGAGGTGGCTAGGGCAAAGGCGTTAGCACAGGTATTAGGTCGAGTCGATGTTGTTGATAAATCTGGAAATAAGGTTGATCTTGAAGCACTTGCGCCAAAGAGTGAAGTGAGTCTCAAAGCGGATGAAAAATAATCGCTTTGGGCGAACAACAGGTGAGCGTAAATAGGGAAGCAATTTAAGGAAAAGATTGTTAAGGTCATGACAGTATTTTTGAATCTAATCTAGCAAGGAGATAAAAGTGGAGCTAAGTACTACCCCACGGGCAGCATCTGGTGGTGCTGGTGGCCTTGATGATCAGGTTTATCAGCGTTTACTAAAAGAGCGAATTATTTTCCTTGGTTCAGTTGTGGAAGATTCCATGGCAAATGCAATCTGTGCGCAGATGTTATTGCTGGCTGCTGAAGATCCAGAGAAAGATATCTATCTTTATATCAACTCACCCGGCGGCTCTATCTCAGCTGGAATGGCGATTTATGACACGATGCAATATATAAAAAATGATGTGGCAACAGTTGCTATGGGACTTGCTGCATCCATGGGTCAATTTCTTCTTTGTGCCGGCACTTCCGGAAAAAGGTATGCATTGCCACACGCTCGAATCATGATGCACCAACCATCAGGTGGTATCGGTGGAACTGCATCAGATATCAAGATTCAAGCAGAGCAGATGAGTTTTACTAAGAAGAGCATGGCAGAGTTAATTTCATTCCACACCGGTCAAAAAGCTGAGGTTATTACGGAAGATTCAGATCGTGATCGCTGGTTTACTGCAGCTGAAGCAAAAGAGTATGGATTTGTTGATCATGTTGTGAAATCTGCAGGACAAGTTTCTGGAAGTGGAGGCACATCACGATGAAGCCAGATATCAATAAAGTAAATGAGATCACCTCTCGTTATATTCTGCCAACAATTGAAGAGCGCACAAGTTATGGTTATAAGCGATTAGATCCTTATACAAAATTATTTGAAGAGCGAATTATTTTCTTAGGCCAAGCTATTGATGACACAGTGGCAAATGATGTTATGGCGCAATTATTGACCTTAGAGTCAATGGATCCAGATCGAGATATCATGATTTATATCAACTCACCTGGTGGCTCATTTACTGCGCTGACAGCAATTTATGACACTATGCAATTTGTTCGCCCTGATGTCATGACAATTTGTTTAGGACAAGCTGCATCTGCTGCTGCAGTCCTGCTTGCTGGCGGTGCGCCAGGAAAGCGATATGCATTAGAGCATGCTCGAATTTTGATTCACCAGCCTTACTCCGAAGGTGGCGGCCAAGGATCTGATATTGAGATTCAAGCAAAAGAAATTTTGCGCATGCGCACCTTGCTAGAAGAAATGTTGGCACGCCACTCAAAGAAGAGCCAAGTGGATATCGCAAAAGATATTGAGCGGGATAAGATTTTAACCTCAGCTGAAGCGGTTGAGTATGGACTTATCGATCAGGTGCTTGCTACCCGTAAGGCTAAAGCCAAGTCATAAGTAATTTCGCCTATAAGCGAACACAATTACGGGGAAATAAGTAGCAACTAAATACCGCATGCTTCTACGCTTAGCCTCTTCCCTAGTGAATTGGAGTAAGACAGCGTGAGCACAACACGAATTGGTGAGAGCGGTGACTTACTTAAGTGCTCCTTTTGTGGCAAAACTCAAAAGCAGGTCAAGAAATTAATTGCAGGTCCTGGTGTTTATATCTGTGATGAGTGCATCGATCTTTGCAATGAAATTATTATTGATGAATTAAATGAGACTTCATCCCTTGGTTTAGCCGAGCTACCAAAGCCACAAGAAATATTTGAATTCCTTGATCAGTATGTAATTGGTCAAGATCAAGCAAAGAAATCTTTATCAGTTGCAGTTTATAACCATTACAAGCGGGTGCAATCTGGGGACACCAAGCGTGAGGATGCAATTGAGTTATCTAAGAGCAATATTTTAATTTTAGGACCAACTGGTTGTGGCAAGACATTGCTCGCACAGACTTTAGCCAGAATGTTAAATGTGCCATTTGCAATTGCAGATGCCACCGCCCTGACTGAGGCTGGTTATGTGGGTGAGGATGTTGAAAACATATTACTTAAGTTAATTCAGGCTGCAGATTTTGATGTGAAAAAAGCTGAGACTGGAATTATCTATATTGATGAGATTGATAAGGTGGCTAGAAAAGCTGAGAACCCATCAATTACCAGAGATGTTTCTGGTGAGGGAGTTCAGCAAGCGTTGCTTAAGATTTTAGAAGGAACCACCGCATCTGTGCCACCACAAGGTGGACGAAAGCATCCACATCAAGAGTTTCTACAAATTGATACTACAAATATCTTATTTATTGTCGGCGGTGCATTTGCTGGGCTGGAGAAAATCATCGAAAGTAGAAAAGGAAAAGCTGGCGTTGGATTTAATGCCAAGCTTCAAACAATTGATGATGCAGTTAAGACTGACATATTTGGTGATGTAATGCCGGAGGATCTACTTAAGTTTGGCATGATTCCAGAGTTTATTGGTCGCCTACCAATTATCACTAGTGTGGAAAGTTTGGATCAAAATGCGTTGATGCAGATACTTACCGAGCCAAAAAATGCGTTGGTAAAGCAGTATCAAAAACTATTTGATCTTGATGAGGTTGAGTTGGAATTTAGTAATGAAGCACTGCAAGTAGTCTCTGATTTAGCAATTAAGCGTGGCACTGGAGCCAGAGGATTGCGGGCAATCATGGAAGAGACCTTATTGTCAGTGATGTATGAGGTGCCAAGCCGAAAAGATGTTGGCAAGGTAATTATTACCCCAGCGGTTGTGCGAAAAGAGGAAGCACCAACTTATGTACCGCGTCCTGCTGGTGGGCCAAAGCGGGCGGTTAAGGGTGAAAAGAGTGCTGAAGAAAAAAGCGCATAAGATCAACCCTTATGAGTGGTAAAAATAAGAAAGAGTTAGCTGCCACCTTCTCACCTGCACAAATCGAAGCACCGTTATATAAAAAGTGGCAGGAAAATGGTTATTTTAAAGCGGATGCAAAATCTAAGAAGCAGCCATTTACAATTGTTATTCCACCACCAAATGTCACCGGCTCTTTACATATTGGTCACGCACTAGATCACACAATTCAAGATTTACTAATTCGCATGAAGCGGATGAAGGGCTTTGAAGCGCTCTGGCTGCCAGGTATGGATCATGCTGGAATTGCTACTCAAAATGTGGTGGAAAAACAGCTAGCTGAAGTAGGCAAATCTCGACATGATTTAGGCCGGGATGCTTTTATTGAAAAGATTTGGCAGTGGAAAAATGAATCAGGTGGGGCAATTTTAGATCAGATGAAACGTCTGGGTGATTCAGTTGATTGGGATCGTGAAGCCTTCACTATGGATGCAAATCTAAGTAAAGCGGTTTTAACTATCTTCAAAAAACTCTACGACCAGGGACTTATCTATCGGGCTGAGCGGATTATTAATTGGTGTCCAAGATGTTTAACCGCAATCTCTGATATTGAGGTTGAACATAAAGATGATGCTGGGGAGTTTGTCTCAATAAAATATGGTGATGAAAATGTAAATATCACAGTTGCTACTACTAGAGCTGAGACTATGTTGGGCGATGGTGCGGTTGCAGTAAACCCAAATGATGAAAGATATAAGCACCTAGTTGGCAAGAAGGTATTGCTTCCATTAGTTGATCGAATGATTCCAATCATTGCTGATGAGTTAGTTGATCCAGATTTTGGCACTGGGGCAGTTAAAGTCACCGCTGCGCATGATCCAAATGATTTTGAGATGGGTATGAGGCATGGCGTTGAGTTAGTGATTATTATGAATGAGCATGGCGTAATGGCTGGAACTGGCACAAAATTTGATGGCATGGATAGATTTGATGCTCGTAAAGCGGTAGTGGAAGAGTTAAGAAAACTAGGCAGAGTGGTAGCAGAAAAGCGTCCATATGTTCATGCGGTTGGGCATTGCCAACGTTGTGACACAACTATTGAACCAAGGCTTTCCAAACAATGGTTTGTCAAAGTTGCACCCCTTGCAAAAGCAGCAGGAGATGCAGTTCGAGATGGCAGAGTAAGAATTGAACCCGAGCAGATGGCTGCCAGATATTTTGAGTGGGTAGATAACATGCATGATTGGTGCATCTCCCGCCAACTTTGGTGGGGACATCGCATTCCAGTTTTTTATGGACCAAATGATGAGGTAATTGTTTGTGGGCCAGATGAAAAGCCACCTGCTGGCTACACCCAAGATCCAGATGTTTTAGATACTTGGTTTTCTTCTGCGCTATGGCCATTTTCAACCCTTGGTTGGCCAGAGCAAAGTGATGATTTAAAGAAGTTTTATCCGACTTCAGTATTGGTAACTGGGTATGACATCTTATTTTTCTGGGTTGCCAGAATGATGATTATGGGATTATTCGCAATGGATGGTAAGCAACCCTTTGATGTCATCGTCTTACATGGTCTGGTGCGAGATCAATTTGGTAAAAAAATGAGCAAGAGCCGCGGAAACACGATAGATCCGATTGAGTTTATGGATAAGTACGGATCAGATGCGTTGCGCTTTACCTTGGCAAGAGGTGCTAACCCTGGAACAGATCAAGCATTAGCGGAGGATTGGGTAGCAGGATCGAGAAATTTTGCCACCAAATTATGGAACGCCACCCGATTTGCATTGCTAAATGGAGCCAGCGTTTCAGGTCCAATGCCAAAAGCATCGCAATTAAATGTGATAGATAATTGGATATTGACCAGATTAGATCAAACTATTGGTGAAGTTGATGAGTTATTTGAAAAATTTGAGTTTGCTAAGGCATGTGATCTTATCTATCACTTCACCTGGGATGATCTATGTGATTGGTACTTAGAGCTATCTAAATCCACATTTATAGCAGGTGGTGATACTGCCGAAAACAGCAAGCGCGTATTAGGGCAGGTGCTAGATCAGCTGCTGCGACTGATGCACCCAGTAATGCCATTTATTACTGAGGAGCTATGGTGTTCATTAACTGGGGCTGAGTCATTAATGATTACCCAATGGCCAAAATCTAATTTATCTGATCAAAATCATGAAGCGGTGAAATCAGTAACTTTGATCCAAGAGATTATTACTGAGATAAGAAAGTTTAGAAATGATCAGGGAATTAAAACTACTGCCAAGGTTGCAGCAAAGTTTTCTGGATTATCAAAGCTTGGACTAGCCCCCTACGAGGCTGCGATTAGAAGTGTTACTAAGTGTGACTCTGATCAAGGAAACTTCACAGCAAAAACGCAGGTAGCAGATGTGGTAATTGAATTTGATCTAACGGGTGCGGTTGATTTAGTTGCAGAACGTGCTCGATTAAATAAGGATTTACAAACTGCTAAAAAGGATCGTGATACCGCCAAAGTTAAGTTGGAGAATGAAGGGTTTATGGCAAAAGCTCCACTTGAGGTGGTAAGTGAGATTAGGGCTCGACTTACCCAAACAAGTGCAGACATCACCCGGCTTACGCAATTGCTGGAAAAGCTTTCTGAGTAATGAAGGATAAGGAAAACTTAGTAAGGCTAAATGAAATAGCAGCTGCGTTAAATAAACGTTGGCCGGAGAATCAAATTGAGCCATCCCTAGATCGAATTTTAGCTTTAGTTGATGCTCTAGGTTCACCCCACCTTACCTATCCCACAATTCATATCGCTGGTACTAATGGCAAAACCAGTACCGCTCGAATGATTGATCAGTTACTGGCAAATCTTGGTTATCGAGTTGGTCGCTACACCTCACCGCATCTTGAATCCTTTACCGAGCGAATAAGCATTAAGGGTGAGCCAATTAGCGACTTAGAAATGATCAAAACTTATGAAGATATCCATTTGTATTTGGATTTAATTGATTCTCGCCAGCCACATCCAATCTCCTACTTTGAGGCGCTAACTGCGATGGCATTTGTCGCATTTGCTGAACACCCAGTTGATATTGCAGTAATTGAGGCTGGAATGGGTGGGCAATGGGATGCAACAAATGTGATCTCATCCCAGGTTTCAGTAATGACTCCTATTGGCTTGGATCATATGGAGTATTTAGGAAATACCGTTGAGGCAATTGCGCAAACTAAGGCAGGAATTTTCAAACCAGAATCAAATGTTGTACTCGCTGCGCAAAGTGCGCAGGTAGCAAAGGTATTACTGGCACAGGTGGCGAAGGTCTCGGCGCAACCATTTAGGCAAGGTGTTGAGTTTTCCCTAAAAAATCGCGCCTTAGCTGTAGGCGGACAATTACTTTCCATCCAAGGAGTGCATGGAGATTATGATGAAATATTTCTGCCACTTTACGGTGATCACCAAGGAAATAATGCTGCAGTTGCATTAGCGGCAGTTGAGGTTTTTGCAGGTGTAAAACT
>Ga0102917_1000631_pt1 | contig 11730 bp, 6 predicted proteins | sample Colrivmet1562A02_FD_78201 | JGI IMG/M metagenome (GOLD analysis project Ga0102917, IMG submission 78201) | Estuarine microbial communities from the Columbia River estuary - metaG 1562A-02 | ecosystem: Environmental > Aquatic > Marine > Intertidal zone > Estuary | place: USA: Columbia River...
GCGTACCCCCTGCGCGAGAGTCACAAGTCACGATGCAAAATTATCGTGAATACCCCATGAACAAATGGGCATTTCGCAATGCCGGTGCACCGTTGAATATTGTGATGATTCCCCGAGCGGGGACGATTTTCCCGCTGCCTGGTCCCTCAAAGCCAGCCTTAGGCCAGCGTCTGTTTACCACGGCTCAAGGACAGCAGCAGTCCTTTGATGATCTGTTTGAAAGCAACTATGCCGATGGCGTGGTGGTGATGAAGGGCAACCGACTGGTCTACGAAAAGTATTTTCATGGCTTTCATGCAGACGCCCAACACATTTGGTTTTCCATGAGTAAATCCATGGCCAGCAGTGCCTTCGGCTTACTGGTGGCAAAGGGTAAGGTCGATCTAAATGCGTCACCCGCGGACTATATTCCAGAGCTGAAAGGCAGTGGTTTTGAGAGGGTCACCATTCAGCATGTGCTAGATCATGCGACAGCCATTGATTTCAAAGAGACCTATACCGACTTCACCTCAGATTTTGCGCTCAAGTATGCGCCAGCCATGAATATGGGCTATTTGCCAGGCGCCAGGGATGCTCAGCCGAGCAACACCAAAATATTGGGCGTCCACGATTTTTTGGCCCACTATATCAAGCCTGATTTGAGTATCGAGCCAGGCTCCAACTTTGATTACAACTCGACTAATGCTGACCTGTTGGGCTGGCTTATTGCGCGTATTAGCGGACAGCCGGTTGAAGAGTTTTTGCAAAAGAATATTTGGGCAAAGCTTGGCGCTGAACACGACGCCTACATCGCTGTGGATAGAGCCTTTATGCCTGTTATGACTGGCGGTGTGAACACAACTCTGCGCGATGCTGCGCGCTTTGGCATGATGATTCGTGATCGTGGCAGATTTAATGGCCAGCAGGTGATTCCCAAAAAGTGGGTCGATGCCTCTTTAGAAATCACACCAACGCTGCGTGCCAATATGGCAAAAAATCCAAACTATGGCGAAGAACCGTGGACCGCTTACCACAATATGTGGTGGATTTTAGATGAGACCATTGGTGAATATTGTGCCGTCGGGATACACGGACAGATTATTTATATCAATCGCAAAGCCGATACTGTGATGACCTGGTTTTCTAGTCAGCCGGTTGCCGGTGCTGCGCGTAACTTAAACTTTAGGGCAAAGCTGCAGGCGGCGCGAGAACTGGCCCGCACACTGTAACTTGCGGCAGTGTGCGCTTAGGCGGCTTGCTCCGCTGGCTTGCTTCGCGAGGGACCGCGGAGTAGGAACACCATAGGCACAATAGCCAAAATAACCCACATCATTAATTTGAAATCATTGACGTAGGCAATGGTCGCCGCTTGGCGATTGATTTCCGCGTCGATCAACATCAGTGCGGAAGCAATCTCGTTATTCAGTTCCTGAGGGAGTTGTTGCAAGCCGAGGCTAAAGGCGTAGGGCGTAATATTTTCGCTAAGGTATGCGTGCTGAGTTTGCAGGTTAACGGCAAACAGCGAATAGGCAATTGACACGCCAATGCTGCTGCCCATATTGCGCACCAAACTGAATAAGCCCGCCGCTTCTGCTCGATACTCCGCTTCGAGGGTGAGGTAGGCCAGCGTGCTCAGGGGCATAAACACAAAACCCAATCCAAAACCCTGCAATATCCCGCTTTCAATAATTAAACGCGCTGGAACAAATGTGGTGAAGTCGCACATCATCGAGAGTGAGTAAGCGGTTAATAGCAGGCCAAATAAAACCATGCTGCGTGGGTCGACGTGATTGCTAAGGCGGCTGACGACCACCATTGCCAGCATGGTACCAATACCTCTCGGTGCAAGAATCATCCCCACATCAAACACAGGGTAGCCCATAAGGTTCTGCATGTAAGGCGGCAGGAGTGCCATGGTGGCGAGCAGAATTAGGCCGACAAAAAACATAAATGAGAGCGCCGTCATAAAGTTTCGGTCGCGCAAAATTGCTGGGGTTAAAAAGGGGTCTTTCGTGGTGCGTGTATGAACCACATAGACCCACAGGGCAGCTAAAACCAACCCACAGTAAAATTGTATTTCAAGGGATTCCAGCCAGTCGAGCTGATGTCCTCGATCCAGTATCAGCTGAATGCTGGCAATAAAAATACTGAGTGCAAAGAACCCCAATTTATCAAACTTGCGCTCTACCCGCTCGGCGTCGGGGATCAGGGTATACATAATGAAAAACGCGAGAATACCGAGGGGTAAATTAATATAAAACACCCAGCGCCAAGAGTAGTATTCAGTTAAAAAACCGCCCAGGGTTGGCCCGAGAATGGGGCCTATCATGACGCTTACCGCCCAAAGTGACATGGCTTTGCCGTGATCTTCTTTGCGATTTATGTCGAGCAGAGTAGCCTGTGACAAGGGAACTAGCGCAGCGCCAAAAAAGCCCTGTAGCACTCTAAATAAAACCATTTCATTAAGTGAGCTAGCAACGCCGCAGAGGACAGAGGCTACGGTAAAGCCCGCTACTGAGATGACGAATACATTTTTTCGGCCATAGCGCCCCGACAGCCAGCCGACGGGAAGCGTCATAATCGCTGCGGCGACAATATAGGAGGTTAAAACCCAGCTCAGCTGATCTTGAGTTGCCGATAAGCTGCCCTGCATGTGTGGCAGTGCCACGTTGGCGATCGTGGTGTCGAGCATCTGCATAATCGCTGCCAACATGACAGCAAAGGTAACAGCAGATTTTCGTTGTGGGCTTATCTCAATTGCTGCAGCCATGAATTAGTTCGCCCAAGGCAACTGGCGACGATATTCTGTATCCACATTCACAATGGCGCTCATGCCGGCGGTGAGCGCAACAGGCGTTGCCGACGGCACGAGATCCAGCTTCACCGTTACCCGCTGGACGACTTTCACCCAGTTGCCGGTGCTGTTTTGTGCGGGTAAAAGCGAGAATTCAGAGCCTGTTCCCGGGGTAATACTGCTGACAGTCCCCTGCCATTTTATTCCTGGGAAACTGTCAATTTTGATGGTCGCAGTTTGACCATTAGCCATATTGGTTAGATCTGTCTCTTTGAAGTTGGCTTCAACCCAGATGCGGCTGTCATCAATCAGACTAAAAAGCGGTGCGCCGGCAATAATATAGGCGCCTTTCTGCAACTCTAAATTGGCGACGATGCCGGATGACGGCGCAACGGTCTCAATGTGTTGCAAGTCTAGCTGGGCTTTATTTAACTCGGCTAACGCCAACAGGTAATCTGGGTGTTGCTGCAAGGGCAGGTCTAGATCGATCAAGCGCGCTTTCACGACTTCAAGGGCTTGTTGAGTGACTTGCACTTGATTGACAGCGTTGTTGTAGAGATATTCAGCCTGATCAACTTGAACACGCGATACTGCGTTACTTTCCAGCAAGCGGCTGAGACGCTTAAACTCGCTGAGGTAGAACTGTTGCTGCGTGTCGCTCTTGGCCAAGTCTGCAAGCTTGTTCAGATAGTCTGCTTTAAGACTTTCAATATCGCCGCGCACTTTGGTTAAGTTGGCTTCAGCGCGCGCCACGGCAATTTGGAACGGCTGATCATCGATACGAAACAGCACCTGTCCTACTTCTACCCGACCATTGTCGGTCGCGAAAACCTCAACCACCTTGCCTGAAATTTCACTGCTGATAGAGACCTTATTTGTCTTTAAATACGCATTGTCAGTCTCGATATAACGGCCGCCATGCAGGTAAAGATAGGCTCCCCCGACTGCAATAAGAACCGGGCCAAACAGAATAAGAAGCAATCGTGGAATTTTTTCTGACACTGGAAAGTAACCTTTAAGTTAAGTTTATTTTATCGTTAGTTATTTTTTAGTGAGTTATTTTTTCAGTACAAGTCTCTTAGGAACGCAGATTTTTGCGCACACGCAGCATAAGTTCGAAAAGTTGATCCTGCTCGGCCTTTGATAGGCCAACCAGAGCAGATTCTCTGACTTGCTTTGCGATGGCTTTAATTTCAACCATCACCGGTTGCACTTTTTCGGTCAGAAATACTCTTTTAGCGCGGCGATCCTCTGGATCTTTTTTGCGCACGACCCAACCATCCCGTTCCATTCGATCCAATAACCCTGTCATGGTAATGGCCGTGACATCAATCATGGCGGCTAACTCTTTCTGCTGAGCGCCATCCTCGCGCAGCAAAAGTGCTAACACTGACCACTGCGAGCGCGTCATATTGACGCACTGCGCGCGCCGATCAAACTCCCAGCGCAACATGCGAGCAACATCATGAATAACAAAGCCGAGAGTATCCGTGCTTGATTTGGGCATTATTTTTTGGGTCCGCTGAGCCTTTTGCTCGGTAGAGTCGAGCAGAGAATTTATAAATTAGAGTGCGACATTATTATAAGGAAGCTAACTAATTTCAGCAACACTTGCGAGGCGTGTCTTGCCCGGCATGGATGAGTTATCGAGACGATTATTAAGAGGTATTTTTCACGCTTTTTTGGCCGCATTGATCTGGATCAATCTGTTTCTGCCATCCTCATCTATGCTTCCAGCACTTTACTTTTGTCACGTCGCAAGCTGTTTTTGGGCGACCCAAAACTAAAGTGTACTGCCATACCAACCCTCTTTTATAACCTCAGGTTTAGCGCTAACTGAATTAGCGATTGAACATACATTAGGACATTTCAAATGATCGAACTGACAACGCCTATGATTGTTTCGGGCGCGATTTTGTGCCTGACATTTTTAGGTATTTTTACCGAACATTTCCATGGTATCGAGCGGGCCAAGTTTGCGATGGCTGGTGCCGGTGCAATTATTATTGCCGGACAGCTATATGGCTTTTACTCGCCAGAGTTGGCCCTTGAAGCCATCGACTGGAACGTGGTTTTTCTTCTGGCCATTATGATGGTGATTGTCTCCATTATGATTAGTACGGGTGGTTTTGAGCACCTCGCTCAGTACTTAGCGCGCCTGAGTGGCGGCTCGCAAATTCGCATGTTGCTGCTCTTAGGTACAGCGGTGACGGCGATTTCGCTGCTCATTGATAACGTCACGACGGTGATTATTTTCGGGCCGCTGATAATTATGATTTGCCGTTCTATGACGATTTCGCCAGTTCCCTATCTGCTGGCGGCAGCGCTGTTGTCCGACACGGGAGGCGTCGCCACACTGGTCGGCGACCCACCAAACCTGATGATTGGCTCTGCGGTAGGCATTGATTTCAATACGTTTATTATCCACATGGGACCACCAGTACTGTTGGCATGGATGGGCATTTTGCTGAGTATGGAGTTTTTATTTAAAAAAGAGCTCAGCGTCAAAGCGCAGCATCGTTTCGATTATGTGGTTGAGTACAAAAATAAACGCCTGTGGTACAAGTCGTTATTTGTGATGGCGGTGATGATTGTCCTGTTAGCTGTTCATCACTTAATTGGCTGGGAACCCTGGTTGGTTGCTGCAGCCTGTTTGACACTGTTAGTCTTTATGTCGCGAACTATCGAGCTGGAGGCGGTGACCCAGTATTTAGAAACCCCTCTGCTGATTTTCTTTATCTCTCTGTTTATTGTGATTGGGGGTGTTGAGCATTCTGGATTGCTAAAAGTGGTGGGTGAACAGTTCCATGACATTATTGATGGCAATCCCAAACTGGCGGCGCTGCAGCTGATGTGGATTGCAGCCATTCTCTCGGCACTGATTGATAATATACCCTTCACGGCTGCGATGATTCCGGTGTTGTCTGGACTGCAGATGGATGGTGTCAATGTCAGTGTCTTGTGGTGGGCCTTGGCGATGGGCGTGGGTATGGGCGGCAACGGTACGCATATTGGTTCTACCGAGAACGTCTACATTGTGACCATTTCAGAGCGACTGGCCAAAGAAACGGGCAATCCCGCTATGGCGATTACGCCGGGGCTGTGGCTGCGTAAAGGGACGCCAGTGATGCTTATTACATTGGTGCTGTGTAGTTTGTTTATTTGGTTTGGCTACGATTATTTATACATTCCCAGCCCGTAAACGACGAACAATGATCAGTACACAGGTCAGTGCCCGAGTGGTTCTGGCCTGTGATTTTTAAGTGCAGATTTCGCTAAAAAATAAACTGGTTCCCGATCCTCAATGGCACTTCAAATACGTCTATACTGACAACAGACGATGAAGCTTTAAAACGACTTTATCGCCATTCCCAAAAGGCTACTTTCGAAAGGCTATTTCACCAGTTGGCCACCGCTTATCAACTATCCCTCACTTGTTAATCATATGCGTAATAGGAGTGTTTTTTTCTTAATCCTCGTCGGGTGGCTCTGGTCTTTCAGCAGCTATGCGCTGGATAGTGCGCTTATTCCTTTTTTTGGCCAAAGTGATAATTTTAAGATTTCCCTGAAGGGGCAGAAAAAGCTGCGCGCCTTGCTGCGCGAGGAGCTTATTCAGCAGAGGCAAACGAATCGCCAGCTCCAGCAATACCGCAGTCCGATTAAGATCGCCCGCTATGAGCGGCAGTTGCTGCGCGAGCGTTTGCGTGCTGAGGGATACTATGGGGCAGATGTGCGGTCGAGCACCATTGATCAAAAAATGGTTTACTCCGTCGATCCCGGGCCACTCTATCGCATCACAAAACTGTCGCTGAAATTGCCGGATGGCGTTGTGCTCGATCACAGCAGTCTGGGCATTGCTGAAGGTGACCCGCTGCGCGCTGAGGCTGTTCTGAGTGCGGTAAAAACTGTCGGTGACGCAGTCGCGGAGAATTTTTGTCTCTATCGCGTAAAAGCTGAGTACAACGCAAAAGTACTGCATGAAAATCATTCCGCCGAACTGACCCTGTCGATTGCAGACAGCCCGCAGGTTGTGTTCGGCGAGATAAGCTTTGTTGGATTGCAGTCGGTTGACGAAGGTTATTTGCGCCAGCGCTTGCCATTTAGCTCTGGCGATTGTTTTAAAGCCGCAGCTATGGACCGCGGGCAACTGCTTTTAATGCAGAGTAACTTGCTGATACGGGCTGATCTTCAAACGGCCGAGCCCGTTGCTGGCGCGGTGCCCGTGCAGGTCACCGTGATCGAGCGTTTTCATCGCACCCTGAGTGCCGGTGGCGGATTTCAGGGCGATGAGGGGGTGGGACTTTCTGTTGGCTGGGAGCATCGCAACTTGATGGGGCGTGCTGAAAAGTTGACCGTTGACACCCTTCTCAACAGTCATCAGCAGACCGTCGCGGCTAATTTAACGCGCCCTTATTTTCGCAATAGCAACCAGTTGCTGACCTTGTCGTCGACGTTGCAACGTCTGGAAACCGATGCTTTTGCTTCCAAGCTTATTACGGTGGGTGCGGAACTAACACGCCCCTTGGCCACTCATTTGCGAGGCATTGTTGGAGTAGAGATGGCATTCTCGCAGGTGGATGAAGACAATCAGAGCGACACCTACGCGCTGTTGTCATTCCCGCTCAGTCTCGAATATGACAAGCGCGACGATCCTCTTGACCCGCAGTATGGGTGGGTTGCCTCGGCTCGCGTGCGTCCCTATCGGGACTTGTACAATGCCGATACTCAATTTATTCAGTCGACGCTTGCCCTCAGTGGTTATCACACCTTTGATGCTGTTGCATGGCAGCCGACCCTTGCCGCGCGCGCCGCGCTTGGTTCGATCACCGGTGTGCCGCGCGATCAAGTGCCGGCCAACGTGCGCTTTTATTCGGGCGGCGGTGGCTCTGTGCGGGGTTATGCCTTTCAAACGCTGGGTCCGTTAACAGATGGCAATCCCGATGGGGGACTCTCATTTAGTGAAGTGTCCCTTGAGGCTCGCCTGCATTGGGGCAGTAGTTGGGGGGGCGTCGTGTTTCTTGATGGCGGTTCGGCCTTTACAGATTCTGCGCCGCAACTGGATGAGGATTTATTCTGGGGCGCGGGCTTGGGTGTTCGCTATTACACCAGTTTCGCGCCGATTCGCTTTGATATTGCGGTGCCGCTTAACCAGCGTCCCGCCATTGACGATGATTTTCAAATTTACATCAGCATCGGGCAGTCGTTCTAATGCTGCGCCTCCGCTCGGTTATTTATGCAGGGTTGCGAATTGTCAGCGCGGTAGTGGCCACCAGTGTTGTGACGACAGTGTTCACTGGGGTGTTGGTGCTGACTACTGAAACCGGTCGCATCGGTTTAAGTCAGTTTGCGATAGAGCAGGTCAATGGTCGTGGTGAGTGGCATGTCAGGTTGGATAACCTCCGCTCACCCAGCCTAGGGGAATGGGCTGGCGAGCGACTGCTGATTGAGCACAATGGCGCCAGTTGGTTGACCTTGAACGATTTTCAGTTGCGTTGGCAGCCCCGCGAGCTGTGGTCGAAGAATCTATTAATTAATGAATTTCAGGCCCGTGAGTTGTCGTTATTCAAGGTAGATAATAACCGCGAGGCTGATAGCGAGAATGACTCAGAGGCTATGCAAATGCCCCTGTTGGCGATTGAGTTTCAAAAAGTCGCTCTCGAGAAAATCAGTCTCGCCGATTTTCTTGATGATAACCTAGAGCCTCCGTTGCCGGACTTGCGTCTCTCCGGAGATCTGCATTGGCGCCACGATCAACCACTGCAGGTAAATTTGGATCTTCTCGCCCTCGCTAGCACTGGCGGCGAAGGTCAGATCAGCAGCCTGTCGCTGCACAGCACAGCGCAGAGCGCCAACAAAGTGTTACTCAAAGGTCATTTGCAAGAGCGTGCCGAGGGACCCGTTGGGCAGTGGTTGCATCTGCCGAGCCAGCAAGTGATTGATGCGGGTTTTGTCCTTGACCTGACTCTCAATCAAGACCCCGCAGGTGAGGCTCAGATTTCGATCAACATTGACCAGCTGACCTTGCCGATAAGTCGTCACAATCTTGCTGTGACCGGTGAGGTCGTGATTGCCCATGATTTAAAGACGCTGGCGCTAAATAAGATTAACGTAGTTGTCGATAATAGCCTGCCTCAGAGTGTGAATGGTGCATGGCGCAACGGACAGTTAGATTTTGCGCTTGCCCTGCAGCAGTTTCCCCTTGATGCGCTATCACCCTTCAATCTGCCGTTAAACAGTGGCGACGTTAGCGCGCAGCTTACCCTGTCAGGCACCCTAGAACAGCCGCTGGTGGTTGGTCAATTGCGAGCCCAGAGCGCTTACGATAGTCAACCCTTGGCGGTTGATCTCGATGGTTCGCTCAGTGCCCGAGAACTATTCTTTAAAACCCTTTCGGTCGGCTATGGCGACGCGCAGTTTGAGGCCAGCGGCAAAATCGCCCTGCAGGGCAATACATCGGCGCTCTCGCTGCGGGCGAAAAATATTCAACTGGAGAGTTTACGACCTTTCGAATTACCCATTCCCCCAGAGTTGAGTGGAAAAATAAACCATCTTGAGGCACAGATAAGCGGTGCCATAAAGAATCCTGAAGGCCAAATACGATTATCCCTGCAGGGCGATTTTGACGACTACGGATTTCAGGTGGCCGCGGCGCTGACCAAAAAAGGTGAGCGATTACAGATAGAGCATCTTCAGCTTGATACGGGTAAGGGTGCCGCGTCTGCAACGGGTACAATCAGCCTGCCGACATTACAGGCGGACTTAGCACTAAAGTTAAACACTTTTTCTTTGTCACTGCTGGGGGCTGCAGGGGTGTCAATGCCTGACAATCTTGCGGCGCTGGCCACGGGCGATATCAAGATCACAGGTCATCTTAAAAAGCCTCGAGTGGATGGCACGATAAACATTGATGGTCAGTATCAGGATATTCCGTTTGCCATGGTTGCCGAACTGGCCGCGAGTAAGCAGAAAAGCACCCTAAAAAAGTTAGAGTTGAGCGCTTTTGGGCAGCAGGCGTTTACCCTGTCGGGCAGTTACATCCCTGCAGTGGCAAAGAGGCCTCCCGTCCTTGATGTTTGGCTGAGGGCAGAACAGTTGCCGACAAAACTGTTTGCCTCGCTGGGTTGGGACTCCAATGATGCCGCATTGAGCGGAGAGCTGCATTTTTTCGGCAGTGTCGAGCGCCCGGTGCTGACTGGCGATCTTCGCTACAGCACAGTTGTTTCGGCGCTGGACGATCAGGGTGAACAGCGGGTCTACCCTGTTTCATGGCAATTGCAGATGACAACAGAGAACAATCAGCTCGCTATTGCGTCGCTGTTTCAGCGCGATGACAATCATCCTGGCGCGCTCAATGTACATATTCCCTTGCAGCCCTATATTGACTACTTTGCATCAACGTCCTTGGCGCCGTCATCAGAACTGCCGTTGTTGGCCAGTGTTGAAGGGGTGTTTGATCTGCAAACCCTGTCGTTTTTTCTCGACCAAGATCTGCAGCGCATCAGTGGTATCGTGCATAGCGACTTGCAGCTCAGCGGTAGCCTGAAAGACCCTGTGATTGACGGTTCGATCAGGCTGGCGAATGGCCACTACGAAAACGCGCTCAACGGAACAGTTATCGATAATATAAATTGTGCAGTGGTGACTCAGCGCAGCACCTTGCAGAGTAGTGTGTTTGCCTTCAATAGTTGCCGCGCCGGAGATGGCGGCGCAGGGACTTACGTCGTCAGTGGAGATATCGCACTGCCGGCCAATGGCACCGCGGGAGCGGTTAATCTCAATTTGAACACCGATCATGTGGTGGTGTTGAAGCGCCCCGATATCGACAGCGAAGTTACGGGAACGGTTAGCGTGCAAGGTGATTTCACCCATCTTGTGGCATCAGGACAGTTAGATATTTCGCCTCTGACGGCCGTTCTTGACGCCTCCTTTGTTAGCAACAGGCCATCCATTGAAGTCGAGGAAGTATTTCCTCAGACAGCCGCAGACGCGGGCAGCGCCCTTAAGCGTTGGCCGATGCCAACGATTCAGTTAGACCTTGTTATTGCCGCAACACAAAAAGCCTATTTGCGTGGGCATGGACTCGAGACGCAACTGAAAGGGCAAATCGCCATCAAAGGCACGCCACAAGCGCTGGATTACCAAGGCCGGTTCACCACAGTGCGCGGGGTGTTCGAACTCTTTGGCAAAAAGTTCAAACTTAAAAACGGTCAGGTGAGTTTTGCCAACAATGCAATTGCCATGACGGTATCGGGCGTCTACAAAAAAGCGGGACAGCAAATTAACGTTGATATTAACGGTCGCGATGACGCGATTACCTTAGCGTTATCCGCCGTTCCTCCCCTGCCAGAAGATGAAATTATCGCCTTTATTATTTTTGGTAAAACCCTGCAAAATATCACGCCCTTTGAGGCCGTTCAGCTTGCCGCTGCCGTGCAAACTCTGCGCACTGGTGGCGCTGGCTTTTTTGATCCAGTGGGAGGCACACGGGAAATATTGGGCGTTGACACCCTGACCATCGACACTGAAAAAGATGTCAATGGCGACACCGGTGTCAATTTGGGTGTCGGTAAATACCTTAATGAAAAAGTCTACTTAGAGCTTGAGCGAACCCCCAACCCATCGCAGCCATGGCGAGGTAATATCACCATCGAATTGACGCCCACCCTAACCCTTGAAAGTTCAACAGGTGGCGCCTCCGGCATCGAAGGATTTCAGTTGAAATGGAAGCGTGACTATTAATTTTTGCTGAATAAAATCTCCTGCGATGATTTTATACACGGTAGGGTAGCGCAGTGATTGGTGTTACTATTCTTGACTTAAATAGCATTTGTGAGACGCATGATGAAGACAATTTTTGCAATGATGGCAGTGGCTCTGGTCGGGGTGGCAAATATGACGTTGGCAGCGGAAAAAAATCCTGTGGCAATGGTTATTCACGGTGGCGCAGGCACGATTCA
>Ga0102917_1000638_pt1 | contig 11653 bp, 10 predicted proteins | sample Colrivmet1562A02_FD_78201 | JGI IMG/M metagenome (GOLD analysis project Ga0102917, IMG submission 78201) | Estuarine microbial communities from the Columbia River estuary - metaG 1562A-02 | ecosystem: Environmental > Aquatic > Marine > Intertidal zone > Estuary | place: USA: Columbia River...
ATCGGTCGCAACTTCTTTCGAGCAGTTCAAGCATCGAAGGCGCCAATCGAGATTGTGGCGGTCAACGATCTCGGTTCGCTAAAGACGATGGCTCACTTGCTGAAATATGACTCGGTTCTAGGCATTTTGCCGAACGATATTCAGGCTGCCGATGACGGCATCATGATCGATGGCAAGTTGCTGAAAGTTCTTCAACATCGCGACCCGAAAGATCTCCCTTGGAAGGCGTTAGGAGTCGACGTCGTCATCGAATCGACTGGTTTCTTTACCGACCGAGATAAGGCTGCTGCGCATTTGGATGCAGGTGCGCCACTGGTGATTGTCTCTGCTCCTTCAACCGGCGCCGATGCAACATTTGTTTACGGAATCAACCACCAAGACTTCGATCGATCAAAGCACCACGTGATTTCGAATGCAAGTTGCACGACGAACTGCTTCGTCCCGATGGTGAAAGTACTCGACGACGCGTTTGGTATCGATCAAGGCTTGATGACAACGGTTCATGCCTACACAGGAGATCAACAATTGGTGGACGGTCCTCACAGCGACTTACGCAGGGCTCGCGGCGCGGCAATAAACATCACACCAACAGGCACGGGTGCCGCACGAGCAACAAGTTTGGTTCTCGAATCAATGAAGGGAAAGCTTGATGGCACTTCGCTTCGCGTGCCCGTGCCAACCGGTTCAATCACCGACTTTGTAGCCGTTCTCAAAAAGCCCGCAACAAAAGACGAAATCAATGCAGCGTTCAAGACGGCCGCTGATGGTCCTCTGAAGGGTGTACTCGAATACACAACGGCACCAATTGTCTCAAGCGACGTAGTGACGAACCCGCATAGCTGTGTTTTCGATAGCGATCTCACCATGAGCATGGGCACGCTGGTCAAGGTGCTTGGTTGGTACGACAACGAATGGGGTTACTCCAACCGTTTGGTCGACCTCACCAAGCATGTCGGCGCTGCTAAGTAACTTCGTTCAGTGGCATCGGTACCAACACTCGAAGACCTCGGTGATATTAGAGGTAAGACCGTCCTCGTTCGAACGGATTTCAATGTTCCAATGAGCGGTGACGACGGCGCTCGGGTGATCACCGACGACTTCCGCATTCGCGCTGCACTTCCAACCATTAACTACCTCGTTGAGGGTGGCGCGAAAGTTGTTTGCGCGAGTCACCTTGGGCGTCCTAAAGGTGCACCGTCCCCGAAGTATTCGATGGGCCCAGTGCGCGAGCGTCTGCAGCAGCTTGCTCCGGGAGTGGAATTGCTCGAGAATTTGCGCTTCAGTCCGGGCGAGGAAAGTAATGACCCACTATTTGTTGAGCAGTTAATCAGAGGCATCGACATGTATGTCGACGATGCCTTCGGTGCTGCCCATCGTGAACATGCGTCAATTGTCGGCCCGCCAAAAACGTTGCCGTCGGCTGCAGGAAGATTGTTGCAGCGCGAAGTGGAAATTCTGGGCGGCATGCGTGAAAAGCCGGCACGACCTTTCGTGGCTGTGTTGGGTGGTTCGAAAGTGAGCGACAAGCTTGCAGTAATAAAGGCTCTTCAAGAGCGAGTCGACGCCTTGATCATCGGAGGCGGCATGTGCTTCACGTTTCTTGCGGCCAAGGGTTTCCCAGTTGGAGACTCGCTGTGTGAACCGGACTACATCGACACTTGTCGCATGCTGATGGAGGGAAATGTTCCAATCCATCTCCCGGAGGACATTGTCGGACTGGATGCCGACGGCGTGTTTGCCACGTTCGGCGTGCGTCTGCCGAACGGTGCAAAAGGTCTCGACATTGGCCCAGGAAGTGCTGCAGCGTTTACCGACATCATCATGGATGCAAGAACAGTTTTTTGGAATGGACCTATGGGCATGTTCGAAGATCCGCGCTTCGCTGCAGGTACCAGGACAGTTGCGCAAGCGGTTGCCGATACCAAAGCATTCACTGTTGTCGGCGGCGGCGACTCGGCGGCGGCTCTTGCGCAATTCAAATTGGATGACGAAGTCGACCACGTCTCGACTGGCGGCGGCGCATCGTTGGAGTTTTTGGAATTGGGCGACTTGCCCGGTTTAGCAGCGTTGCGAGGAGCACCAAATGTCAAGTGAATCAAATAGTCGAGTGCCAATCGTTAGCGGCAATTGGAAGATGAATCACAATCACTTCGATGCAATTCAATTTGTCCAGAAGTTGTCTTACCTGTTGACCAAGGATGATTACAACAATGTTGAAATCACTATTCATCCGCCTTTCACAGACATTCGTAGTGTTCAGACGTTGATTGATGTAGACGAGGTTCGAATCGGTCTTGGTGCGCAACATTGTCACTGGGAAGAAAAGGGAGCCTTCACGGGCGAAGTTTCAGCGTCGTTCCTTACGAAGCTCAATGTGCGTTATGTGATTTGTGGACATAGTGAACGTCGTGAACTATTTGGACAAACCGATGAGGATGTCAACCGCCTTATTGTCTCGATAGTCAAAGCTGGCATGACACCAATCTTGTGTGTTGGCGAAACTTTGACCGAGCGTGAGACAGGCCGAACAACAGCAAAAGTAATGGGCCAGGTTTCAGCCGCCTTACAGGGCCGGACGCCGGAGCAAGTCTCCCAAATGGTTATCGCTTACGAGCCAATTTGGGCAATCGGGACTGGCCGAACGGCAACGGCGGGGGATGCCCAAGCCGTTGTAGGGGCTATCCGCTCTCAGATCTTGGAATCATTTGGCGAACGGGCAGCAATGAACATCCGTTTGCAGTACGGCGGCAGCGTAAAAGCGTCAAATATCGCTGAAATCATGTCCCAACCAGATATTGACGGAGTGTTGGTTGGTGGGGCGAGCCTCGACCCGGCCGAGTTCGCCCGAATTATCCAGTTTCGGCTTCGTTAGCACTAAACAGTTTTCATCGGTTTAGGCAGCCAATGGCCTGCTGTTAGCCTCAAAGTACTTGTGGGGGCACCCTGCCTCCGCACATGGGGCGAAAGTCTCACCTAATTCGACGGGGAGGTCGATAGTGAAAAAAACCAACAAACTTGCCAAAGTTGTTGCTGGTTTCGCGTTGTTGTCGCTTGTTGCGGCAGCATGCGGTGGCAGCGATGACAGCGGCAGCGCAACATCCGACGGTGGCGATTACACGTCGTTAGACGCATGTGCAACCCGCACATTCGACTATACGGCACCGGAAACCGCCAGTGCAGGAATGAAAATTACTTATGACATTGCTCCTGAAGCTGTTTGGGAAGATGGCACGCCAATCACGGTTGCCGACTTTGCAGCGACTTGGGATGCATCGCTCAATACACCGGGCTCGATTTCAACATCTGGTTACGACCAGGTCACTGCAGTTGAAGCCGGAACCAGCGACAAGCAAGTTGTCGTCACGCTCAAGTCTGTGTACGCACCGTACAAGGGCTTGTTCTCCGGTTTGATCAAGGCTGCAGCAGTAGAGAACACCGCCGATATCTCGGGCGACTTTGCCGACATGATCCCTTACTCGGGTCGTCCATACAAGATGGAGTCGTGGAGCCCAGATCAGATTGTCTATGTTCCTAACGAAAACTATTGGGGCACCGACAAGCCAGTGACACCGAAGGTAGTCATGGTTCCAAAAGCCGATAGCGACACCGAAATTGCCTCGTTGAAGGCAGCCGAAGTCGACTTCATTTACCCGCAGTATTACGGCGGCATTGAAGAGGCAGTTGGCACCGACAACATCAGCACATCTGTGCAGTACGGCGGAGACTACGAAGCGCTCTACTTCCAGCAGAAGTGCGGACCGTTCTCCGACCCAATCTTCCGACAGGCATTTTCAATGTCAATCGATCGCGACGCATTGTTCGAGCAGATCTACATTCCAATCTCGGCTAGCGCCAAGTTGTTGGATTGTGGTCCAATCGTCCCAGGCACTTACTGCAATGGCGATGAATTCGCTGGCGGTTTCGACGCCGAAGGCGCAGCGAAATTGATGGAAGACAACGGCTGGGAAAAGAATGCCGAAGGTCTCTGGTCTAAGGATGGTGCAGAATCGCCAAAGATTCGCTGGGTAATCAACACGGGCAACACCCGTCGCGAGAGCACACAGGCATACCTCATTCCATTGCTGCAGGCTGCAGGCTTCAACGTGGTTGCAGACAACTGCGACGCCGCTTGCTACTTCCAGACTCGTTTGCCAGCATTGGACTACGACTTGGCTATGTACATCAGCACGGCTCCACCAGACCCTGCTTACCTCACCAGCTCGTTTGCTTGTGACCTGATCCCATCCGAGGCCAATGGAAACATCGGCCAGAACAGCACCGGCTGGTGCAACGCCGAAGCGTCAGACTTGCTTCACAAGTCGGACGTAGAGGTCGATCCAGCAGTTCGTGCGGAGAACATTAAGTCCGCACTCAAGCTGATGGCTGCCGATCACATTTTGTTGCCTTTGTTCCAGTTCCCTAAGTCGGGCTTCTGGCGCACAGACAAAGTGGGCGGCCCAGTAGATGGCGAACTCAATAACTACACCGCCTTCATCAACTTCCACCAGTGGACAGATGTTGACGGTGACGGGAAAATCGTCATCGGTGCAGAGCAATGGCCAGAATGCCTCAACCCAATCACGGAGTGTGCAAACTCTTCGTGGATGGTGTGGACGACTGCATTCCCAGTTAGCCCAGGCGCATACGCCACAACTAACGATGGAAACTACGTAGTCACCAACCTGTTGACAGGCGAAGCAACCGTAGAAGTGCTCTAGAGCACAATTTGTAATTAGGCAATACGCATCGACGGTGCGCGGATTACGAAGCATTTCGTAGTTCGCGCGCCGTCTGCGCATAGAGAGGAGAATCATGTTTCGGTTTATCGCCCGTCGCGCCGTGTGGGCTATTCCGACTCTTCTTCTCGTTACGTTTCTCGTCTACATGGCGCTTCGATTGGGCACAGACCCAATCGAGAGTTATAAACGAACCAACCCTCGTGCGACGCGCGCAAAAGTAGAGCAATACCGACAACTGAATGGTCTGAACTCGAATTACGTTTTGGGCTATCTCAATTGGCTAAAGAATTTCGTTACGTTTAATTGGCCAAGAAGCATCAAGGGCAGCAGGGAAGTATGGCCGGTCTTGAAAGACGCCATCGCGAACACTCTCAGATTGGGTAGCGCAGCAAGTTTCATCGGCATTGTGTTTGGTCTTGCTGCTGGGATGTTTGCGGCATTGAAGCCTGGTAGCCGCAGAGACGTAGGTGTAAATACGGCAGCATTTGTGGGCATATCTATACCGCCATATATCTCGGCAGTGTTGTTGCAATTGTTGTTCGCGGTGTATTGGAGTAAGTGGTTTGGAAGCACATTATTTCCAACTAGCGGTGTCTACCCGCCAGGTCAATCGGGTTTCGACTTGGTTCTGATGCTGAAGCACATGGCACTTCCCACTTTTGTGGTGGCGATACAAATCATTGCTGTGTACAGCCGGTACATGCGCTCGTCGTTGCTTGATGTTCTCAGCTCCGACTACATGCGCACAGCGCGCTCGAAAGGGATCAGCGAACGGCAAGTGTTGTTTCGGCACGGTGTAAGGAATGCGCTTATACCTATTGCCACGATTGCAGCGCTCGACATCGGCGCCATCGTCGGTGGTTTGATTATCACCGAAAATATCTTCGACTATCCAGGCATGGGCAAATACTTTTTGAAGGCGTTCGACCAGGGAGATTTTCCGCTGCTTATGCCATGGATGGTTTTTGTTGTCGCATCAGTTTTGTTGTTCAATTTAATTGCTGACGTTTCGTACGCTTTTCTCGACCCTAGGATTCGCCTTGACTGAAATACGAAGCCTCTCGCCGCGCCAGCTGGCCTTTCGTCGATTTGTTTCGCACAAGGCAGCAGTAGTCAGCAGTGTCATCATCGCGTTTTTGATTCTCTTTGTGTTTTTCTCCCCGATTACTGCGCGTTACGGGGTCAATGAATCTGTAAAACTTCCGCCAAACTCATTTCTTCCTCCACAGGGGCTTGCCTGGTTGGGCACAGATGACATCGGTCGCGACCTTTACAGTCGTTTGATCTTCGGCATCAGAGTCTCCCTTATCATCGGCGCTTCAAGCGCAATTATCTCGGTTGCTCTGGGTTGTCTCATTGGTGCAGTCGCAGGCTTCAGAGGCGGCAAGTTCGACGACATCGTTATGCGAGTTACAGATTTGTTTCTTGCATTTCCATTCTTGGTTGCACTGCTGGTTGTTCGAAACACCATTGGGGCGGTCGGTTGGCTCACTCCGGTTATTGGAGACAAGTCATCGATTCGGTTCATCGTGTTTCTGCTTGCGATATTCGGCTGGATGGGAGTGGCTCGGATCGTTCGTGGTCAAATATTGGCACTGAAGGAACGCGAATTCATCGAGGCGGCGCGCGCTGTTGGTGCCACGCGTCGCTACATCATCATGCGCCACCTATTGCCCAACTCGGTCGGGCCAATCATGGTTGCCCTAACGTTTTCGGTGGTTGGCGCGATTACTGCAGAGGCAACTCTTGCTTTCTTCGGTTACGGGCCGCAAGCGGGGGACGGCGCTACCTCACTCGGAGTTTTGGTGGGTGCCGCTAAAGGGGCAGTGCAAACCGGCTATTGGTGGATCGCCGTGTTTCCGTGTGTTGCTTTGGTGTTGATTTCCCTGTGTATCAATTTCATCGGTGATGCGCTGCGCGATGCGACAGACCCGCGGCTGGACAGGGGCGAATAGTGGCTGAGTCGGTTCTCTCCATTCGTGATCTCACTGTCACTTTCAATACTCCAGTTGGCCCATTGACTGCTGTACGGGGAGTTGATGTCGATGTGCGCGCGGGCGAGATCGTTGGGGTCGTTGGCGAATCGGGCTCGGGCAAGTCGGTTACGTTCCTCGCAGCAATGGGTCTGCTTCCAAAGCGAGCGCACGTCACTGGTTCCGTAGTGCTCGACGGCCAGGAATTGATCGGAGCTTCGCCCAAGCTATTGCGATCGGTGAGGGGGCGTTTACTTTCCATGATTTTCCAAGATCCACTATCGGCGCTCAACCCCGTGCATCGCGTCGGTGATCAGATTGTTGAAATGTTGAAGGCACACCAGAAGATGTCACAAAAGACCGCTTTCGCTAAGGCGATCGAATTGTTGGATATTGTCGGCATTCCGCAGCCAGACGAACGGGCTAAACAATATCCCCATGAATTTTCTGGCGGCATGCGCCAGCGCGTGGTTATTGCTATGGCCATCGCCAATAATCCGAAGGTTCTGGTTGCTGACGAGCCAACCACTGCGCTCGACGTCACTGTCCAAGCACAGATTCTGGAAGTAGTGCAGCGTGTGCAACAAACTTTTGGCACCGCTGTCGTGTTGATCACCCACGATCTTGGTGTCATCGCTCGTGTGGCAGACCGAGTCAATGTGATGTACGCCGGACGCAACGTTGAAAAGGGTTCGGTCGCTTCATTGTTCGAACATCCGAGCCACCCGTACACCCGCGGACTTCTCGCCTCATTGCCGCAAGAGGGCATAGAGCGCCTACAACCTATTTCAGGCTTTCCACCCAACATGCTCGCTCCGCCGCCAGGTTGCGGTTTTGCACCACGATGTCCGCACGCTCAACAGGCTTGCAGCGAAGTTCTTCCGCCACTGCGTGGATTCCTGGATCTTGAAACAGCATGCATTCGCGCAGAAGAATTGTCGACAGAGGGAGCGAACTGATGTCGTCGCCATTGTTGCAAGTGAGTTCTCTAGTTAAACATTTCGAGTTAAGAAAGAACACGGGCATACGTAAAAGCAAGCGCATCGTGCAGGCTGTTTCCGATGTTTCTTTCACGCTCGAACGCGGACACACACTCGGAATTGTGGGCGAGTCGGGCAGTGGAAAGACAACAGTTGGCCGCTGTTTGTTGCGCCTCATCGAACCCACCTCGGGCAGCGTCATATTTGATGGCAACGATCTCTCAGGTCTTGATTTTGAAGAAATGCGCATCTTGCGTCGAAGAATGCAAATCGTTTTCCAAGATCCGTTTGCTTCACTCGATCCGAAGATGACCGTAGGCGCATCGATAGCCGAGCCGTTCACCGTGCAGGGTATTTCAGGAAATCATGATGAGAAGGTTGCAGAATTGCTGCAGCTTGTTGGGCTTGCGAGCGACCACGCAAAGCGCTTCCCACACGAGTTCTCGGGTGGTCAGCGCCAACGAATCGGTATCGCTCGCGCGTTGGCTCTTGAACCTGATTTGATCGTTCTCGACGAGCCGGTTTCTGCGCTCGACGTGAGTATTCAGGCGGGCATTGTTAACCTCTTTGGCGATTTGCAGAAGCGACTTGGTATGTCATACGTGTTTATCGCTCATGATCTATCTGTCGTTCGACATATCGCCGACGAGGTGGCGGTGATGTACTTGGGAAAGATCGTGGAAATTGGTGCAAAGGATGCCGTTTACGACCATCCAACTCATCCCTACACGAAGGCTTTGCTGTCTGCGGTCCCCATTGCTAACCCAACCACTGAACGATCCCGAAAACGGATCATGCTCGAGGGAGATGTTCCATCCCCAGTCAATCCTCCCTCGGGATGTCGTTTCCGGACGCGTTGTTGGAAGGCCCAAGCACTTTGTGAAACGAGTGAACCCGCGCTGATAGTTCGCCCCACTGGCCAGATGTCGGCCTGCCATTTCCCAGAATCCTGAGGGTAGAATTTCGCCGTGCGTGATTTCATCAAATACCTCAGCCTCGTACTCAATGTCATTTCAATGTTTGCGATGATTGTTGGTGTTCTTTTACACAGCGGTCGCGGTGGCGGTCTCAGCGATATGTTCGGTGGCGGCAGTGGTTCCACTGCGTTGGGTTCAGCCGCAGCAGAACGAAATCTCAATCGCATCACCACAGTATTTGCCTTGATATGGCTGTTTACGGTTGTTGCATTAGGTATGTTGCTTGCTTAATTAAGGCAGGCGCAGAGTAAAATAGAATTCCACGTCGGAGTGGCGAAATTGGCAGACGCACCAGCTTGAGGGGCTGGCGCTCGAAAGGGCGTAGGGGTTCAAGTCCCCTCTTCGACACCACATCACCATGTAGTTTTATTGAGTGTCAGCAACCTACTCAGCCGATGAGATAGAAAGCATTCAAAGCAACACGCTTCGCGTATTAGTTGCTAGCCAAATCGCCGGTTCTGCCGCACTTGCCGCTGCAGTGACGGTGGGTGCCTTCGTCATGCAAGACATCTTGGGTCAAAGTACCCCTTGGGGCGGTGCGGCATCGGCAACAGTCACGATGGGCACAGCATTTATGGCGCAGCTTCTGGCGCGTCAAATGAATCAGCATGGCAGGCGCAGAGGATTGCAGCTTGGTTATGCGTTCGCCATTTTCGGTGGATTGATTGCAGGTTTAGGTGCCGAGACAAAGACGTTGTGGGTTTTTATTCTTGGATTGTTCCTGTTTGGTAATGGTCAGGCTGCCAATCTTTTATCTCGCTATGCAGCAACGGATCTGGCTCAGCCAAGCAAGAGGGGCGCGGCAATGAGCCGCATTTTGTTTGCGTCAACCTTCGGAGCAGTGTTCGGTCCGCTGCTGATTCGGCCAGCCGAGGAACTGGGCATGTCATTATTCGGTTGGAATCAGTACACCGGTCCTTGGGTGTTTTCTGGTGTGTTCTTTTTGACGTCGCTCATCAACACCACTCTGCGTCTCCGTCCAGATCCGCTTGAGGTGTCGGGCGGACTAAATTCTCAGGCTTCGCCTGGGCTCCCAAAACGCTCGTTTAAAGACGTATGGAGGATCTTCAAGAATTCGAATGACGGCAGGGTTGCGCTTGCCAGCATGGTTATCTCGCAAATGACAATGGTTGCCGTGATGACGATGACTCCAGTGCATCTGAAAAGCCACGACCACGAAACGGTGAGCGCGTACATCATTTCTCTCCATATTGTCGGCATGTATGCGTTCAGTCCGTTGATCGGGAAGTTTTCCGACCGAAAGGGCCGGCACAAGACCATCATGATTGGCGCATTGCTGTTGATGGGAAGCACCGTGCTGTCAGCTTTGGCCGGCGATTCTCCGGCGCTGCTGTTCCCCTCACTTTGGCTACTCGGAATCGGCTGGAGTTTTGGTCTCATCGGTGGATCAAGCCTGTTGGTTGATTCTGTTGCAACCGAATCACGCGTGCGAGTGCAGGGTGCTGCCGACTTGCTGATGAGCTTCTTCGGTGGCACCGCGGGGTTCTCCAGCGGATTCATTCGCAAAGCCGTTGGTTTTCATTGGCTTTCCAATTTGGGAACGGTGCTGTCTGCAACGTTGCTCGTTATTGTGCTCATTCGATTGAATCGATCTACGGTTCCCGTTTCCGAATAGGGTTGAACTGTGAAGCGTTGGAAGAATTGGGCCGGAAACCAGCGGGCAACTCCGACTGCCGTGCACACGCCTTCGTCCGAAGCGGAACTGGTTGCCATCGTAAAGTTTGCGGGAGCGGCTAAGAAACGAATCAAGGTTGTTGGTTCGGGGCATAGCTTCACTGCGATTGCAGTAGCAGAAGACATATTGATTGATCTCCGTCATTACGGCGAGTTTCTCGAGGTGAGCGCAGATCGGACGACCGTTACCGTGCAAGCGGGGATTGTGCTTGCCGATTTGAACGAGAGGTTGCATCGTGAAGGTTTGGCAATGCCGAATTTGGGCGATGTTACGTACCAAACCATCGCTGGTGCGCTATCTACTTCAACACATGGAACTGGCCAGATGCGCACTGGTTTGGCAGCCCAGGTTTCAGGCTTTCGTCTTATCGACTCACGTGGCACGGTAATCCAATGTTCGGCCGAGGAAAATGGAGAGATTTTCCAAGTTGGACGAGTTGGGCTTGGCGCACTTGGGGTATTGAGCACCATTTCATTGCGGGTGGTTCCTGCATTTCAGCTGCGTGCGGTTGAGGAGCCAATGCGCGTTGCGCATGTTCTTGAAAATATCGACGAGCTGGTAAACAGCAATGATTTCTTTGAGTTCTACTGGATTCCACATACGGGTTGGGCGTTAACTAAACAAAACAATGTGTCCGATCTGCCTTCGGATCCACCGCGTCGTTTCACAACATGGTGGAACAAGGTGTTCATGGAAAATTTCGCATTCGGTGCGCTCTGTTATTTAGGCAGAGCACGACCGTCACTCATTCCGCGTTTAGCCAAAGTGTTGCCAAGTTCTGGTCGGGTCGAATACGTCAATGCGAGTTACAAGATATTTTCCAGCAAGCGAATCGTTCGATTCTATGAAATGGAGTATTCCATCCGCAGAAACGCCGTTAAAGAGGCTCTCGAGCGTGTGATGAAGCTCGTTGATGACGAAGGCTTGTTACTGAATTTCCCTGTTGAAGTGCGATTTACAGCATCAGACAATGTCTCACTATCGACCAGCTTTGGTCGTGATAGCGCCTATATCGCGGTGCATGTCTTCAAGGGCATGCACTATGAGCCCTATTTCAAAGCAGTTGAAAAGATCATGATGGATTACGACGGAAGGCCCCATTGGGGAAAGATTCACTTTCAGTCAGCAGAGTCGTTATCGCGCCTGTATCCTGAATATCAGCGTTTTATTGAAGTTCGGAACCGTCTCGATCCCGAGGGTGTGTTCACAAACGACTATTTGCGTCGTGTGTTGGGTCGCTAGCCCTTCACAACCACAGGAACATACCTGAGGAACCCCCCAACACATA
>Ga0102917_1000641_pt1 | contig 11642 bp, 8 predicted proteins | sample Colrivmet1562A02_FD_78201 | JGI IMG/M metagenome (GOLD analysis project Ga0102917, IMG submission 78201) | Estuarine microbial communities from the Columbia River estuary - metaG 1562A-02 | ecosystem: Environmental > Aquatic > Marine > Intertidal zone > Estuary | place: USA: Columbia River...
ACAACGGCTTGCGCGGGGTTGGTGGGATGCACGGCCACCGCCGGCTCACAGGCCCATTCGCCCGGTCCAGACTGCGCCGTTGCAATTCTACGCACCAAGGCTCCCGGAAAGGGGGAATACCCCAACGAATCCGGAACGGACAACGACGGTACCGATGCCATTCGGAGTGGGAACAGGGACGAAGCAGCTGTGCCAAACAAATCCAAGGTTCCAACCAACCAAAAACCGGTCCCAACCAACAAGCGAAATGCTGAAGTCATGGGTCAAAGGTAGTAACTTGCCCCCGTGATAAACGACAGCATTCAACGGCGCGGTGCCCGCATATTCCAAAGGGCGACAGCGTTCCTTCAACCCCTAAAACCGATGCGCGTGGCTTTGGTTGCTGCGGTCCTGCTGGGAGGCGCCTTTCGGTCGGACGACCACGAATACTATGTGGGTGTGGCGGAGTGTCGTTATTTCCCGGAAGCCAAGCTTTGGGTTTGGGAGCAAAAGTTGTTTACCGACGATTTGGAAGGAGCCTACAATTTGGCCCATCCCTCGGCGAAGATTCGGTTGGACAACGCCCTGCCCCGCGTGGATACGGCTATTTCCAACTGGGTTTTATCCCAATTTAGGGTGCAGTGCGGAAAGAAAAACCTAGCTTGGGTTCTGATCGACCGCGTTTCATCGCCGGAGTCTACCGTCTTGCGCTGGAAATCCCGCAGCGTTGATCCTCAAGGCAAAAGCATAACCGTTCAGCACGACGCCCTGCGCGCAGCCCTGCCGCAGCAAATCCATCTGGTTCATTTTCGTCGACAAGATTTCCGATCGTCTCATTCGTTCAAGGAGTCCGGAACCTTATGGACGCTCCAAATTCCGTAGATTCGCCGCATCATGGACGTTTGGAATCTGTTTTTGGAATTGGGCTTTTTCCACATTTTGGACGCAAGCGCCTGGGACCACTTATTGTTTTTATTGGTTTTGGTGGCCGTTTATGGCTTGGAGAACTGGAAACAGTGGGGAGCGGCAACTGCTTCCTTTTCCATTGGCCATACCTTGAGTTTGGTTTTTTCCATGGCCTCAGGAATTCCCTTGCCGGAATCGTCTGTTGAAATCGCCATCCTTTTGACCTTGGTCTTTACCGCTGCGGTTAACCTGCATCCGCGTTCCATTCGTCCCAAAGGGTACCGACGCGCCTGGATTTCCGGTCTGCTGGGACTGGTGCACGGTTTGGGCTTTGCCAAAGACTTCCGCGGAATGGTATTGGATGAATCCTTGAATGGTTCCTCGCTCTTGGCGTTTACCGCGGGCATTGAACTGGGCCAGCTGGTGGTGGTTTTGGTGGCCGTGTCTTTTTCAACGTTGTTGGAGTCTGCCGCAAAATGGAAGCCCCGCGAATGGGTGCTTTTTTGTTCCGGAGGTACCTTATTTTTGTCGCTTTATTTACTCGTTCCGCACTTCCTTAATTGACTGATTTTACTCCCCGATGCATTTAGTTAAATCCATCACAGCGCTCGTTGCTTTTAGCCTGTCCTGGGCCGCAACTGCTCAGTCCGTTCCGTTTGACCGCACGAATCAGTCCAAATTCCGGCAATTGGGAACGGAACTCCCAACTCCCAACAGCTACCGTACGGCCAGCGGCGCCCCGGGTGTGGCGTACTACCAACAGCAGGCGGATTACGATTTGGAAGTTTGGTTGAACGAAGACACCCACACCCTGAAGGGGAACGGAACCATCACCTACACGAACAATTCCCCGGATGTGCTGGAGTACGTTTGGTTGCAATTGGACCAAAACGAGAAGAACCCCAACAGCGTCAACCAGAAACTTACGCGCGGCAACGCGCTTCCAGAAAAAATGACGCCGGAACGCTTGGAAGATTTCTTCTACGACTTTCCTGGCGGATTCACCATCGACAAGATGGCCCAAAACGGAAAGCCTCTCAAGTATACCGTGGTCAATACCATGATGCGGGTGGATTTACCGCAACCTTTGAAGCCCGGACAAGTGCTGCAGCTTCAGATGGCGTGGCATTTCACCATCAACGACCGCATGCAAGACGGCGGACGGTCTGGATACGAGCATTTCAAAGAGGAAAACAACACCCTCTACACCTTGGCCCAATTTTTCCCACGCATGGCGGTATACGGAGACAACGTAGGTTGGCAGCACAAGCAGTTTTTGGGAATGGGCGAGTTCACCCTTCCATTTGGAGACTACCGCGTGCGGATCCACGTTCCCGGTGATCACATAGTAGCAGCAACGGGAGAATTGCAGAACGAGTCGGACGTACTGACTGCGGAGCAGCGCCGCCGCTACGCAAAAGCACGCACCGCATTGGACCAACCCGTGTTCATCGTAACCCAAAAGGAAGCAGAGGCCGCGGAGAAAGGTCGCTCCAAATTGAAAAAAACATGGGAATTTAAGGCAACCAACGTTCGGGATTTTGCCTTTGCGACCTCGCGCAAGTTCATCTGGGACGCTATGGCCGTTCCGGTGGGCGGCAAAACCGTCATGGCCGAGAGTTTTTACCCCAAGGAAGGCAATCCCTTGTGGGAGCAATACAGTACGCGGGTAGTTGCCCACACCATTGCCACGTACTCCAAGTTTACCGTCGATTATACCTACCCGCGCGCCCTATCCGTCCATACGGCGGACATCGGCATGGAATACCCCATGATTTGTTTCAACGGCGGTCGTCCGGAACCCGACGGAACGTACTCGGAGGGGACGAAGTACGGCATGATTGGCGTCATCATCCACGAGGTTGGCCACAACTTTTTCCCCATGATCATCAATTCCGACGAGCGCGATTGGACGTGGATGGACGAGGGGTTGAACACTTTTGTGCAGTACCTCACGGAAGTGGAATGGGATCGGGACTACCCGGCCCGACGCGGCCCCGCCTACAAGATTGTGGACTACATGAAGTCACCCGCCAACAGCCAGGTTCCCATCATGACAAATTCAGAGTCGCTCCTTCAGTTTGGGAACAACGCCTACGGGAAACCGGCCACCGCACTGAATATCTTACGCGAGACCGTTTTGGGGCGCGAGTTGTTTGATTTTGCCTTCAAAACCTACTGCGAGCGTTGGGCGTTCAAGCATCCATCTCCGGCAGACTTCTTCCGAACGATGGAGGACGCCTCCGGAACGGATTTGGATTGGTTTTGGCGCGGTTGGTTTTACACCACCGAGCCCTGCGATCAGGCACTTACTCAGGTACGGATTGCGGCCATGCCTGATTTTCCGGCAACAGCCAAGGCGCGCAAAGTGAACGTGGAACGCGAGCGACGCAACGCGCACATTGGGTACGGTCGGAACCAAAAAAGCAATTCAGCCACGGTGGTGGATCGCATTCCTGAAGCGTCGGATTACTACAATTCATCGTACAAAAGAGAAGAACTGACAAAAGGGGAGGCCGCTCTGGCTAAGGCCAACGCGGAGGCGCAGAGTGCCGCAGCGGCCAAGCGTGCGGGAACCTATTTCCATGAATTGACCATCACCAACAAGGGCGGTCTCATCATGCCGGCAGTGATTCGTTTCACTTTGGAGAACGGCCAAGTAGTGGACGAGCGTCTTCCGGCCGAGGTGTGGTTGCGCAACGAAAATGAGTTCCTCAAGACGTTTGCGTTGCCCGCAAAGGCCATTCGGATTGAGCTGGATCCCCAATTGGAGACGGCGGATATTGACCCAGAGAACAACGTATGGCCCGCCTCAGCAGACACTTATTTGGAATGGGCTCCGTCCGGTTCCGGTCGCGGTGGTCGCCCTGCAAATCCCATGCAGGAAGCCGGTTTGGGAAAGAAGTAATGCCCGCGAGCGCGAAGTTTAAGGACAGCGCCCACGCCGTTCAGGCACCAAAAAAAAGCCCGCCCCGATGCAATCGGGGCGGGCTTTTTAGCGGGTCACCAAACTCCTGCGACCCCAGTCAAAAAGATCAAAGACGGCTCCAAACCCATTGATCTCCTGCCTTCAAACCAATGCGCTGTGCCGTTCCGCCGGGGACCTCAACAACCACATTGGCCGGCCCTTCCGAAGGGCGCGGAGTATCCGTGAGCGGGGTGCAGTTCTCTTGAACACTCACCACAACGCCCTTGCGGTTTACAAAAACGATGTCCAAAGACACGTAGGTGTTGTGCATCCAAAAGCTTTGTTGGGTTTCCTCGCCCATGAGAAAGACCATCGCCATGTCTTCGTCCATGTGTTTCCGGTACATCATCCCGTACTGCACTTCGTCCGGACGCTCGGCTACTTCCACGCGGTAGTTGCGCAAGGTGTCCCCCGTTGAACCAGCAATAAACGCGCCAACGCCTTCTTGGGTAAAGGGCGGCTCGTACGCCTCTTGGGTTTCCTCAACTCCTTGGTTTTGAACCGACGCCGGTTCTTGACGCTGGCAAGAAGACCCAATTTGCAGGGCCACAAATCCAAGAGCAGCCAGGAGGAGCAAGGCGGAGCCCACTTGTTTCGTCAGTCTGTTCATAGCAAGAAAAAAAGTGTTTAAATGCTAAAAGAAGCATTGTTTACTAGGAGGTAGGCACCAATCGTCAATCATTTTGGTGCTTCGTGCGCGACTGCCACAAAAGGTACAGTCCAACGGCAACCAAGGGCAGACTTAACCATTGGCCCATGTTGAGCGCCATGCCGGCTTCAAAACTGCTCTGATTGGCCTTCAAAAATTCCACCACAAAGCGGAAGCCAAAAACACCAATCAAGAAGGCGCCAAAAATTCGACCGCTTGCCTTAAATGATCCACGCAGGGCCATCAAAATTAAAAGACCGTACACGAACAAATAAAAGAGTGCTTCGTAAACCTGGGTGGGATGCCGCGGTATGCCATACCCCGGCAGGGCAAATTCGCCATTTTCCAAAGCCACAATTTCCGCTTCAGGGGCACCTACAAAATGAATGCGGTCTTTGGGGCGTGATTGCAAGTGCGGCATGAGTTGCCCTTCCCACAGCGCATCCAATTCACCCGGCCCCATGCCTTCAGCGGGTTGTACCACCAGTCTGTAGGCCGGCAAATTCAAGGAGTCCGTTTCCCGGTCCGGTCGGTTGGCATCTCGCTCCAAGCGAGCCCCCGTCAGCGCATGGCCGTAGTGGTTGTCGATCAAGTCCAATACCGGGCGAGCAAATACGGTTTGCGCCACTGAATTAGCTGGATCTCCATAGATCTCTGAATTCATCAAGTTTCCAGTGCGAATGAAGACTGCTGCCAAAGCGACGGTGATGACCAAACGATCCATCATCCAGAGGTAGGGCTTGTTGATGACGTATTTGGCATACCAAAACACGGCCACCAAAATGGCAGCAGCAGCGCCGTGGCTGGCCAATCCACCTTCCCAAACGTACAGGATTTCCACCAAGTGGTTTTGGTAGTAGTGCCAATCGTAAAAAAAGACATGCCCCAGCCGAGCACCAACAACGGTGGCCACCACCATTGTGGTCAGTAAAGTGTCCAGTTGTTCGTTGGTCAAACCGGCGCTGGTGAACCACTTCCGCATTTGGCGGTAGCCCAGAAAAAAACCAGCAGCAAAGAGCAGACTGTAGTAGCGAAGAGTGAAAAAACCAAGGTCCAAGCCGTTTTCGGCAGCCCAAGTAAGTGTAGCGGTAGCAAACATGAGGGAAAGTTACGTGAAATCAGTTGGGCTTGGAAGTTAAATCAGCTTTGGGTTTTGCGGGCACGGGGTCGTATCCCCAGGTGCCCCATGGATGGCATTTGCTCAGTCGACGTAAACCCATAAGACTTCCGCGCCAAGGCCCCCACACGCGTATGGATTGGCCCATGTAGGCAGAACAAGTAGGGGTGTGCCGGCAAGAGGGCGGGGTGAGCGGCGAAACAACATACCGGTAAAGACCCACCAGCGCCAAAAGAGGACTGGCGAAGATCCATACCCAAAAGTGTTTCACGGCCATTGGTTTGTCTAGGATCGACGGTCCACCGAATATTCGGTGCCTTCTTTTCCGTCCTTCAAAACAATTCCACCTTTTGCCAGGAGATCCCGGATGGCATCGCTTGTTGCGAAGTCGCGTTCGGCCCGCGCCTTCTGGCGCACGTGAATTACCGCACTCATGGCTGCATCTAAGGCCTCCATCGTACCAGAGGATGGTGCACTTCGTTCCAGATTCTCCAATCCCAAAACCGCAAACAACCAGGCAGACAATTCCGCAAGAAGTTCAGCTGCGTCCGCATCCGTCAACGGAGCACGTCCGTCTGCGTCCGCCTGTATGGCCTTGGCCGCATCAAACAAATGCGCAATTAAAATGGGGCTGTTGAAATCGTCGTCCATGGCGGCGCGGCAATCTGCTTTCCAACCAGTCAAAGACCACGAGCTGGGTCCCGTAACCAGCTTGGCACTGCGCTCGTTCAGCACCTTCCACGCCGCAAGCAAGCGGTCGTGTCCCTTTTCCGCGGCCAAAAGCGCGTCGTTGCTGAAGTCCAAAACGCTTCTGTAGTGGGCCTGGAGCATGAAATACCGCACCACAGACGGCGCAAATCCTTGGGTCAGGTGCGGCGTGTTTCCCGTAAATAACTCTTCCGGCAGCAAGGTGTTTCCAGTGCTTTTAGACATTCGTTTGCCGTTCAAAGTCAGCATGTTGGCATGCATCCAATAGCGAGCGCCGTCGGTTCCATTGCACCCGTTGTTTTGGGCAACCTCGCATTCGTGGTGCGGAAACTTCAAATCCATGCCGCCGCCGTGGATGTCAAACGATGCGCCCAAATACTTGGTGCTCATCACGGAACACTCCAAGTGCCAACCGGGAAATCCTTCTCCCCAGGGAGACGGCCACCGCATGATGTGGTAAGCAGACGCTTTTTTCCACAGCGCAAAATCCATGGGGCTCCGCTTTTCGCTTTGGCCTTCCAATTCGCGAGATCCCGCTTGCAATTCATCCAAGACCCTACCGGACAGTTTGCCGTAGTGGTTGTTAGTGGAGTAAGCTGCCACGTCAAAATAGACCGAACCATTGACTTCGTAGGCCAATCCGCGTTCCAAGAGCACTTTGCACGCTTCAATTTGCTCCACAATGTGCCCGGTGGCCGTGGGTTCAATGCTGGGCGGCAAAGCGTTGAACTGCCGCATCACTTCGCGAAACCCAACGGTGTAGCGTTGAACGATTTCCATGGGCTCCAAAGACTCCAAACGCGCTTTCTTTCCAATCTTGTCTTCGCCTTCGTCCGCATCGTTCTCCAAATGGCCGGCGTCCGTAATGTTGCGCACGTACCGCACCCGATACCCCAAAAACTGAAGGTAACGGAACACCAAATCAAAGCTCAAAAACGTGCGAACGTTGCCCAAATGCACGTCCGAATAAACGGTTGGGCCGCATACATACAAGCCTACATGCGGAGGGTGCAACGCTTCAAACGGTTCCTTTTGACCGGATAAGGTATTGTACAGCTGCAAGCTCATGACCCAAATTTCGTTTCCAAGCGAATGTAGTCCATCAAATCCCGACGCAACTTCTCTTCGTGCAAAAAGCGTCCGCCGTATTCCGCCGTCACGGTGCTGCTGTCGATGTCGCGAATACCGCGGGCATTCACACACAAATGTTTGGCGTCAATGATGCACGCCACATCCGGGGTGCCCAAGGCGTCCTGCAAAGCCGCTACAATTTGCCGCGTCAAGCGCTCCTGAACCTGCGGACGTTTCGCGTAAAAGTCCACAATGCGGTTCATTTTACTCAGTCCGATGACCCGTTCGTTGCTCAAATAGGCAATGTGCGCCCGGCCCACAATCGGCAGCAAGTGGTGCTCGCACGTGGAGTACACCACGATGTTTTTTTCCACCAGCATCTCGCCGTAAGCGTAGCTGTTATCAAAGGTATTCAAGGACGGTTTGCCGTCTGGGTTCAAACCGCCAAACGTTTCTTTGACGTACATTTTGGCAACCCGACGGGGCGTTCCGCGCAGCGAATCGTCCGTTAAATCCATGCCTAAAGTGTCCAAAATGGTGCGCACCGCACCCTCAATTCGTTCTATTTTTTCTTCGTCGCTCAACGCAAACGCATCGGCGCGCAACGGGGTTTCTACCGACCCTTTGAGGTGGTCCATCTCCCTATCTTCCAAGCCTTCGTGTGGATTCATGGCACAAAGGTAAGGGTCTTTCGCGGGGATTCGGTACCTTTGTACCCATGAGTATCTCCGTGAGCATCATTGGTACGGGCAGCGTATTACCGGACCAAATCGTACCGAACAGCGCCTTTTTGGGCTGCGACTTTTACGACGAAAAGGGTCAACCTTTTCCCCATTCCAACGAAATCATCATTCAAAAGTTTGAAGAAATCACGGAGATTCGGGAGCGGCGATGGGCCAATCCGGAAGAGCTGTGCTCCACTCTGGGAACTCGCGCGGCAGCGCATGCCTTGGAACACGCCGGCATAGACCCGGAAACACTGGACCTCATCATTGTCACCCATAATTTTGGCGACTTGGCCTTTGGTTCGCGCCACACAGATCAAATGCCTACGTTGGCATCGCGCGTGAAGGCCGGATTGGGCATTCGCAACCCCAATGCTGTTGCTTTTGACGTATTGGCCGGTTGCCCCGGCTGGGTTCAGTCCGTTCTCACCGCACAATCCTATATGTTGGCAGGGCATGCCAAGCGAGCCCTTGTTGTAGGCAACGAAATGCTCTCCAGAACGCTAGACGTTCACGACCGGGATTCCATGATTTTTGCCGACGGTGCAGGCGCGGTAGTTTTGGAAGCGGGTGAAGACAACCCCTCCAACATCCTGGGCCGGGTCATGCAAACCCACACGTCCAACGATACAGCGTACTTCCTCAAATCCAACCCGTCCAACAAACCGGGGACGGATCCTAAAGAAATGCTCATCAAGATGAAGGGGCGCAAGATCTACGAATTTGCCTTGCGCCACGTTCCGGACGGTATGAAGGCAGCCTTGGACAACGCCGGCGTGCATCTTTCCGAAATCAAGAAGATTTTCATTCACCAGGCCAACGCCAAATTGGATCACGCAGTCATTGAGCGCCTGCATCGCTTGTACGGCATGAAAGTGGATCACGTCGACGCCATCGCCCCCATGAGCATTCAGTGGCTGGGGAACTCCTCCGTTGCGACGGTTCCAACCCTCTTGGATTTGGTGGTCAAAACCCAGTACCAAGGTCACAAGATTCAACGCGGAGACCTCCTCCTTTTTGCGTCCGTAGGTGCCGGCATGACCATCAATGCGTTTGTCTACCGCTGGTAGGTCTCAACGACCAAACCGAACAACGAAAATCGCCCGCCTCCATCCGGAGGCGGGCGATTCCCTATTATCCCGGCCGCACGCATGCCTGCGCGCGCTAGAATTCGGTTAATCCAAATTCGTCACCAGCACGGACAAGCCACCGGCGTTGACCAGTTCGGCATCCAGCTTTTTCAACGACGCCCAAGCAGCAGCCAACTGCGGTGCCAACGAAGCCACACCGGTCTTCACTGCCGCCAAATCGCCCACCATGGTGCTCGTTGGCGCCGAACGGTGGGACCAAGACCCCCAAGTGGCATTCCCCATGCGGTCCGTCAAGCCCGGTGCCGTCTCAAATTCGCGCTTGCTCATGCTGCCGTCGCCGTACAGTTCAATGCCCCAAGCTGCCAATTGAACCTCCAATTTGCGCGCCTCAGCCAACGTTTCCAGCGAGGCACCTGGCGTATTGCGCAAGCCGGCCTTCAACTCCACAACGTGCTCTTTCAAAACGCGGAACGTGCGCTCTACAGATTCCAAGGACTGAGTCGTTTTGTTGGCGTCCGCCCAGAACGCATTCCGCGCGGCCTCGTCGGCAGGGTGGGTGGTTCCGTTTTTCAAATGATTCAAACGGAAGGACACCGGTCCGGTCAGCAAACTGCCTACGCCGTTGACCCATTGGTACATCGATACCTGGTAGGTGCCTTCCGGTGCAAAGTGTGCTCCGGGCGCCGTGGTGATGGGGTCGGAGCCGCGGCTGCTTCCGTCCATGCGTCCCAATTCGCCGTCCCAAACCACGCGTTGAATGCCTTTGGAAGCGGCCTGGCTAAACCGTCGTACTTCTTTTCCGTTGCTGTCCGTGATCACAAACAAATGATAGGCCTTTTCTTCCAGGTCTTCCGCGCGGATGGCCTCTGCCGACGGATAACCCGTAACGCCGGATTTTTCCTTCTCCTGGCGCTGCGCCTTCAAACTCTTTGGAACCTCTTTGATGTGTACGGTGAACACCGCGCCCATTGGCGGGTTTTCCGCCATAAAGTAGGAGGCACCCATAAATCCGGGAGGTCCGTATCCCAAAGGGTTCGCAGTGTGGAACACCAAACCGTCCTTAACCGGTAGAATGGCGGCGGGCTTCTCCAACGTTTCCTTGCTCAGGTGACGCAGCGGGCTGTAGTCGTCCAGAATATAGAAACCGCGTCCAAACGTCGCAATCGCCAAATCGTTTTCCCGACGTTGTACGTCGATGTCCCGGACGGCAATCGTGGGCAATCCGCTGCCCAGAGCTTTCCAAGACTTTCCTCCGTCCAGCGTGCAGTAGATGCCAAATTCCGTGCCCACAAACAACAAGTTGGGGTCCACATGGTCCTCCGCAATCGTGTGCACGCTGCCGCGGATTGGCAAGTCTGCGGTAATGTTCGTCCAGCTTTTTCCGTTGTTGGTGGATTTCAACACGTAGGGCTTGAAATCACCTTGGCGGTGGTTGTTGAACAACGCATACACCACTTCCGGATTGTGACGCGACGGCTCCAAGTCCACCACGGGCGTATTGGCGGGGATACCCGGGAACGACTCCACACGGGTCCAGGACCCTCCGTCGTTCGTGCTTACCTGAACCAAACCGTCGTCGGTACCGGCATACAGCCAGCCCTTCTTCACGGGCGATTCCGCTAAAGACAACACATTGCCGTAGATGGAGGTGCTTTGGTTCTTGGCCACGGCATCCATGCTCCAAACCTTGCCCATCACCGGTAAGGTGTTTCGGTCGATTTGCTTCGACAAGTCCGGTGAAACGGTACTCCATTCGTTGCCGCGGCTGGTGGATTTAAACACCACATTGGCTGCAAAGTACAAGGTGGCGGGGTCGTGCGGGCTGATCAGCAAGGGCGCGTCCCAGTTCCAGCGGTAGGGTTTGACCCCGGGAGGCGAAACAGGCTGAATGGGCACTTTTTCTCCGCTCAAACGGTCGAAGCGAGATACCCAACCGTATTGGGCTTGCGCGTAAACGATGTTGGGATTACTTGGGTCAATTTGCGATTCAAAACCGTCGCCCTCCTGCGTCACAAACCAATCGGAGTTGACGATGCCGCGGTCGTTGATGGTGCGCGACGGTCCGCCCAGCGAGAAGTTGTCCTGCGTACCTCCGTACACATAATAGAAAGGAGCAGAGTTGTCCACCGTCACGCGGTAAAACTGCGTGATGGACAAATTCGGTTTGTAGTGCCAGGTACCCGCGTTGTCCCACGTTTCGTACAAACCGCCGTCGCAGCCCATGAGAAAATGAGCGGGATTCTTGGGGTCCAACCACAGCGCGTGGTTGTCTACGTGTTTTCCGGGTTCGCCAACGGCTTTAAAAGACTTGCCGCCGTCGCGCGTGACCTGCGCGTACGTGTCCATGGAATAGACGGTGTGTACATCGTGGGGAGAGGCGAAGATCTCCGAATAGTAGTTGCCCGCCGTGGAGTGGTCGCTCATCTTG
>Ga0102917_1000644_pt1 | contig 11634 bp, 10 predicted proteins | sample Colrivmet1562A02_FD_78201 | JGI IMG/M metagenome (GOLD analysis project Ga0102917, IMG submission 78201) | Estuarine microbial communities from the Columbia River estuary - metaG 1562A-02 | ecosystem: Environmental > Aquatic > Marine > Intertidal zone > Estuary | place: USA: Columbia River...
ACGCTCTTGCCTGGGCTTGCCAGGCGCCCAGTGTAAATACCGTTACTCACCCGAGTGACTTCAAACAATTTAAAAGGAGCCACCATGGCTAAGAAGGCAGAAGCCTCCGACAACCTATTCAATGACGACAGCGTAGCTGCACCTGCCAAAGGCAAGCGCAAAAACTACTCGTCACAGATTGACAGCGATGCCCCACGACACGTTCAGCTGATTGCTGCGCTGCTTGACAGCCCAGAGAACAGCATCCCGAACAAAACGTTCGGCAAGGCAGCACAAGTTGAAGAACTTCTCGAAGTTCCAGCTTTAGGCTTCCTTGCATCGTACTTAGCTTTCCCGATCCCTGGATCTGGTGTTCGTCTTCTTGGCGGACCTGGAACTGGTAAGAGCGCGAACGCAAACACGATGGCGAAATTGGCTGGTCTTCGCACAGAGATCATTCCTGCCGCGGAAATGAAGATCGAAGATCTTTGCATCCCAACGACAGTGACAGCGGTATCAGACGACGAAGATAAAAAGCGCATCATCGTGGCTCTTCGTCAGAAGATCTACGAGAAGTACGTTCTCGCCGAATGTCTGATCATCGAAGAGCTCGCACGAGCTCACGGCGTTGTTCAACAGGCGTTCATGGAGCTTTTAGCTTCTTGGACTCTCAACGGACAACCACTTCCTAACTTGAAAGCAATCGTTGTCTGTGACAATGATGCTTCAGAGGAAAGCGCTGACGGGTCTGGCGGATTCATTCGCGAACTTGACCCAGCAATGCTCGACCGAGTGTACACGCTTCCAGTTGACGACAATTCGACTAACTGGCGCCGCTTTTTGGCGTCAAAGTACCCGAACATCGACCTTAGTGACGTCTATCGCCTTCGCGATTTGATGCCACCAAAGCTTCGTCGTCGTCTCTCGCCTCGTACCCTTGAGCACGTTCTCTGCGCAGTGCAGAACAACTTGCCATTCGAGTGGGCTTTGCCTATCGTCAACAACCGTCGCGAGCTTCTCGCCGACGGTACTCGTGACTACACGCCAGAACTTGCTGCGGCTGTTGCCAAAGCTTTCGGACTTCCAGGAAACCCTAAGGGACCTGAAGGACCGGAGAAGTTCCGTCAAGTCATCAAGATCGCCGTGGCAAACGGAGTGAACGCACGTTTCATCTCCGCCCCTGGCTTCGGCAAGACCGCAAGCGGTCTTGACATCTTGAAGAACGACTTGAATCAGCGTGTTGTTTACATGTCAGGCGCAGCCGTATCACCAGACAACTTGTTTGTCCCGGTGGTCGAGTCAAGCTCTGACACTGTAAAAGTTCTGCTCGATCAGAACTTCGCGAATCCTGAACCGTTCGTTTTGATCTTGGATGAATTTTCGCGCATTAAGCCGGAAGTGAAACCAAAGTTCTACGGACTGCTTCAAGAGCGACGCTTAGGCGGCATCGACGTCAACATGCGTGCAGCTATTGCTTTCGACAACCCTGGTTCTGTCGGTGGGTCTCGTACCGCCGCTGGCCAAATCGAACGCGCTGCGGCGGACCGTTTCTGGTTCACCGTTGAGCTGTCACCGTCAGACACCGAATGGGCTGCGCATCTTGTGCGCACTCATGGCGAGACTGCAGAAATTGTAGTCGAGTGGTGGAAGACCGTGTTGCCATCGGAAGCTGGGATTCGTGTCAGCGCTCGCGCATGCGAACGTCTGATTCACGCTCACGACCGAGGCTGGCCATTGCGTACAGCTCTCGTCCGAGAAAACGGAAGCACACTCTGTGAAGAGTTCCTCGGGTCTCTCGAGAACCTCTTTGCAAAGCGCACTGTCCCTCGTCTTGCTGTCGTCGTTGAAAACGTCGATCGCTACGAAGTTGAGCTCGGTTCCGATCAGGACTGCCAGCGCCAAACAGAGGTCTTCTTGGCCCTGTTGAACGCTGAACTTCCTTCCTTGGAATCAGCCCGCGCAGTGTGCGTGAGGATGATGCGAGTGCTCCATGAACAACACAGCGTTTCGTTGTTGCGTTCTTTGGACAAGCAGCGCTTCTGGCTCGACGTTCTTCTTGAAGCTCGTGGAAACGGCGCTCACAAGAAGTAGTCGATACTCTCGAAAGCTCAAAACCTGCCCCGAAAAATGCATCAAGCATTTTTCGGGGCAGCGTCCTATACAGCGTTAGTCGGATGCTCTGCTCGAGTCTGCAGATACTGTGGTCGTATAGCAAAACACACCGACCAAAAGGACGGTGTGTCTAGATAACCTAACGTGCGAGCGTACTGCTCGGTTTGTGGTTAAGAAGCTGGTGCTACTTCCACAAACGGTCGTCGGTTCTTGTCGCGGTAATCAGCGAGAGCCCAGACAGGACCAAATGAGCGTTCTCGGATAATAAACTTCGGCTGGCCATCGCGCCGCATGATCGAGCCAGGAGCTTGGCAGCCTTCTTCTAGAAGATGAGCGTCAAACGCTTTTGTGTTCGTAAAATGCGCACAGCACATAGAACAATGCCCCTCGTTCAAACTAGCCCAGGATTTGTGGCAGTCGCTGCAGTGCGACTTAGCAGGGGAGAGACTTGGTCCCCACCAGGAGTGGGCAGCGGCGTGTAGGCATGGTTCGCATTTAGTGTCTGTCATGCCTGCGTACCTTGGCGGCGTCCTCACCTCAGACAAGAAACACCGCCCTCTACCCCAGAAACCTCAGTTATCAGTCTTTTAATGGCGTAGAATCCACTCACTGCTTGACGCAGGCTCAGGCCTTGGCACTGTGTGGTAGGTGGCAAAGACCGATCTCCGCAAGGCCAGAGGGCCTCTCACGCTTTTGGCGTTTTTGTTGTTGCTCTCTGGAGTCCTTCTGTACTTAAAGGTGTCGCCAGATCAGACAGTAGCTCTAGACGAGTCGTCACCAGTTGTTGAAACCTTCCCGAGTCTTGGGGTCCCGTACGATACAACAGCGCTAGTACCGACGACCACTGCACCAGTGAGCACGCTACCGCCGTCGTCTGTACCAACTACAGCAACGATTCCTGGCGACTCAACTACAACACCAACCACCACGGTACCTACGACCGTAACACCAGTTACCACAGCGACAACAACATCACCGCTTCCTCCAATTAAGTGGCGTAACGTAATGCCTTCTTTCCCTGCAGGAGGCTCAGCTTCACTTGTTGCTGATAACGGCGATCGCTACGCTGCCAACATCACTTACTCTGCATTGTCTGCAACAGAGGCAGCATCGCAGATCGGTGCCAGTTTCGGTGCAGCTGGGTGGGACGTCACCATCACAGCTCAAGGGTCAGTGTCATCAGTAGCTGTAGCTAAGTCCGGCATCCAGGGCACTGTCCGAGTTAGCCCCTCAGGACAGGGCGCACTCGCTGAGCTTGACCTTCGCCGCGCCTCTTAGAGAGTGCCTAAAGGCCCGTCGTCACAACGCGCCATAACGAGGTGCGACAAAAGATTCCTGGTGGCATCTCTCACTTTTTCCTCGTCTAGCTCACCAACGCCATCCCATCCAGAGCTCTCTAGGACGGCTGCTGTTAAGCCATCAGCAGCTAACTGTGCCATCGCGCCCAGGACGCCCAGACGATACGCAGCATCCACTGCAAGCCTGTCATCAATGTCGCCAAGGACTTGGGCTAAGAGTCGGTTTTCCGGGTCGCTCTCTAGGTAAGAAGTCAATAAAGAAGTAGCGTCTTCAAGGTGGGTCTTGCCCACAATGACACGTGAAGGCGCTGCGAAAGCTGTTGTGACGAGCTCCCCTAGGCGCTCTAAGGCCTTACCTACCTTGACGACATCAGAAGCATCTAGACCCTCTTCAATCGCTAGCGCTTGCTCGAGTATGTCTTGGCGAGTTGGTGTCATGTATTGCACCGTTCAAAGCGAGTGTCACGCGTCAAATAACTAAACACGGACCATATACAAAGTGAGCAATAATTTTGAAGGCACCGACCAGACGACTGTGGTCGTCTGGCGCGACACTGAAACCAAAGTGGCGCACGCTGACTCACGCTGTCCTGCAACCTCACACGGAGGCTGGGTTGGTCGTCCTGTACGGGAACTTAATAACTTATGTCCATTGTGCGCGTGGCGAAAACCTGCTCTGGACTGGTCGGATCTGCAGCCAGGAGGATCCGTCTCCAAGATCGCAGCGATAGTTGATTGCCTAGTAGGCGGCATGGTTGAAGCAGCGTCTGGGTCGCCTAGCGCTATCTGCTACGTGTCATGGGTTCTAGCTCAAGCGTCTAGCAGTGACGATCCGAGTTTACAGTACGCGTCAGCGCGCTCTGCTTTAGCAAGACTGCGCAGTTCGCATCGTAGTGAGTGCGACATCGAGATAGCAGCGAGAACTATAGCGCTAGAGTCGCGCACACTTGGCTCACGAGATCTCCATATCTGGCAGCGCGTCCGTTGGGCAGTACTGCACGGAGTGGATCTAGCTGTTCTCCAAGAGCACACAGGGACGCCACTAGAGCAGGCGTTGGAGTTACGTGAGGAAGTCTACGTCCAGGCTAACGCGCTGTGCGAAGGCCCACGCCACATGCTGTTGTCGGCATTAGATGGCCCCGTCGCAGGAGCGATGCCGCAGCTGCTGATGTATGCAGGTGCTCTCGGTTCGCTCGACGGAACAGTTGCTAGCACTGTGCTCCCACGAGGAGTGGTGTCACACTTAGTTGAAGGATGGCCTGGGATCTGGGCAGCAGACGCAGGACCGATTTACCCGAATGAAAACAGTGAAGAGCTGTGCGCTATCACAGCGGCTCTGTGGCGACCAGGAAACAGCGTTTTGTCGCACGCACCAACTGTTCTAGAGGCAGCGAGAGGCTTGAGCTCTTAGACGCGCTCAACACCGCGTTTTGGGTTGAACACAAATGTTTCGTAGCCAGCTCTGCCGCTTGCAACATCGCCGAGCATCTCTACCTGTGTAGTTCCTATTGTTGTAGTCATACGCAAGTGGTGATGTCCGCAGATGTGGAGAGATGGGCGGTGTCGAGTTACAAGATCAAGCACGTCCTCTGTACCACGGTTCTCAATAATGCCAGAAGGCCAGTCGTGTGTGATTAAAAGATCGAGACCCTTAAGCCGCTCTGCCCCACGATGCAGTGCCACCAGCTCTGCTTCTACGTAGCCAGCACGCTCATCGCGGCCTGACCTAGCGCCTAATTCAAGAGCGAAAGAGTCGCTAAGCACACCAGAAAGAAATCCAACACGCATGCCTAGTATCTTCTCAACACCTGCACGTCCTAGAAAATCAAACCCCGGATACAGCTCGCCTGGTCCTCTCGCGTCAAGCATGGCCCAAGGCTCGTGTTCGCCACCAATAAACCAGATCGGTGCGTCGATGGCCACACTGCCAGCAATGACTTTAGGAAACTCACCGACCCAGCGCTTATGACCCGCGCCAGTAGCCACACCTGCAGCATCTTTAGCGTTCCTGTTTGCTTCCATGTCCCCAACACAGAACACAGCGTCAATGGTCCCGAGCCGCTTGCGAGCCTCTTCTACTGCCTTTGCGGCCATGCGGTATGAGCCATGCACGTCCCCGAGCGCGACAAAACGCACTTCACGTTTATTGTTGGGCAGTATAGGGGTCACAGTTATCACCGTGCTGCTGCCTACTACGCAATGCCACCATACTCAGTGGTTGCTCTAGCGCCCTGCGCTACGACAGTACAACCTGTCACCTTTGTGACGACCAACCAAATAACGAAAAGAGGACGCCGTGACGGTGTACATCCCCAACGATCAGACTGGTATCCCAGTGCTTCAAGCATTAGCTTGCACTCACGCGTTGAGTCAAGCTGGTACCGACGAGCTCTGGCGTCGAGGGCTCCCACGAGTACTCAACGCACCAGACCAAGACTGGCCGCTCCCTCTCGCTCCGTCTTACGACGTAGTACAAGAGATACTGGCCAACCCCATCACCTTGAAAGCGAACACCGATTTAGCAGCCGCTCTCGCAGCTGTCGTAACGGATACGACTCAACTGGATCAGATCTTAAAGATCAACAAGTCAGCCGAGGTCGCGTCTAGTGCGTCGTTGAACAGCATGCTGTCAACTTCTCACCGCGCAAAGTCACCTTTCAGCTCACTGCACGCATCTGCAACCACGCAAGAAGCCAAGGCTTCAAACGCTGTGTTGTCTGGTGACGCGCACTCGTGTCTCAACATGCTGTTGGATCCTGCAACGCAAGATGTGATGGTCAAGCAATTGGCCAGCATCTCTAACATGATCCCTACTAAGTCTGAGAAAGCTTTGACGCAACTGCTTCAAAACACTTTCCCCGGACTTGATAGCACAGACATCGATGCAGAAGCATTGAGTCGTGACGACTCAGCTGCACGCCCCTGGGTGTTGCGGTCTTTGCGGAACATGGTACTGCGACTTGTAAAAGAAGTCGATACGAGTGTTTACGTACTTCTTGGCGAGAAAATCGTTAAAGAAGAACGCATGCTCGATCCGTACTGTGTAGAAGTAGTGCAAGCTGCAATCGAAACTGGAATCTTTCCAGACGATGCAATCTTCACTCTCTCTGCATACGCTTCAGCTCGCGCTGAAGTAGTGACCAACGCTGATTCACCTTTGCGCAAAAAGCCAGAGGTTCCACAAGTTGAACATCGCCGCCAGAAAGGCATCGAGTCTGTCGCCCCACAAGACGACTACCTCGCAGCCCTATCGGTTCTCGGACTCGGCGATGCCGCAGCTCGACTGGCGATCTCAGCTGGTGACCTTACTGAGCAGGAATTCGAAGACCGCTTGGTCGACGCTGATGCGGAGACCATTGTGGACTGGGCAGAAAAGCGCCTCGGCCAGCAGCCCTCCCCGGGCCGTGTAGCTGAAGTGCTCGATGCGCTTCCTCAGCACCGCCAAATGGATGTGTTGAAAGAAGTGTCAAACCGGCCCAACCCGCTCGAACTTCAGCCAGAACTGGCTTTGTGTCTACCGAACGCCTCAGAGCTCAAAGTAAGTGACCGCGCCGCAATTTACGTGGCAAACGTCGCTAACCGAACACTCGGAGATTCGTCAGATGCATGGTCTTTGGCACTCCAGTTGCTTTCTCAGGGTTGGAGTCAAACCACCTTGGAACTCATCAGGAGCGTAGAAGCACTAGTTGATAACCAGTAAAAAACACAACGACCCCATCACAAGGGTCGTTGTAGTATAGAGAAACCTTCCATGCGTGACCGAAGCCACGTTAGCTGCACATTGTTCCGTATGCGCCCACGTTACGTAACCTCCCCAAACCCGTCAGTAGGCGCCCTTGTCGCGGGTATAGCTCTAGCGCTCCACACAGCGACGCTACTTCTCCCTCGTCCTTTTAGAACGTTGTCACGTTTTGCGCTCGTCCCGTGGCTACTAGTCGTAGCCTACGTAAGCTCAGGTATACATATTCTCTCGTTTGGCGGCCTGGCGTTTGTAGAGGGACGCGTGATGCGGCTCTCTAGCATCGTTTGTATAGAAACCACCCATGTAGGTGCGCCAGGTCCTATGAGAAAAGAAAAACCTCTTGCCTGGCTGCTGCTTCATGACGGTTCGAGGCTCGCTCTTCGTTGTGATCCAGGCCCAGCGTCGGCTGCTCTAGGCGTCTCTTTGCAATCAGCGCGCTAACCAAGACCGCACTGAGCGTGTTGCCTTAGGGTGAGAGGCACCAAGTGTAGTGTAGGTGGGTAATTTACTACACGACGTCCTTACGTACGTCAAAAACGATGGAGGACTGCAGACATACTCAACCAGGTCTAATAAGGCCCTGGAAGAACGTATCACGCAGATGAACCAACACGTTCCTGACGACGAGGACTGGTCATTTCAGTGCTTGCTCGAAAGTCTCGCTGAGCAAATGTGCTCAGAAGAACTCATCGACACTCCGCAGGTAGACGAATACTTTATTCGACTAACAGCGGAGAATGCACTGCGGTTGTACCATGAGGAACAAGAGGAAACTCGAGATCTTCATAAAATGTACGATCAAGTCACTGGGGTTTTTTCTCCGCAAGGAGTCCCGCCCCCTGGCTACAACAATAAACTGAGGTCAGATATTGTACGCACAACGCTCGATCTAGTAGGCCGCGAAGCTTACGCCTCAGAATTGAACACGCGCGACAACTTCAATCCAGACGCAGCCATTGATGGCCGTGACGGGTCTTCGGACTATGAAACCTGGATCGTAGAAGAGATGTTGCCTAGCTTTGGCCAAGAAGAGCTAGACCGCGTAAATGCTGGTCTTGCAGAATTCTTAGCTTCAGGAAAAAACTTTCCGTTTCGGGTTGAGATGAGGGAATTCCCTGTCTCTCCGAAAGTAGAAAGTTCTGATGGACAACAAGGCAAAGGCAAACGGCACTATTACGACGTTTCAGTAAAGTTGTACCTTGTTTCTGAAGACAGCGAGTATGTCATTCACGAACCTGTCAACATTAAAAACGTCAAGCTCGAGTCGAAAGACCCGCCAGCTAACTCAGGTGGCGCACGTACCTTACGGTACGCGATGCTTGGAGTCGAAGGGGAATCTCAAATCGAGACCACTTCGCTGATCAGAGCCGTTCAAGAATCACTTCGAATAGGAGTTGATACTCCATACGAAGTACGCGACTGCGATTACTGGTTCTGGGCTTTTGAAAAGAAGCCTGGCGGTAACCCTGTAGAGAGAATCTTTGTTTCCAGCTTGTTAGGAATTGACCCGTCAGCGGGTGCAGTTCTACCAGGAAAAAACAGAGAAGCTCTGAAGTACAACCCTGCACAGACGTTCCCTCATGTTCAAGTCGACTACGAAGTAGCCGCCATGAGCATGTCAGCTACTAACACCTCACTAGAAGCCAGAGATAGATTTTGGCAATGGTGGGGTGCTTGTAACGACGAAGTTCTCGAGCGAAATATAACCGCTCGAGCGCACTGTAGGTAGATAGAAAATGGCGGGTTCGCTCGCCATTTTCTTATATAAAGACTAGGAACACCACAAAGCCCGTACAGAAACGTCTGACGGCAAATACTCGCCGCTTTCGGCCCTTTCGACACCGTGCGAAAGATGACGAGTTCCAAGGCGCAACTGGGCCAATTTTTCACCACATCCCCAGATGTGCAAAGGGTTATGACGTCTCTTGTGTCTAAGAAAAAAGGCCTCGCTTTAGAGCCGTCTGCGGGAGCTGGACACCTCTCAATAGCATTGAGTGTCGCCAAGCCAGGCCTAGTTGTCGACTCTGTTGAGTTTGATAGCAGCATCCCCTGGACTCATCAAAATCTACCTATCACATACGATGACTTCTTCGCATACGCCGCTGGGAAGGACTCTAGCTTCGACGTAGTGTTTGGCAATCCCCCTTACGTAGCGTGGAAAGAAATCGGACCATCTACTAGAGCGTTGCTCGAGGACGACTTCATTGAGTACTCGGGTAAAACAAATCTCTATCATCTATTTATACACAGATCGATAGACCTCCTTAAGGACGGAGGCGAGCTGGTGTTCATCGTTCCTGGCGAGTGGTGCTACTCGACGTCAGCTTCCCCACTGCGGAAAGTTATGCAGGATAAAGGCGCACTCACACACGTGATTGACTGCGGAGAAGAGAAGCTGTTCGCTGACGCTGACGTGCCTTCGATCATGATATTCAGGTTTGTGAAAGCAGCGAAGCAGGGCACAGTCGCATACTGGGGAACTTTTGGTGCCGCCCGAGACAAAACTGCTGCACAGTCAAGAGTCTTGCAGGTGACAAACGAACGCTGGCTTTTCCTGGATACAAAGATTGGCAAGCAGATAGCTAACTGGACGCGACTCGGAGCTCTGTACGACGTAAAAGTCGGCTTAGTCACAGGGTCTGACAAAGTATACAAAGTAACAGATCCGTCCAAGTTTGAAACTTCTTGCGTCATTGAGCAGGTGACAACCAATCGAAAACTTGAACATTTTTTGTACCTTGAGGACTTCCAGACCGAGAGCGCTATACCGCCTTTGACGAGCGCGTACTTGAAGCCTCACAAGGCACATCTACTTGCGCGCCGTATACGTTCTTTCACTTCTAGCAATTGGTGGCGTTACGGCGCTGTACGGAATATCACACACATGAAGAGCGATAAGCCCCGCTTTTTCGCCAACTCCAAAACACGCGAAGCGCATCCATTCTTCGCAGTCACCGGCGCTAAGTACTACACAGGCGGTGTCCTTGGCGTATACAGAAACAGCGACCACGACATCACTGACGAAAAAGCAATGGAGCTTCTGAACTCTCCTAAATACAGACAGATATTCGACAGCATGATGATCACGTCAGGTGGGAAGATATCTCTACAGCCAGCCACCCTTGAGGATGCGCCGTTCCCCAGCACTCTTGAAGAGCTAGAGCTCTTCCTGACCACTCCCTGACATGGGATTAATATGAGTAGAGAAGCCGCACGCGGCTGGCTAGCCGGCGTGATGTCACTCTTGGTACCTGGCTTAGGGTCATTTATCTACGCTAGGCGCCGCTCGATGCTCTTGTTGACGCTGTCGTACTTGGCGTGTCACGCAGTTTTCTGGTCGTACATCTACACAAAGTCAGCTGTGGATCTAGCAGCGATGTCTGTTGATGACGCCACACTAGGGAACGCCCTCTATGTTGTTACTTTTTTGAGCGCGGTTCACCTATGGTCTATGGCAGAAGCCGTGCGGGACACTTACGGCAGGCTATCTCCTACGGTCGGACTCACGGCTGTCTTTCTTCTCCCGTTCTGTCTCGTAGCGGGTTCGATCATTAATCAAAGAGCCATGCTCAACACAGTCTTCCAGGTCGTACCGCTATCTTCAGGGCTCAGTCAGTCCCCCGTATCTTTAGGTTCAGAAGAGCTCGGGCTGACACAGCTGCAAGACGAGACAGTGACCATACTTCTTGCTGGTTCAGACGGCGGGTCTGGTAGATGGTCGCGTCGAACAGACACCATGGTGGTAGCACGACTGCACGTACCCACTCGCTCTCTCTTGCTCGTTTCAGTTCCTCGTAACTTAACCAAGATGCGCTTCACTGATCCTCGCCTGCAAGAACTTTACCCTAATGGATTCAACAACATAGCTAACGCTGTGTTCGTTGATGGGCAAGCAAGAGCAGATCTGTACCCAGCAGCACAATACCCAGGCATGTCTATGCTCACTGATGGTTTGTCGACGTTGCTCGGCTTCCCGGTGTCTTCTTGGTTGATGGTTGATATGGAAGGATTTGTGCGCGTTGTAGACGCAATCGGCGGTGTGCGCCTACGTGCCACTGTTGACGTGGAACCAACTGGAACGATACCGACTGACACTGGCGGCTCGCAGCGCTTTGAAGCAGGTACTGACTACACACTTAATGGGGAGCAGGCACTCGCCTACGCTCGCTCTCGTACAGGAAACTCTGACTACTCAAGAATGCGCCGCCAGCGTTGCCTGCTTGCGGCACTAGCCACGCAAGCCTCACCTGCATCTTTGCTGACTAATCTCACTGAACTACAAAGCACCGTCGGCGATTACGTTTTCTCTAACGTAGCAAGACAGGACGTCCCATCCCTGGTGAGATATCTAGGCGCTATAGACCAGTCCCGTATAGAGTCAGTTGTGCTTGCCCCGCCTGTGATTAACTCAGCCTCATGGGATCCTGACGAGGTGAGGGCCATTGTTGCAAACGCATGGGCGAAATTGACGGGCCAACCAGCCCCAACGACCACTATAAGCCT
>Ga0102917_1000651_pt1 | contig 11584 bp, 11 predicted proteins | sample Colrivmet1562A02_FD_78201 | JGI IMG/M metagenome (GOLD analysis project Ga0102917, IMG submission 78201) | Estuarine microbial communities from the Columbia River estuary - metaG 1562A-02 | ecosystem: Environmental > Aquatic > Marine > Intertidal zone > Estuary | place: USA: Columbia River...
AAGTCCCGTAACATTTTCCAGTGTATTGGCGGTTGCGTTGTTGTTGATCACATCGCTTGTAAGGGCGGCCAGTTGCCGACCGGCGGAACTTGGAACAGCAAAAACCCCGTCCGCCCGAAGAAAACTGGTGCTTCCGCCGCCGCTCGCCGGCACCAATCCCTTGGTGGTGCTACTGAATGTATTGAAGAGGGTAGTTGCCTGCGCAGCTGTCAGGTCCTCTACGGTACCGGTGCCTACCGAAACACGCCCCTTGATCGTTTGCGAGGGCACATTGGCCAGTCCGGCATTGCTGATCGACGTAGTCGTTAATGCCTCGGTCAAAAGATTCGAAAAGTCACGCGTACTCAGGTTGCCATTGGCATCGGTCGTAAGCAAGGTAGATTGTGCGACGTTGCTTCCTATTCCATCCATTCTAACGGTTCCGGTCACATGAAATTTGGCGGTGGGATTCTGTGTGCCGACACCCACATTTCCAATGGGTTTTGAGAATATGTTGTTGCCATTTACTTGCCATTTGATGGTGTCCAGCTGTATTCGCGTACCCTTGGGACCAATCACGACCTGTCCCATGGCCAATCCTGAAAATAGCAATAAAGGAAGTAGAAGAAATTGTTTCATAGCTAGATAAATATTGATAAACCCTTCTGAGGAAGGGTTTATCAATTGAATGCAGTAATGAAAGGAGGTTACGAAACGGGGGTACCAGATTATTTAACCCATTGCACCTCGATCACATCGCCGGCAACGATCAACGCCGCCATGGCAGAGGTGAGCGTTACCTGACCCGCGCCGGTGGTGAAATCGGTGACTGGTATGAGCTTCGCTCCGTTGCGGTACACCCAAACTTTCGAGGCGGTTGCCGGCATATTGGTTACCGCGTAGCTGCTTTGTCCGGCCGTGCTGGTAAAGTAATCACCGCCGCTCTGCAACAATGTTTCCGCCGTTACCCGTTTCAGGGTTCCGTCGGCACTGGCTACGACCAGACTGTCACTTGCCAACGAACCACTTTGAAGTCCGCTGATCTTGAGCGTATTCGTCGCATCCGTTGCCAACGTCGTGGGTTTGATTAGGGTGCCTCCGAGTTGTACGTTGTTGCCATTTTTGGTCAAACCATTCTCAAAGGTGAGGGCATTGAACAGTGAGGATGCTGAAATGAATTTCACTTGTCCGGTCGATGGGTCGATGACCATTACGCTGTCGGTCGTGTTCGATCCCGGCTGTAATCCGGTGATCTGTAAAAAGTTCGTTGCACTGGTCTGGATGGTGGTAACCCGGTTCAACGCGCCACCCAACTCTGCGATCTGACCATTCTTGGTCAAGCCGTTGGCAGCGAACTTCACAAAACTACTGTCGCCCAGCTGTTTTGGCGTTACATACAAGATCGTACTGTCGGCCTTGGTGATCACCGCCGCGGTATTGGAGATCACCCATTTGATGGTACCCTTGTTGTCAATGACCTGTGTCGTGTCTTTTTGAGCAAGTGCCGAAAAGGTCAGCCCGACAGCTGTCATCATCAGTAATAAGATTTTTTTCATGGTTGGGTTTGATTTATGGTTATAAAAATTGAATGATCTTGATCTGGTCACCGGCCTGGCAGGGTATCTCAGCCTGCAGGGTCGTGGGGTTTCGTAATACAAATGAGATCAGTACGCCATTTCGGAAAAGAAATACTTTGTTCGGATCGGTCACGGCCGCCGGCGTAGGAAAGAGTAACTGACCGTTCGCGCTTACGATCTGAATGACCTGTTGTGTACCGGTCAGGAAAGGCCCGCCGCCGGAGTTGCCATTGGCTCGTATCCATTTAAGTCCGTCGCTGAAGTAGATACCGGGACTCACATCGTTCACGTTGGCCGTATTGTAAACCATCATGCCGGAAGTAAATGTTCGAAGTGGATCCGATTGCGTGGTTGAACGAAGAGAAATTCTGGGCAGAAGCAGACCTTTTCCAGTCGACTCCAATTCCAACACCGCGTCCGGGTTCAGGCTGCGGGGATTGTCACCCACCTTCACCTGGGCCGATACCTCGGCCGAAGAGAGCGAAAGGATGATTCCGCTTAACAGCACGGCGATTCTTCTTGGACTAAGTATTTTCATACTAAGCACTTAGAGTTTAATGAATTGACTGGTTGCGTTCAGCTGATCACCTCCGATGTCTTTCAATTCAACAACATAGGTGCCTGCTTCTAGTACGCCTATCGATATCGGGAATGTATTGACACCGGATACACAATTCACCGATACGGAGGAGAGTTGTTGTCCGATTGAATTGTAAATCTGTAGCCATGCCTGTCCCGTATAATCGGTGGTAACGCGCAATTGAATCGTGGATCGGTCGCTCACGGGGTTGGGGAAAAGGACCATCTGTGTAGATCGAATTTTTCCGATGCCGATGGCGGTGATGCCGGGTATCATAGTACCAGTCAGTTTACTATTGCTGATATTCCCGCTGGCGGCAGGCCTGCCACTCAAGTCAACCCAGCTGCTTCCATTCCACCCAACCAGCCGCAATTCGTTTTTATCGGCAAATCGGGATAGGTCTGGTGTGCTGACGGTAATTCGAATGCCTGCTCCGGTGCCCGTGGTCTGATCGCCCAAGATCCCCGAGGCACCCGTCAGCCAATCCCATTGTCCGATCGCACTCACCGATACGATGGGTGAACGGACCTGTCGGGTCGGATGTAGCCCGGCATGGGGTTGTGTAGGGTCGGGATGAATGCCGGGATCCCCGCCGATCCAGGCAGCTGCATACGAATCGGTGATGCGGTCGGGTTTTGACATTTCCAGGGTGCGTAACTCAATGCCATCTCCAATTGGAAACGTAAAAGCACCGTTTCCAACCTTTTTCAAGTAGCCATCGATCGAGTAGCGGTCGGAGTATTGGATAAATCGTGCATCGTCATAGAGACTGAAAAATCCCGGTTCAGCTCCTCGGGCAGTTGACCACTTCAGGTTCGGTTCGTTAGAGAGATCGATCGTCCCGAATAGGGCCATTTCCCGCCGTTCGGCCACATATGTAGCCTGTGACCACACTGAATTAGTGGTGCTGAAAATTAATAGGAACGTAAAAAGTACAATGAACGGGTTCGTCATTTACAATTCGCGGTTGGTTGGGTTGCAACATTACGCGTCAGTAATTGACTAAAAGTCTGATATAGATCAGTTGAATGGGTGATTCCTCAACCTCAGTTTATGTGCTGTAGATTAGCGCTTCGGGAATACAGTCGCTTTATACTTTGCTATTATCAAGAGATCGTCGAATATTTCGTTCGAACTCCGACCAGCAAAGGGCAGGAGTAAAGGCCCTAAGTATAAAAATGTATTTATACTTAAACTTTTTGGAGTGATATCTAAATTTGTTTGTGTTACGTTGCCATAGCCCACTTGGAGTATGCATGGATCAGCGCAGCAAATCAAACTCCGCTATCACTTGTAAAACAATTTGTGGCCTTTTCTATTTCATTTCAAGAACCACTTTCTTGTGTAAATAAAAACTGGAATTAAAACAGAATAGGCAATAAAAAAAGGGATAATGAAATTGATCCATCCCAATACCAAAAAGCTGGCCATCAATAATAACTGGAAACCCAGTCCGTAAAATGATACTAAAAACATAAACCACTTAGGTGATGTGGTTGCTCGGGAGGCGTGCGGGTCCATTGAATAGATGAGTTCGTCAAATGCCTTGTAAAGAAAACGATACAGTTTGTACAGGATGTTCACCTTGGCCTGACTTTCTTCTGGGTATGCGTTTGGCACTTTATTCTCAAATATCTGGCTGGTGATTTCACCCTCGGTACGGTGACGAAAAATTACATGGTAGTAATTATAGACCGTTCCTTGCGTTTGCATGCAGAGATAGGCAAGCAGTCCCCAGCCAATGTTTGTGTCCGTGAACCATGCTATCGAAATGGTCAGTGCAAAGTTTAGGATGCTGTCAAGTATGGAATCCAAATAGCGACCGGTATAAGATGGCTGATTCTTGATTCTGGCCAGTTGGCCATCGGCTGCATCCAAGATTGATTTTAGGATCAGGAAAAATCCGGCTGCCCAATAGTTCATAAGCCCCATGCAGAAAATCGCCAATATGCCGGAAAGGCCAAAAAGCAGTGTAACGTGTATCGCAGTTACCTTCGTTTGCTTCAGTTGTTCCGCGATGATCCGGGCTGCTGGCCTTCCGTAGTCTGAAACATCAATAAATTTGTTTTCTAGTGTAAGTTTGGACATGGAATGATTACTCCAATCTAGTTGGAATTGTAAGCGATTGCCATTTTGGCGGCTTAAAAAAAACAGGCGTTTAATCGACCCATATTCCTGGAGTCGAAAAGCTTGTTAGGAGTCAACTAGGTTTAGCAGTTCGTCCTCCTTGTCCGTACAAATGTAATCTTGCCAACGAATAATACATATTTGTGTTTAGCGATTCAGGTCGATCTGCAAACAAAATGTCGGTTTCATTGAATTTCAATTCTCCGTGTTATTCCCTTGGTTTCAATTTTTTCATCACAGCACCTTTTATTGGGTGCTTTCCTAAATAAATACCTAGAAAGTCAATTCAACAGGGTTAACAGCATAACTTTAACCGTGCATAAATGGAATAAATAATCTAATAGAAAAACACCATGACCGAACAGAATTTCAAGAATCATAAACGCTTACACCCGTTTTATCACTTTTTTATTTTGCCCCTTTGTTTGGTCGGCCTGACTGCAGGTTTGTTGCACACATTCATGGCTGCGGGTCCGGATCAATACTTCCACGGTTTGATGGCACTGGCTTTTTTCTTATTGTTTTGTGTAGCGGGAATTGCCCGTATTTACGCGATGAAAGTTCAGGATCGCATCATCCGTCAAGAAGAGAATTTCCGACACTATCTGTTAACCGGGAAGCCACTGGATGCTCAATTGCGCAGCGGACAGATCATTGCCCTGCGCTTTGCCTCCGATGCCGAATTCCCCACCTTGGCAACTCGTGCTGTGACTGAAACCCTCAGTCCCAAGCAAATCAAAGAGTCCATCCAGCACTGGCGGGCAGATCATCGCAGGGTCTAAGCTTTTTTAATTTAAACCTTTGTATTTGATGAATGTCTGATGGCCATGAAAAATTCAGTTCTCTACTGTTTACTGTCCCTGGTGCTGGGACTGATGTCTTGTCAGCCCGGTGAAACACCGCCCAACCCAACAGGCACAACCCTGTATTTCCCGCCCGTGTCCAGTACCGAGTGGCTAACCTCTACACCCGCGTCCTTGGGTTGGAATGAAACACAGCTTGCCGATCTGAATCCCTTCCTTCAATCCAAGAATACTAAGGCCTTCATCATTCTGAAAAATGGGAAGATCGTTGTCGAAAAATACTTTGGGACGTTCACAGCCGATAGTCTTTGGTATTGGGCATCAGCCGGGAAAACCATGACGGCCATGCTCGTAGGTATTGCGCAACAGGAAGGGCTTCTCAACATCAATAGCCGCAGCTCAACCTATTTGGGACGTGGATGGACTTCCTTACCGGTACTCAAGGAAGATCTCATCACCGTACGGCATCAGCTCACCATGACGACCGGACTGGATGATGGCGTACCCGACGATGACTGCACGATCCCTTCCTGTCTGATTTACAAATCCGATGCCGGTACTCGCTGGGCCTATCACAACGCGCCCTATACGTTATTAGACAAAGTAGTGGAAACGGCCACCGGCCGAACCTACAATGCCTATTACCAGCAGAAGATCCGCAATGCAATTGGTATGAATGGAGGTTGGCTGCCGAATGGCTTCAACAACGTGTTATACAGCAATGCTCGAAGCATGGCACGATTCGGATTGCTCCTGCTCAATAAAGGGAAGTGGGATCAGACGCCGGTCCTGACCGATTCAAACTATTTCAATGCTCAAGTCAATTCCTCTCAAGCCATCAATCCATCTTATGGGTATTTGACTTGGCTAAATGGGAAATCAAATTTCATGGCACCGATCTTTCAAACGGTATTCCCGGGAATGATCGTTCCCAATGCCCCCGCCGATATGTACTGCGCATTGGGTAAAAACGATCAAAAGGTATATGTGGTTCCTTCTCAAAAACTGGTGGTGATCCGGATGGGAGAGGCTTCCGGAACGCCGGCGCTGGCTTTGTCGGGTTTTGATAATGAATTATGGGGACGATTGAAAACGATCATTGGATACTGAGGCGGTCGATCAGACACTTACATTAAACTCCCTCAGCGCATCATTCAAACTGGTTTTTTGATCGGTGCTTTCTTTCCGTTTGCCGATGATCAATGCACAACCCACACCGAATTCTCCGGCGGGAAATTTCTTGTTGTAGGTTCCCGGAATTACTACACTTCTGGCCGGCACGCGCCCTTTCATTTCGATGGGCTCCGAACCACTTACATCGATGATCTTGGTCGATTGTGTCAAAACCACATTGGCTCCCAGCACCGCTTCTTTCTCGACGATCACGCCTTCCACCACGATGCAGCGACTGCCAATGAAGCAGCCGTCTTCGATAATAACTGGACTGGCCTGCAAAGGTTCCAGTACGCCGCCAATTCCTACACCACCACTCAAATGTACTCCCTTGCCGATCTGCGCACAGCTACCCACCGTCGCCCAGGTATCGACCATCGTGCCTTCATCTACATAGGCGCCAATATTCACGTAGGAGGGCATGAGCACCACATTCTTTCCTAAATAAGCACCGTACCGGGCAATGGCATGCGGCACCGCACGAACCCCGATCTCCGCATAATTGCGCTTGAGCAACATCTTGTCGTAGAAGGTAAACGGATCCATTTCCCAGGCTTGCATGGGTTGAATGGCGAAATACATCAAAATGGCCTGTTTGACCCACTCATTAACCTGCCAGCTGGCATCACCCGGTTCTGCTACACGCAGTTGGCCACGATCGACCTGATCGATCACGGAACGTACGGCATCCGCATAAATCTTATCCTTGAGTAATTCCCGGTTCGACCAAGCGGCCTGGATCAATGATACCATGAGTGCTAATTTATCGCGAAAATAACCATTTCGCGAGATGCTATCTTTGTGCCATGCGAATCGGATTCGATGCCAAACGAGCTTTTCACAACGGTACTGGACTCGGCCATTACAGCCGCACGTTGATCCGGTCCCTGGCCAATATCTTTCCCGAGCACCAGTATTTGCTATTCAACCCCAAGTCCTCAAAAAAATTTCAACTCCCTTGGGACGGCACCGAACGCAACAACATCCAAGAGATTTTACCCACCCGGTTTATGGATAAATGCTTGACCGCCGCCTGGCGTTCTTCCTGGGTGAAGCGCGACCTGAAAAAAAACCAGATCGATCTATATCATGGATTGAGCCATGAAATACCGCGGGGTATCGAAAAAGCGGGAATCCCAACCGTGGTCACCATACATGATCTGATCTTTGACCGATACCCGAATCAATACAACCCCATCGATGTTCGCATCTACCGCAATAAATTTCGGCATGCATGTGAAAAGGCCGATCGAATCATTGCCATCAGTGAGCAAACCAAACGCGACATCGTAGAATTCTATAAGATTCCTGCTCGAAAAATTCGAGTCTGCTATCAAAGTTGCAATCCCACATTTTTTGATCGCGTATCAGAGGAAGAAAAGCAACGCATCCGGGATCGATATCAACTTCCTTCGCAATTCTTTCTCTATGTAGGCAGTATCATTGAGCGAAAAAATCTAGGTCGTGTCATCGAAGCCATGGATGCGATCCGAAACGTCACCGACATGCCGCTGGTGGTGATCGGTACGGGCGATCGATACGAGAAACAAGTTCGTCAATCGGTCCGCGAGCGTAATCTGTCGGGTCGCGTGATTTTTTTATCCGATTCCCAAGCGGCCAAATTAAGTTCAACCTTTCAAAACGCCTCCGATTTTCCGGCGATTTATCAGTTGGCAACGGCCATGATCTATCCTTCCATTTTTGAAGGATTTGGAATCCCGGTTTTGGAAGCCCTGGCCAGTGAATTACCGGTGATCACCTCGAATCTTTCTTGTCTGCCCGAAGCGGGTGGACCGGGCAGCTTACTCATCGATCCGTACTCGTCCGAGGCCATGGCCGAAGCCCTGCTTCGAATCGTAAACGAACCGGATCTGATTCAAACTATGAAGGCAACTGGAAAGAAACATGCCGATTTGTTCACCCCGGATATCACCGCGCGTCGTGTGATGGACTTATATGAAACGCTATGATGGAATTTGAAGCCGATGTCATTCGATGCCTGGAAGTACTCCGCAGCGGCGGGACCATTCTATATCCAACCGACACCGTTTGGGGGCTTGGTTGTGATGCGACCAATCCGGAGGCAGTAGCTCGCATCTATGCGCTGAAGAAACGACCCGAGAATAAAGCACTGATCGTACTGGTAACCGAAGAGCAGGATGTCCTTAAATATGTGGCGGCTCCGGATCTTGCTTTGTTTGATCATTTAAAAACTCGTGCCAAGCCCACCACGGTGGTCTATGAGGGAGCCATCGGATTTGCGGATAATCTAACCGCATCCGATGGGAGCATTGCCATTCGCATCTGTCAAGATTCGTTCTGTCGACATCTCATCAAGCGCTTTGGAAAGCCCATTGTGTCGACCTCTGCCAATAGCTCCGGAGAACCCACACCGACCCATTTTTTCGAGGTAAGTGCCAATATACGGGCTGGGGTAGATTACGTCGTACAACATCGCCAATCCGACACCCAACCAGCTGCTTCTTCCTCGGTGATCCGTTGGGAAAATGGACAGCCCATCATCTTACGTCCCTAGCGACGGCCCACGTTGTATCTTTGCCCGCTCATGGAAATTCAATTCCATCCGGATGAAAGGATTTGGCTGGACCGCGTTGCGGATTCGGCGCAGTCGTTGGGGCTGGAAACCTATCTGGTCGGCGGGTTCGTACGCGACAAGATATTGGGCCGGCCAACCAAGGATGCCGATTTTGTCTGTGTGGGCAATGCGTTGGACCTGGCTCAAAAAGTGGCGGAGGCCTATACCCCTCGCCCTACGGTCAGTCTCTTCAAAACATTCGGTACGGCCCATATTCAATTGAAAGACGGATGGGAGCTGGAATTCGTGGGGGCCCGTCGTGAAAGCTATCAATCCGATTCTCGAAAGCCACAGGTTGAACCAGGCACCATTCAGGATGATCAGCAGCGTCGTGATCTGACCATCAATGCCCTGGCCGTTAGTTTGGACCGCGATCGGTTTGGTGTCGTGATCGATCCGTTCGATGGATTGAAAGATCTCGCCGAAAAAATCCTGCGCACTCCGTTGCCTCCCGATCAAACTTTCATCGATGATCCGTTGCGGATGATGCGAACCATTCGATTTGCCACACAGCTGGGATTCACCATTGAAGAAAACACCTGGAACGGAATCTGTCAAAATGCAGACAGAATCCGCATCATTTCTCAAGAGCGCATTACAGAGGAGTTGAATAAGATTCTTTTGGCGGAGAAGCCCTCCATTGGCTTTGACCTGCTTTATCGATCCGGCCTGTTGGAGCGGATTTTTCCTCAGCTCGTAGCTCTGCGCGGTGCAGAGAACCGGGACGGACATGGACATAAAGACAATTTCTATCACACGTTGCAAGTGGTCGATAATCTGAGCCGCAACTCTCAAGATCTATGGCTTCGCTGGGCAGCGGTGTTGCACGATATTGCGAAGCCTCAGACGAAGCGGTATGAAGAAGGGCATGGCTGGACCTTTCACGGTCACGAAGTGATAGGAGGTCGAATGGTACCCAAGATCTTTACGCAATTGAAACTGCCGTTGAATGAGCACATGCGTTTCGTCAAGAAATTGGTGGAATTGCATCTTCGTCCCATTAGCTTAACCAAAGAAAACATCACTGATTCGGCCGTACGTCGGTTGTTGTTCGAAGCCGGTGATGATTTCGATTCGCTGATGATCTTGTGTGAGGCGGATATCACGTCGAAAAACAAACAAAAGGTCAATCGGTACCTATCCAATTTTCAACTGGTTCGCGAGCGTTGCCGCGAGGTAGAGGAGAAGGATCAGGTGCGTAATTGGCAACCACCGATCACGGGCGAACTCATCATGTCGACCTTCGGCTTATCGCCGTCCAAACCGGTGGGCATCATCAAAGACGCCTTGAAGGATGCTATGTTGGATGGGATCATTCCCAATACCTACGAGGCGGCCCATGCATTCATGTTGTTGAAAGGGGCCGAGCTGGGGCTGACGGCGGTAAGTCGCTGAGGCGAATACGGGTTCAAGACCTACCTTTGTGCCATGGCCATTCTGCGTTTCCGTATTTATTTTGAAGAGGATGAAACCGTTTATCGCGACATTGCGATCAAGCACAAACAATCCTTTTTAGAATTGCACCAGTCCATTCTGAAAGCCTACGAGTTTGACTCCAAACACGCGGCTACTTTTTTTCGCAGCAACGATCATTGGCAACAAGGGCGCGAGATCAGCCTAGAGGTCTACGACAAAGAATACAAGGCACCTCCCATGCTCATGAACGACACGGTGATCGCCACCGAGATCAAAAACCCAAACCAACGTTTCATCTATCAATATGATTTTGTTAAGGGTTGGACCTTTCTGGTCGAATTGATCAATGTGTCAAACGAAGAAGATTCGAACCTGACCTACCCGGCGATGGTTCGTTCAGTCGGGTTAGCCCCCAGCCAATACGGGACCAAAAGTATGTTGGGCGAAAAATTTGCCGACATCGAAGAGAAATACGACCTCACTCAAGCCGGCGATGGATTTGGCGAGAAAGATGAAGAAGGGGAGGATGTAGGTTCGGAAGAAGAGGAATACGGCACCGACGAAGAGGAATAATTTCCCATGCAATTGAAGTCAAAAAATGTGATCGCAGTCGTGGGACCAACCGCGGTTGGCAAGACATCCTGCGGCATTCGATTGGCCGAGCATTTTCAAACCGAAATCTTATCGGCCGACTCAAGGCAATGTTATCGCGAACTGAATATCGGCGTGGCTCGTCCATCGGACGAAGAGCTGCAACAAGTGCCTCATCATTTCATTGCTTCGCATTCGATCCACGAAGACCTGACCGCCGCTGATTACGAAACCTATGCCCTGAACAGTTCCGCGCAGCTCTTTCAAGAAAAGAATCAGCTTATTCTGGTGGGGGGTACGGGACTTTACATCAAAGCCTTTGCCAGCGGATTGGATCCGATCCCAGAGGTGGCCCCGGCCATCCGTCAGCAAGTGATCGGTCTCTATGCGGAAAAAGGCATCCATGGATTGCAAGCGGAGTTGATCCGATTGGACCCGGAATTTGCACAAGAAGGGGAGATGCAAAATCCCCAACGGATGATGCGTGCCTTGGAAGTTATGATCACAACTGGAATGAGTATTGTGGCATATCGATCCGGCTCAGACAAAACGCGGCCATTCGGGATTCGGTGGGTTGGATTGGAACTACCGAGGGAAGAATTGATCCGTCGGATCGATGAGCGGGTTGAGACAATGATGCAAAACGGACTGTTGCAAGAGGTTCAATCTTTATATGCACATCGTACGCTGAATGCTTTGCAAACCGTGGGCTATCGGGAATTGTTTGATCATTTGAGTGGAC
>Ga0102917_1000652_pt1 | contig 11577 bp, 9 predicted proteins | sample Colrivmet1562A02_FD_78201 | JGI IMG/M metagenome (GOLD analysis project Ga0102917, IMG submission 78201) | Estuarine microbial communities from the Columbia River estuary - metaG 1562A-02 | ecosystem: Environmental > Aquatic > Marine > Intertidal zone > Estuary | place: USA: Columbia River...
CGATCCAACCAGCCTTGCGCGCCGAAGGCACCGGGCTGGTAGCGATATTGAACCGACAGATCGGGATTGCTAAGCGCATGCGTAAATCCATCGGAGCGGGCGATTGCATAGGGATCATAAAGGTTGGATCCGATGGACGGGATCGACTGTAGGCCGACCGATTGTCCATTGACCAACAATTCGAATTGCGAGCCAGAACCCGTGCTGCGAGCAATGACATCGCTTTGCAAGTGCACGGTGCTGGCAGGTATCAGATTGGGAAAGGAAAAACGAACGGTTTTGACCAGCGATTTTCCGGGCGCTTGTGCCAATTCATCGCCGTACCAGTTTTTTCCGCTGGCCAGTAGATTCACCGAGTCCAATTCATAAACCTGTCGGTCCAGAAAACGATCGATGATCGGCCCGCTGTTGCCGGTGGCATTCACAGTCGGGATGCGTTTACCCACTCCACCGATCGTCAGGTAGTAATGCGATCGTTCCGTATAGAGATTTTTATTGAATTGAAATCGTTGGTTGGGTACGTCGGGGGTCCAGCTATGCGGACCGGTGGCATAAAAAAGCAAATAGTCGCCAACGTTGAACTGTCCGTCGCCCCCATCAAACACCTCGATCGCCACTTCGGCCAGGTCATCGGTGTAAGGAGCGCTGTTGGATTCGCCCAAGGATTCGCCCCCGTTGCCAAAAAGTCGAATGGTACCGGACGCGATGGGCAGGGTGGTGAGTCCGGTCGACTGCAACCAACTCCCATCGATCTTGTGGATGCCAGACTGACTGACCGCCAGCTTTTGCCAGGTTCCTGTGGCTAATACGGAATGGGATACATAACTGCGTTGAGCCGACAGTTGGGCGTGCAGGATTGCAACTCCTAAAAAAATCAAAAAACCGACTGTTCGCATTCGCTCTAACGGATTGGTTTTATGGGATTTCTCCCTGAAAAGATTAGTAAAAACCCTATTTCCCATCTCGCTCAAACAATCTATATTCGCATTTCGGTCCGCAGGCTTCATTGCCCATGCAATAAAACCGATCCCGGTCCGTTAAAAGTATTCCAATTCATAGGTTTATGCAACAACGTTTGAAATCAATCATCTGGCTCCTGGCCGTTGTCGTGTTGTTCAGCTCTTGTAAAGGGGGACTCTTCGGCAAAAAGAAATTTGACAAGTCGAGTGCCACCGGCTGGAACTACAACGACAAGAATCAAGGTGGATTCCAGGTCGCCAAATCCAAAGAGCAGGGTCTGGGCCCAGGTCTTGTCTTCGTAGAAGGCGGTACGTTCATGATGGGTCAGACGGAGGAAGACGTGATGGGCGACTGGAACAACATTCCCCGTCGCGTATCGGTGCCTTCGTTCTACATCGACCGCAGCGAGGTTTCCAACTTGCATTACCGGGAATACCTGCACTGGCTGAACCGCGTGTTCGACCCTTCCGATCCCGCGAACATGCCGATTATTATGGGCGCCCTGCCTGATACGTTGGTGTGGCGCAGTGAGCTTAGTTTCAACGAACCGATGGTTGAATATTATTTCCGTCACCCCGGATTCAATGATTATCCGGTTGTGGGGGTGAGCTGGGAGCAAGCAAAAGATTATTGCTTGTGGCGTACGGATCGCGTGAACGAAAATACACTGGTTCAAAAAGGATACATCAACAAAGCCAACCTGAAACCAGGTGCGCAACAAGGTGATAACAACTTCAATACCCGCGCATACCTGCTGGGTTTATACACTGCGCCTCCCGGTAGCGCGTTGAAGAAAAAAGGAAATGGCCCGGCTCCGATGCCCGCCAATGTAGAATCAGGAACCATGCTTCCTGAATACCGCCTGCCCTTCGAAGCCGAGTGGGAATATGCCGCTTATGGCTTGATCGCACAAAATCCCCGCCCTTCGATCAAAGAAGGAAAGCGCGGAGAAGAATTGCAATCGAACAAACAAGTATACCCCTGGGCCCAGAATGTAAATGGCCTGCGTGATTCACGCCGCGGCAGCTGGCAAGGTACTTTCTTGGCTAACTTCAAACGTGGATCGGGCGACAACGCCGGTGTGGCGGGTGGTTTGAACGACCGCGCCTTCTACACGGCTCCCATAAAATCATTTTACCCCAACGGTTTTGGTCTGTACAACATGGCTGGCAACGTCAGCGAGTGGGTAGAAGATACCTACCGTCCATTGTCTGCACTGGATTACGACGATCAACCCGCTCCTTTCCGCGGTAATAAATACCAGAAGCTTTATGTAGCCGATCCTACCACACTGGATCCGACCGCTCGTTTCGAGAAGGACAGTATGGGACGTGTGAAGAAAGTAGCTGTCACCGATGCCGAAAGCCGCAACCGCCGCAACTATCAGCGCGGTAACGTGATCGACTTCCTCGATGGTGACTCCATCTCCATGGCCAGCTATGGTTATGGCGTAACCACCCTCTTGGATCCGGAGCGTTCCAAAGTATTTAAAGGGGGAAGCTGGAACGACCGCGCCTATTGGCTGAGCCCCGGCTCCCGTCGTTATCTTGAACAAGACCAGGCCATGAGCACACTCGGATTCCGTTGCGCCATGAGCCGCCTGGGTTCGCCCGAAGGAAATCGCCGCAAGACCGGACAGCATTTCCAGACCCGTCGCCAGAAGCGTTGATCCAACCATAAATCATTCCAAACCCTCCCATTCGGGAGGGTTTTTTGTTGGTAGATTTGTCGCATGAGCATCCCCGAATTGTACGCGCTCTTTTTGAAGCACCCACAGGTACAAACCGATACCCGCTCCCTGAAAGCCGGTGATCTGTTTTTCGCCCTCAAAGGCGACAAATTCAATGGCAACCAGTTTGCCCAACAAGCCCTCGACCAAGGCGCCGCTTATGCCGTCATCGATGAAGCCGAATTCGCCATCGACGAAAAAACCATTTTGGTCGATGATGCATTGAATACGCTGCAACAATTGGCGGCCTATCACCGCAGTCAACTCCGAATTCCGGTGATCGGCATTACAGGCAGCAACGGAAAAACCACTTCCAAAGAATTGGTCCACGCCGTACTCGCCACCGCCTACCGAACTTCCACCACCGTAGGCAATCTCAATAACCACATCGGCATCCCACTCACATTACTTCGCATTCCGCTCGATGCGGAGATGGCCGTAGTGGAAATGGGTGCCAATCACCAGCGCGAGATCGCCGGGTATTGCACGTACGCGCAGCCTACTCACGGCATCATCACCAATTGCGGCAAGGCTCACCTGGAAGGATTCGGTGGCGTGGAAGGCGTACGCAAAGGGAAAGGTGAACTCTATGATCACTTGCGTGCTGTGGACGGAACGGTGTTCATCATGTGGGACTATGATTACCTGCGCAGCATGAGTTCGGGCATTCCACATTGCATTAAATACGGCACCCACGATGCCGACATAGAGGGGAACGTGGTACAAGCACAACCGTTCATCGAAGTGGAAATGACCAACGGCGCATTACTTGGATCGATTCGCACTCAACTCGTGGGCGATTATAACCTGCCCAATGTACTCATGGCCGTTGCCGTGGGGCAGCATTTCAATGTAGCCCCCGATAAGATCCGTCAGGCCATTGTATCGTACACACCTTCGAACAGACGCTCTCAGTTGGTGATGCAAGGGACGAACCACATCATTTTGGATGCCTACAATGCCAATCCCAGTAGCATGCGCGGAGCCATTGAGAATCTGATGCGCCTACAAGCCGATGATAAAGTATTGATGCTGGGTGCGATGGCCGAATTGGGGGAGGAAAGCTTGGAAGAACATCGTCAGATCGTGAACTTGATCCGCCAACACGATTGGAAAGCCGTGGTATTGGTGGGCGGTGATTTTGAAAAGATTGATCATCCCTTCGTATCCCTGCCGGATTCACTGGCCGCCCGCGACTGGTATCAGGCACAAGCATTTGACCAGTGTCATATTTTGATCAAAGGAAGTCGCAGTCAACAGATGGAACGTATCCTGCAAACGCTCTAATTATGGAATTAAAAAAAATATACCCGCAGTTCGAACCCGAATTGCAGCAATTGCTAGAGGAAAAAGGGATCCACAAAACCTTTGCCGCCGGGGAAGTAATCTTACGCACGGGACAGTACATCAAATCCACTGCACTGATTCTGCAAGGTCGAGTAAAGATCTATCGAGAAAGCGAAGAGGGCGGAGAATTTCTGATGTACTTCCTGCAGCCCGGACAAGCCTGTGCGGTTTCCATGATCTGTGCCTTACAGGCAGACACCAGCGAGATCATGGCCAAGGCCGAAGAAGAAACCGAAGTATTGTTGGTTCCCGTGGAGTTGATGGAATCCCTGATGACAACCTACCGGAGCTGGTATCAATATGTGATCCAGACCTACCGGAGCCGGTTCGACGAGATGTTGATGGTGGTTGATCACATCGCTTTCCGAAATATGGATGAACGGTTGGAGTTCTATTTAAAAAGATATGCCGATCAAACAGGAAAAAAGATGCTGGAGCTGTCGCATCAGCTGATCGCCGATGACCTCAACTCTTCTCGCGAAGTGATCTCGCGCCTCCTAAAGAAAATGGAACAACAGGGATCGGTCAAGTTGCACCGCAACCTGATCGAAGTGATCAAAAGCGGTTCGTGACCCTTGTCACACAACGACTCAAAACGAGTTCGTAGTCTTGCCGAAACATAGTTATGGAAATACTCGGCTACCTCGCATCCTTATTGATTGGCCTCTCATTGGGACTCATCGGTGGCGGCGGATCCATCCTCACGCTACCCGTTCTGGTCTATCTGTTTGGCGTATCCCCCACCCTCGCAACGGCCTATTCCTTGTTCATTGTAGGAACTGCCAGCTTGGTAGGTGCCTGGCCCAAGCACCAAGAGGGATTGATCAATTACCGAACGGTCTTGGTTTTCGGCATTCCCTCCATCGCGGCTGTATTCATCACGCGCAAAATCGTGTTGCCCGCTATACCGACTGATCTTTTCTCCATCGGTGGGCTGGCCGTGACCAAAGACCTGATGCTGATGGTACTGTTCGCCATCCTGATGGTGGCCGCATCGATCTCGATGCTGCAAAAAGAAAAACCCAAAAAAGAGTCTGCCCCTGAACTGCAACGATTCAACTATCCGTTGATCTTGGCGGAGGGCGCCGTAGTGGGCGTATTAACGGGATTGGTCGGTGCCGGTGGCGGGTTTCTGATCATTCCGGCGCTGGTTGTTCTCAGCAAACTACCTATGAAACAGGCGGTGGGCACTTCCCTCCTTATTATCGCAGCCAAATCATTGATCGGATTCACCGGCGATCTGATGACCGGAAAGGCGATGGACTGGACCTTGCTGCTCACCGTAACCGCCATCGCCGTGGTCGGTATTTTCTTGGGCAATGCACTCAGCCGAAAAATCGATGGAGCGGCACTTAAAAAAGGATTTGGCTGGTTCGTGCTAGTAATGGGCACCTACATACTGCTCAAAGAACTGGGATTCATCCCCAGTGCCGCCTAATGTGAGCAAAGTCACTGTTCACGAATTCAACTTGTCCGAAACTTGCCATTCAATCATCTAAACGAAAAACAACCTATAATGATCATCGAACAAATTTATACCGGATGCTTAGCGCAAGGAGCCTATTACATTGAAAGCAATGGGGAAGCCGCAGTCATCGACCCGCTGCGTGAAGTAGACCCCTATCTCCAAAAGGCATCGAAGAATGGCGCCAAAATCAAGTATGTATTGGAGACGCATTTCCATGCCGACTTCGTATCGGGACACATCGACCTGAGTAAGAAAACCGGAGCGCCCATCGTGTATGGCCCAACGGCTAAACCCGGATTCAAAGCACTGATCGCCTATGACGGCCAAGAATTCAACGTAGGTGAGCTGACTATTGTTGTCTTGCACACCCCCGGTCATACCATGGAGAGCACCTGCTATTTGCTGAAGGATGCATCGGGTAAAGCGATCGGCTTGTTTTCGGGAGATACCCTTTTTATCGGGGATGTTGGTCGACCGGACCTCGCACAAAAAGTAGCAGCCGATCTGACCCAAGAGAAACTGGCGGCTCATCTGTATAATTCATTACGCACCAAGATCATGCCGCTATCGGATGACCTCATCGTATACCCCGCCCACGGAGCCGGTAGTGCTTGCGGTAAGAACATGAGTAAAGAAACCACCGATACACTGGGACATCAAAAGCAGACCAACTACGCGTTGCGCGCCGATATGACCCAAGCGGAATTCATCAAAGAAGTCTTGACCGGCTTGGTGGCTCCGCCGGCCTATTTCCCCTTGAATGTGATGATGAACATCGAAGGATATGAAAGCATCGATACCGTATTGGAGCGTGGACAACAAGCACTATCGCCCGAAGCCTTTGAGGCGGCTGCCAATGAAACCGGCGCGCTGTTGCTCGACACCCGCGATCCACAAACGTTTGCGAAAGGATTTGTGCCTAACTCGATCAATATTGGCATCGACGGACAATTTGCTCCCTGGGTAGGTGCCATGATCCCCGATGTCAAGCAAGAGATCCTGCTGGTCTGTGAACCGGGCCGCGAGGAAGAGGTGGTCACCCGATTAGCCCGTGTGGGATACGATTTCACCATCGGTTACTTAGAGGGCGGGTTTGACGCTTGGGAAAAAGCCGGCAAAGAAACCGATCGCATCGAATCGATCGATGCAGCCGAATTGTCGAAGCGCCTACAAGCCGGTCCGATTGAAATTCTCGATGTACGTAAGAAAAGTGAATTTTTGAGCGAGCATTTGGTGGAAGCAGAAAACACCCCGTTAGACTTCATCAACGACAGCATGGCCCAGATCGATAAAAACAAAACCTATTACGTGCATTGTGCCGGTGGCTATCGCTCCATGATCTTCAATTCGATCCTGCGTGCCCGCGGATTCGATAAGCTCATCGACGTGAAAGGCGGATTCAAAGCACTGAAAGAATCGGCAGCCTTCCCCTTAACCGATTATGTTTGCCCTTCCACCCTTCTCTAACCCCAAAACCCATTCTATGTCGATCCAAGATATAATCCATCAACCCAATACCCGGATCATCGATGTGCGTGAACCCTTCGAATTCGAAGAAGAGCATATTGCTGGGGCCTTGAACATCCCGTTAAATCAAATCCCGGCCCATGCAGAAGAGATTCGTAAATTCCATTCGCCGGTGGTACTCTATTGCCGAAGTGGCAATCGGAGTGGCATGGCACTTCGACTATTGAACAGTCAAGGCATCGAAAACCTCTACAACGGAGGCGGGCTGTATGAACTGAAAGCATTGATCCATTAATTCAATCCACCATGAGAAATTATTTTTTCCTTGCGCTAGTTGCCATTGTTGGACTGGTTTCCTGCAGCAACAAACAGTTTCCTCAGTCAGGCACTTCGATCCCGCCCGCCAAATTGCAATCGCTGATCGAAAAAAAGAAAGTACAACTCATCGATGTACGCACCGAGGGTGAATACAAAGAAGGGCATATCGCGGGCGCCGGATTGATCGATGTATTGCAGGAGGCCAGCTTCCAGCAGCAGATCCAGACGCTCGACCGAAATAAATCGTACGTGGTCTACTGCCGTAGTGGCAAACGCAGCAAACAAGCCATGGACCTGATGCAAAAACAGGGATTTAAAAAAGTAGTTGACCTCGACGGCGGGATCCAAGCCTGGAAAGGAGCCACCGAGAAATAATTTCCATGAACCAATTCAGCATTTGGCTCAGCGTTTTATTGCTGGGGTTGTCTTCTATTGCCTTTGCGCAACACCAAGAATTGAGTGAGCAACCTGCGATCTGGGAAAAGAAATCACCCACCGATTCAGCCGCATCCATTCGCAACTTAGCGGATCTGTTTCGACAGGGAACCATCAGCGGCCATTTCCGCTCGTTCGTGATGCGTACCAATAACGAACAAACCCTGCGTGATTATCAGACCTGGGCGGTAGGCGGAGGAATCAAGTTACAAACCGCATCCTTACATGGGTTTCAGGCCGGAATCAGCGGATTCTTCATTTACAACCTGACAGGATCTGATTTGAGTTTACCCGATCCCACCACGCAACAATCCAATCGCTATGAAGTCGGTCTTTATGACGTAGCCAACCCATCCAACCGAACGGATCTGGATCGACTGGAAGAACTCTATCTACGCTATCAACGGAAAGGACTTACCCTAACGCTCGGCAAGCAACTGCTCAATACACCCTTTATCAATTTGCAGGATGGACGCATGCGCCCGACCGAGATGGAAGGGTTCTGGGGCGAATGGAAATCGAAATCGAACTGGCAAGCCCGCATCGGATTTCTATATGGCGCTTCGCCCCGCGGCACCGTACGCTGGTACTCGATTCAAAACTCAATCGGCGTTTACTCCATGGGGCTGACGGAAAGTGGCCTCAAGGCCGATTATGCCGGACAGATCCAGTCACGCGGTATTTTATTAAACAACCTTCAGTATCAACATGCAAACTGGAAGGTCGAGTTCTGGAACCAATACACGGACAATCTATTCAACAGCTTATTGCTGCAGGTGGAGCGGGAAAAAAAGATTCGTGTGGGCACGTTATTTGCCGGGGCGCAATGGATCCGTCAAGATGCAACCGGAACCGGCGGACAATCCGATCCCATCAAACAATATGTGACACCAAACTGGTCATCTCAGGCATTTGGATTCCGCAGTGGTTGGAAAAATCAACATTGGGAAACCTCTTTGAATTACACGCGAATCACAAAAAAAGGTCGATACCTCATGCCCCGCGAATGGGGTCGAGATCCCTTCTTTACCTTTTTAGCCCGCGAACGCAACGAAGGACTGGGCGATGTACACGCCCTGGTAATGAAAGCTCAATATCGGGCGAAAAAACAACCATATCAGGTAGGCATTGCCCTGGGGCAATACCAATTGCCCGATGTACTGAACCATCGCCTGAATAAATATGGCATGCCTTCTTATCGCCAATTGAATGTGGATCTCCGGTATCGATTCAAGGGCACTTGGAAGGGCCTTGACATGCAATTACTCTATCTGTACAAACAAGGACAGGGAGATACACACGGCTCTCAGCGCTATGTGATCAACAAGGTGAATATGAGTCAGTGGAATTGGGTGTTGAATTTCCAGTTCTGAAGGCAAACACGTATTTTAATAGCCTGCTGGCATTTGTGACTTCAGTCACCAAACCCTGCCTTATTTTATTTGATATTACGTATTCAACGATCACTATGCCAAAAAATCATAACTCAGACCGTCGGGATTTTCTGAAATTCTCCGCACTGGCTGGACTGGCTACCACGGTTCAACTTCCCTTTGCGGGCCAGGCGCTTGCAAACGATGCCGATAAAAAAACAGTACCTCCCAACCGACTGACCCTATTGATCACGTCCGATCTGCATGCGCAGCTCAACACGCACGATGAATTCTTTTGGGAGAATGGCAAGGCCGTTTATCGGAAACGAGGCGGACTGGCCAGCCTGAAAACCCTGATCGATCGCGAGCGCACCTTGAATCCGACGAACACCTTGTTACTCGATGGAGGGGATTATTTTCACGGGCATGCCGTTGCCTCCCTCACCGAGGGAGAAGCACTCATTCCGCTGTTAAACGAATTCAATTACGACCTGATCCTTCCCGGAAACTGGGAAGTGGTATACAAGAAACACAAGATGCTCTACGACATGGGCCATGCCCATGCGGCCAAGATCTGCGCCAACATGTGGCACGACGACACCAATGAATTGATCTTTCCTCCGTATTGGACCAAATACATCGCCGGTGTAAAAGTGGGTTTTATTGGATACACGGATCACTTGATTCCCAAGCGACAGTCGCCCGATTACAGCAAAGGCATTCGATTTGCCCATGCCGATGCCAATGTGGCGAAATACATAAAGCTTCTTCGTGAGGTGGAGGGATGTGGCATCGTGATTTTGATGACTCACATGGGACTGGCCCAGCAAGTAGGACTTGCCAACAATCCGGCCGTGGAAGGAACGGATTTCATCATTGGTGCCGATACCCACGAACGCATCCGGGTACCGATCGAAGGGAAATATGCCAAGGTGATCGAATGCGGCGCTTTTGGATCATTTCTCGGCAAACTCGACATCGAAGTGGAGAATGGCAAAATGAAGAGCTATAGATATGCATTGATGGATGTGGATCCGGCCAAATATCCTGCCAACAAAAAAGTACAACAGATGGTGGATGAAGCCCGGAAACCATTCGCCGCCGAATTGGACCGCGTGATCGGCATCACCACCACACCCCTGGTTCGTTATTTTGTGATGGAAACGCCGATGGACAATCTGCTGACCGATGCCATCCAGTGGAAATTCAAACCCGATATCGCACTCAGCAACGGATTTCGTTTCTGTCAGCCGCTGGCCATCGATCCCAAAAAGGGAAAGGCTGAGATCACCAAAGAGTTTTTGTGGAATATGTTGCCCGTAGACAGCGAAGCCAAGACGGGTGTGGTGACCGGAAAGCAAGTGTGGGACTGGCTGGAAAAAGAATTACAAAATGCCTTTGCCAAAGATCCTTCGAAACGATTTGGAGGATGGTTCGTACGGTATGCCGGCATGGAAGTGAACTTCACCATCAACAATGAATTTGGGAAGCGCGTGAATTGGGTGAAAGTCGGTGGCACCCCCATCGATCTGAACAAAGAATATCGCATCGTGGCCTGTGAGCGCGAAGGAGATCCGGATGATACGATCTGTCGGATGGAAAAAGTAAAAGAACCCAAGCGATTGGGGATCTTGATGCACGATGTCATCGAAGATTATTTAAAACAACATTCACCGGTTGCCCCGAAATTGGAAAACCGTGCTACGGCCACCGACTTCCCTGCCACCCTACTCACGCAATTGCAAGGCACAACGTATGAATTCAGCTGATCGAAACATGAAAAATCAATCAACCCCTACCAATGCAACGCTTTATGTGATCCTGGGCATTGTAGTGACACTACTACTCCTGTCCATTCCTCGTGGGCGCGAATCATCAACCTCAACAAAAACCGAGACACCCGATAGTAGCTGGATCGCACCCAGTTTATTTGTCGATCAAGAATTACAAGGCGAGGAGCGACAGCTTATTATTTACGGACAAGACCTGATCGCTCACACGGCGAGTTATTTCGGTCCCAATGGAAGTATACAAGCGATCAGCAATGGAATGAATTGCCAGAATTGTCATTTGCAAGCCGGCAAGCGCATCGACGGGAATAATTACAGTGCCGTATTCTCCACGTATCCGAAATTTCGTGACCGAAGCGGCAGCATAGAAACCATTCGCAAACGGGTTAGTGATTGCTTCGAGCGTAGTCTGAACGGACAAGCCCCCGATAGCAACAGTCGTGAGTACAAGGCGATTTATGCATATATAAAATGGTTGGGCCAAGATGTAGCCAAAGGAGCCAAACCAAAAGGCAGCGGAATTCCAAAATTGGCCTATTTGAACAGAGCAGCGGATCCGGCAAAAGGAAAGCTCGTCTATCAAAATCAGTGCCTGTCTTGCCACGGAGCCAATGGCGAAGGGCAAATGAACCTAGCCGGTAATGAGTATGAATATCCGCCGCTTTGGGGCGAGCATAGTTTCAATGTGTC
>Ga0102917_1000658_pt1 | contig 11553 bp, 5 predicted proteins | sample Colrivmet1562A02_FD_78201 | JGI IMG/M metagenome (GOLD analysis project Ga0102917, IMG submission 78201) | Estuarine microbial communities from the Columbia River estuary - metaG 1562A-02 | ecosystem: Environmental > Aquatic > Marine > Intertidal zone > Estuary | place: USA: Columbia River...
TCTGGCTGCGGGCATCAAGACCTACACGCTCAAATGTGAGATGCCCGGTTCGGGGTTCGATGAGAAGACCGTCACCGTCGAGGCCGTGACTCCCGTGCTTGCGACGAGTGCGACTGCGCTGGTGTTTGGCAAGCAGTTGCTCGGCAGTGTGAGCGATGCACGAGCGATCACTCTCACGAACACCTCTGTTGTGCCGCTGACCTTCACCGGGATCAGCCTCGCGGGTGGTGGTGCGAGCCAGTTTTTGCAGTCGAGCACCTGCGGCGCGACGCTGGAGCCCAAGGCGGGCTGCGAGGTGTCGGTGAGCTTCAAGCCTAGCTCGCTCGGCGATAAGGCCGCCAACCTGCTCATTGCCAGCAATGCTGCGGGTTCACCTGCGAACATTGGCTTGGGTGGCACGGGCGCTGCCCCCTCGCTGCAGCTCGCCGAGAGCAGCGTCGCGTTCGGCACCGTCAACGTCGGTGTCACGAGCAACGTGCGCAAGCTTGTGCTGCGAAACACTGGCAACGCGCCCCTCAATATCGGCGGCATCGTGGTGACAGGCGCGGACGCCACACAGTTCGTCATGGTCAACGACTGCAGTGCCAGCGTTGCGCCCGAGGCCAGTTGCAGCATTGATGTCAGTTTCAAGCCGACTTCCGCAGGGCTCAAGGGAGCTGCCGTTACCGTGACAAGCAACGATGCGGCGAGCCCCGCCAGCATCGCACTCGGTGGCACAGGTGCCGCGCCGCAACTTGTGCTGAGTTCGACAAGTGTGGCGTTCGGCTCCGTCAACGTCGGCGCGGCGAGCGAGGCGCGCGTCGTCACGGTCCGCAACGAGGGTAACGCGCCGCTGGCCATCTCGAGCATCGGCTTGGGCGGGGCGGATGCCTCCCAATTCGTGCAGGGAACGGATTGCGCAGCGAGCCTCGCGAGCGGTGGTAATTGCGCCATCACCGTGACCTTCAAGCCGACCACGGCCGGTGACAAGACCGCCGTCGTTAGCATCGCCTCCAATGCGTCGGCGACCCCCGTCACCATCAGCCTCAGCGGGCGCGGTGCGGCGCCGGTGGTGCTCTTCGGTGCCGCCTCGCTGGCGTTTGGGTCGGTGAATGTCGGTGCCACGAGCGACGTCAAAACGATGTCGCTACGCAACTCGGGCGATGCGCTGCTGACGATCAGCAGCCTCACGCTCGCCGGCGCCGACAGCAATCAGTACACCCAGAGCAACGACTGTGGCACCTCCCTCTCGCCTGCCGCGTCGTGCGTGATTAGTGTGACGTTCAAGCCGACGAGCCCGGGTGACAAGACGGCCAGCGTCAACCTCTCGAGCAACGCCGGGGCGGAGCCCGTGAGCTTCACGCTGACGGGCAAGGGCACGGCACCTGTGGTGGCGCTCTCGAGTGCTTCGGTGGCCTTTGGTTCGCTGCCTGTGGGTCAGACGAGCGATGCGCGTACGGTGACATTAAAGAACGAGGGCGACGCGACGCTCAACGTATCGGACCTCACGCTCACCGGCGCTGATGCCATCCAGTTCGTGCTGACGCACGATTGCGGGACGACGGTGGCGCCCGCACAGCTTTGCACCCTGACGCTGCGCTTCAAGCCGACGACGGCGGGTGATAAGGCGGCCAGTGTCAGCATCGTCTCGAATGCGGCCGGCAGCCCCGCATCGTTGCCCGTTGCCGGTAAGGGTACGGCGCCCAAAGTTGTCTTCGGTGGCGCAAGCCTCGGCTTCGGTACCGTGAACGTAGGCTCTGCGAGCTCCATCAAGACTCTCAGCATGCGCAACGAGGGCGATGCGGTGCTGCAGATTGTCTCCATTGGTACCGCAGGACCCGATAACGCGCAGTTTACTCAGACTAACGATTGCGGCAGCAGTCTTGCGATCGATGCAACCTGCACCATCTCGGTCACCTTCAAGCCCACGAGCGAGGGCAATAAGACCGCGAGCGTCAGCGTGGTGAGTAACGCCTTGTCGAGCCCGGACACGGTCGCGCTCTCCGGCACGGGCCGATCGCCTGTGGGCCAACTCGTAATGACGCCGAGCGCGATCAGTTTTGGTCTGCAGACGGTCGGCACGACGAGTTCCGAGCAGGTGGTGACCGTACGCAACAATGGCGATGGTCCACTGCAAATCACCGCTATGGCGTTGCCGGCACTGCTGGTGAGCCCAACCGACAACGCCTCATTCGGCTTCCCGACCAGCCAGGATTGCGCGCCATCTTTGCCCCGCCCACTAGCGGCCGGCGCCTCCTGCACCATCAACGTACGTTTCGCACCGAGCAGCACTGCGGAGCTGACCGGCAAGATCACGGTGACCACCGACTCCGGGACTGCCGAGACCACTTTGAGCGGTAGCGGTACGGGTGCGATCGCCCGCGTCAACGTTAACCTGCTGCAGTTCGATTCGATCAGTGTCGGGCAGACGAGTGCGGCGCGCACGGTGACGTTCCGTAACGACGGCAACGCGAGCCTTTCGATCAGCGCGATCAACGTCACGGGTACTGATGCTTCGCAATTCAGCCAGACCAATACTTGCGGCTCGAGTCTCGCAGCGGGCGCCAACTGTGTGATCAGCGTGACCTTCGCGCCAACCACGAGCGGCGCCAAGGCGGCGTCGGTGTCGATCTCGCACGGTGCGACCGGCAGCCCGCGCCTCGTGTCGCTTACGGGCGCTGCCACAGCGGTGGTCCCGGGTGCGCCGACCCTCAGCGGCGCAATTGCCGGCAACAGCAAGATCACGCTGGATTTCACGGCACCAGCATTTACGGGCGGCACCACCATCACTTCCTATACGGGTCGCTGCGTCGGTGGTAGTCAGCCGGCGGTGACGGTGTCGGGTACGGGCTCGCCGCTGAATGTTGGCGGACTAACCAACGGCACTGCCTACACCTGCGATGTGCTCGCGACCAATTCGGTCGGCAGTGGACCCTATTCGTCGACGCGAAGCGCGACGCCGCTCGGCGTCGAAGTCTCGGGCAACGTGCTCGTTAGCGGCGTGATGCAAATCGACAGCGATACCAACGATCTGAATTCGACGGCGGCCAATGGCACGCGTGCGAGCAACAACAGCATCGCCACGGCGCAGCAGTTATATGCGCCTTTCGTGCTCGGCGGCTACGTCACCCTGCAAGGCCTTGGTCAGAGCGGCGCGGTGCGAACGGAGGGCGACACGAGGGACATGTTCCGCGTGGCGCTGCGAGGCGGTCAGATCGTCTCGCTGCAGATCGCGGCCCGTACACCGACCGATGGTGACCTCGACCTTTACCTGTACCGTGCTTCAGACCAAGTATTGGTGAGGTCGTCGGCGACCACGAGCCGCCTCGAGTCGATTGTCGTACCCGCCACGGGCGATTACGTCGTTGAAGTGCGCGCTTTCGCAGGCTCGAGTCGCTATCTGCTCGAGGTGGCTGATTCGGCGGGCGGGGCGAGTCTCGCGTCCGCCGCCGAGGGTGTCGAGCCCGAGCTCGTCGTTGACGAGGCGATCGTCGTACCGCGCACGCGTATCGCCACTCAGCCCTCCTCGGGTCTCGCCCGCACGCCGGCGGGAACATTGACGGTGGGTGATGTCAGTACGCCCGGAGCGGTGGAGACGCTTGATGTGGTGGCGTCGCGGTCTAATGGCGCGTTGCTCGTGAAGCTCGGCGACGCGGCGGCCGCTGCACAGCGCAAGCGCAAGGGCGGCTCGACCGATCCTCTGGCCGAGGGCACCCGCTACGAGTCGAGCGAGCAGGAACAGCGTCTGCGCACGATGCTGCGCATCAAGGAATTGGCGCGCGACCCGGCTGTGCTGTCGGCTGAGCCGAACTATCGCGCGCGAATCACTGCCGTGCCGGGCGGCAGCGGCTATGCGCGTCAGCGATGGCACTACGACATGTTGCGCGCACCCGCCGCGTGGGACGTGACGACCGGCGGCAGCAACGTCACCATCGCGATCGTCGACTCGGGCGTCAGCGCGCATCCGGATCTCGCGCCCAATTTGCTCGCGGGCTATGACTTCGTCAGTAGTGGCGCACAGGGCGATGGCGACGGACGGGATGCAGACGCCAGCGACCCGGGCGTTTACTCAAACAGCGATCGCAGTGAAACCGCGCGCCGCTATTCCCACGGCACCCATGTCGCCGGCACGGCGGCCGCGCGCTTTTCTGGGGCCAGCAAGGTCACAGGCGTGGCGGGTGCTTCGCGGATATTGCCGGTGCGCGTACTCGATACTGAAGGCGCGGGTACGACCTGGGATATCGCCGACGGTATTCGTTACGCCGCGGGACTCGGCACGCCCACCGTGGCGCGCAAGGCTGACGTGATCAATTTGAGTTTGCGTGGCGTCGGCAGCTGTCCGCAGTCGATCCAGAGCGCCATCAACGAGGCCCGAGCTGCGGGCGCCACGATCGTGGCCTCCGCGGGCAACGATGGCCGACCGACGCTGGGCTGGCCCGCCAATTGTGATGGCGTCATCGCCGTCGGTGCGGTGACGCCGCGCAAGGATCTCGCCAGCTACTCGAACTACGGCTCGCAGCTCGATCTCGTCGCCCCGGGTGGCTCGGGCACGGGTGCCGCGGGCGAAGACATCTACAGCAGTGATCTCGAACGTATCGGCACGGGCGGGCCCACCTACATCGAGCGCGCTATCGCCGGCACTTCGATGGCTGCACCGCACGTGTCGGGTGTCATTGCGCTCATGAAGCAGATGAAGCCCGATCTGACCCCAGCGCAGGTGGATAACCTCCTCAACAACGGTTCGATGACGGATGACCTTGGGGTCGTCAACAAGGACCAATTCTTCGGTCACGGCCTCGCCAATGCCTACAAGGCGGTGGTGAACGCGAACTCCTCAGCAGCCGATTCCGCGGCGCGCATCTACTCAAGCGTCTCGACGCTGAACTTTGGCGATGCGTACACCACCTGGGACGTGTACATCACCGTGGTAGGTCTTGAGACCGTGTTTGTCGGCGCATCAAGCTCGCAAAGCTGGATCGCGATCGGATCTCCGACCGTGGTGGATTCTCGAACGCTCAAGTACACCGTCACCGTCAACCGTTCCTCGCTTGCCGATGGATTCTATGACGGCAGCATCGTGTTTACGCCGAGCACCGGACCCGTGGTCACGGTCGGTGTGTCCTTGAGCAAGCGCTCGGCGTCCGTGACCGGTCGGTTGGGTTATCAGTACGCGCTGCTGATCGATGCCGTCTCGCTCGCAACGAAACATCAGGTGGCCGGACCCGTGGCCGGTGCCGAAACGCCGTTCAACTTTGGCAATGTGTCGGCGGGACGCTACTTCCTCATCGCCGGATCTGATCTCGACAACGATGGGTTCATCTGCGGTGCGGCCGAGGCCTGCGCCTACTACCCGCTGACGTCGGACCCCGAGGCGCTCGATGTCGATGCGCTAGTGCGCGGCATCAAGATGGGTTCCGCCTACCTGCCGCTGGCTCTGACCAGCAGCGTCGACGGCGTGGCAAGCTTGCCGATCGATGGCGCGCCGCTCGACGGCTTCCCCGTGACCCCGGGACGCACGCCGGCGGTCGCGTCGTCGCGGCAACGACTGCTGCCGCTCGATGTGCCCTCTGCGCAGATGCAGTTGAAGCCGGGGGCGGTGCAGCGCACTGCGGCCTCGATCGTCGAGATGCCGGTGACGGCCCCGACGAGCATGACGGCTTCGACAAGCATGACGGCTTCGGCAAGCGCGACGGCGTCGACGGGCTCGGCGGGTCAAACGATCGTGCTGGTGATCAGGGCATCGAGCGGCGCGGGAGTGTCTTCTGACGCCACGACTGAGGTCGCGGAAGCCGGCGCCTCCAAGGCAGTTTCAACGATCGTCAGCGAGGTGCTCGACACCAGCACTGGCGGCCAGTACCGCGCACTGGAAAAGGCGGTGAACCCGGCCGGTGAGCGCGACTGGGTGCTCGAGTACCGCAGCCAAGGTGCGCTGCTCGGGGTCGCACCGCTGTCGCGGACCATGGATGTTCTGTGGCGCAATGCAAGTGGTGCCGGCGTGGCCCTGCCGAGCAGCACATGGACGCAGCTCTGTGCGGGGCAGGTCTGGTCTGCGCAGGATGGCTACCAACTCAACGTCGGCGCACGGTCGCGTGGCAGTCTGCAGATGGTGTGGCAAGGCGAACTTGCAGGGCAGGGCGCTACTGCTGCGGTCACGCACCTCACGGTCGTCGGCTGCGAGGGATCAACGCTGGTTCTGCAGGGGTACGAGCTCGAACTGGGTCCGCGGGATCCCGCCCTGACGAGCGCGCCGCTGCAGGCTCTGCAGTTCGAACTGTCGCTGGACGATCGCGGCAGCGTCGTCAATCGCCGGCTGCGCCGTGAGTCGGTGTCGCTGTCGAGCCTGTGCTCGGGCGCGGTCGCCGAAGAGCGTGCGCGATTCTGTGCGATATGGCGAAACGCTGTCGCGCCCTGACGGGATCGATTAATCCGTCACTCTTTGGCCCGGATCGCGCGCGTTGCGGCGATGCGATCGTGCCAAGTCCGTCGATCCTTGCTGAAAAAACCCCAGATGTAGCCGAGCATCACGAAGTTGCCCGAAACCACCGAGAACAACGAACGAATCAGCGACACCTTCCAGTCCAGTACACCACCGTCGCTGCGCACGATGCGAATGCCCAGCAGTCGTTTTCCGGGCGTCGCGCCCCATACGGTTAGAAAGAACGTCGAGTAGACGAACCAGAAGAGCGAAAACGATACGAGTTCGCGACTCTCGAGCGCCGCCATCTTGTGGCGCTGATCGCTGATGGCCTGAAGCGCAAGTGCCAGTTGGTCGCCAGTTTGCGCGTCGAGCTTGCTCATATCGACCTTGAAGTTCTGGGAATCAATTTTGACGGCCTCGCCCACGCGCACGCCTTCATCGCCGATTACGATGTCATCGCCCACGCGCACGCCCGTCTCGTCGATGACTACCCGATCTTTGGGCGTCACGCCTAGCGGCGGTGCGGCGTTGGTGTCGACGGCGGCGCTGACGTCAGGCTCGACCTCGGCGCTCATCTCCACATCGAGTGGCGGGTCCATACTAAATAAGGCGCCGATGAAAAATGCGCAGAACGCCGCATCGAGCAGCAAGGCTGCGACACGTCGTCGACGCTGCGGGTTGCGAGCTGATGTCGCCGAGGCGCCCGCCGGGCGGTCGGCACCCGTTTCGGCATAACGTCTGCTGGATGCTGCTCGCGCAGCCTCGGCTGTGGTGTCCGAGCTTTCGGCGGCTTCGCCTGAGGTTGCGCCGACCCGCTTTTCCGGCACGACCTTGTACACGCGGATCTTTTCGGCGATGCCCTTGAGCTGCAGCAAACCGACCTCGCTCGAAGGAACCTCCATCTTGTTCATGGCGAGATACACGGCCTCGGTAAAGAACACCTCGCCCGCTTCGGCAATGCCGTTGATGCGTGCGGTGATGTTCACGGGTTCCCCGAAGACGTCGTTATCGGCGAGCGTGACTTCGCCCGCATTGATGGCAATGCGCACATCGAGCCGATCGTCGCCGAGCTTGTGGGCATTGTGTTCGCGCAGCAAGCGCTGCACTTCGACACCGGCTAACACAGCATCGGTGGGGCTGTCAAACACTACGAGAAAGGCATCGCCGATCGTCTTGATCAGGCGCCCGCCCTTGCCTTCGAGCACGGGTAAGACGATGCCCTTGTGCTCCTCCAGCATGCGCAGGATGTCAGCACGGGTCTTGCGAGAGGTCTTCGGCGTGAAGTCCTCAATGTCTGTGAGTAGGATCGTCAGGTTTCGCGTCGTCGCGCCGGCCATTCGCTAGGCTCCCCATGGTGGCCTCAGGCCATAACGTTAACATCACTATGAGGATTTTGCGCTGAGCGTCGCGGCCGATGCGGCGAGGGGCAGCGCACGGACGCGCATGCCCGTGGCTGCAAACACGGCATTGACGAGTGCAGCAGCGATCGGCGGTGTGCCCGGCTCGCCGAGTCCGCCGGGTGGCGCGGTCGATGTAATGAATTCGACCTCTACAGCAGGCGCTTCACTCAGCCGCAGCAGCGGATAGTCGTGGAAGTTCTGCTGCACGACCGCGCCCGATTTCAGCGTGATCTCTTCGGCCAGTGCAGCGGACAATCCGAACAGGATGCCGCCCTCGATCTGCGCTTTGGCTGTGTCAGGGTTGATGACGATTCCGCAGTCAACGACCGCCACGACGCGTTCGGCGCGCACGGAGCCATCGGCTGCGACTGCGACATCGCAGACCTCACCGACGATGCTGCCGAAGCTTTCGATGAGCGCGACGCCACGACCGCGCCGCAGCCCAGTGGCCGCGTCCATGCTGCTGCGCGGCGTTGTGCTCCAACCGGAGATCGTCTTGAGTCGCTCCAGCACGGCGCGATGTCGAGGCCGATCACCGAGGTTCGCCACGCGGAATTCGAACGGGTCGACGCCTGCAGCCTCGGCAAGCTCGTCAAAAAACGCTTCGACGAAGAAGCCGTGCTGCGAGAACGCTACTGAGCGCCACGGGCCCTCAGGCACATGGCTCTGCATCGGCACACTGCGAATGTCCTGATTGGGTATGCCATAGAGCGGCCGCGCCGCAGCGCCTTCGCTGCGACCCGTGAAGCGCCCCCGCCAGGCAAGCGGTGCGCCTGCCGCACTCACGGCACCCTCGAAGCGCGCGCTTACCGCCGGGCGGTAGAAGCCATGGCGCACGTCTTGCTCGCGACTCCACATTAGCTTGACCGGCGCTGGAGCCATCGCCATGGCAATGCGGGTGGCTTGCTCAACGTAGTCGCCTTCGAGCGGCATGCGGCGCCCGAAGCCGCCGCCGCTCGGGTGGTTATGTACCGTGACGCGCTCCGCGTCGATGCCGCTGACTTTTGCAACACGCCGCCGCGTCTGCAGCGGATCCTGCACGCCGGTCCAGATCTCTGCGCGCCCATCCGCGATGCGCACGGTCGCGCACATCGGTTCCATGGTCGCGTGATAAAGATAAGGCACGCGGTAATCGGCCTCGATGCGTCGCAAGCCTTCCACGAGGGCGGCGTCGACATCACCAACGGAATGATCGTTATCGCCGCGCTCGGTGCGCAGCGTCTGTTGCTGCTGGTCAAACCAGGCTGCGCTCGTGAACGACTCATGACCGGCCGTCCCGAAGCGCGGCGACAGCGCCGCGAGCGCCGTCTGGGCCTGCCAGTGGGTCTCGGCTACGACAGCCACGGCCTGCTCGAGTTCGACGACGCGCTTTACACCCGCGCGAGCCATAGCAGTCGCGGATTCGACCGACTCGAGGCGTCCGCCAAACACGGGTGCGGCCATCAGCGCCGCATGCAGCATGCCCGGCAGCCGTACATCAACTGCGTACACGGCCGTACCATCGACTTTCGCCGGCACATCGAGGCGGCGCCGCGGCGTACCGACAATCCGGTAGTCCGTCGGCGCTTTGAGCGCCGGACGCTGCGGCGGCTCGAGTTGTACGGCCGCTTCGATGAGTTCTTCGTAGCCCGCGCTTCGGCCACTCGCCGTATGGCTGACGCGTGAATCGGCCGTCGAGAGTTCGGCCACCGGTACCGACCAGCGCGCCGCTGCCGCACGCAGCAGCATATCGCGCGCCGCCGCACCGGCGATGCGCATGCCATACCAGCCGGTGCCGCGTACGCTGACGCTGCCGCCTGTGATCTGGAAGTCGAGTAGCTGCGTGAGCTTGAACGCCGACCAGTCCGCGCCGCGATCAAGCATGCGGGGCAACTGCAGTGCTCCGCCAAAGAATCCGCGCAGTACATGACCGTTGGCATAGTCGTCCGTTGCCGGAGCCTCTTCGACTCGCACGCGAGACCAGTCCGCATCGAGCTCTTCGGCCAGCATCATCGCGAGTGCGGTGTGCGTGCCTTGGCCTAAGTCGGCGTGCGGTACGATGGCCACGACATCGCCTGTCGGTGTGATGCGAACCCAGGTGGCGAGTTGCCCGCCCTGCGCATCAGGCCGCAGCGCGAGCCTATTGGGCGCCAAGGCAACGACGCCAACGCCGACGAGCAGCGTTCCACCAACGAGGCCGCCCGTGGCGATGACTGCGCGGCGCGTCCACTTACCCATGCTTCGCCTCAAGGTTGGCCCGGAAAACGTTCCGGATACGCGCCCCGAAGTTAACGCATCACCGCGGATCAATCACCCCATTTGAGACGAAACAGTCGTTCAATCATCAACCAAGGGTTCGCAATGATGAAAAGCCAGGTGGGGTAGTGCGTCCTCCGCCAGCGCGCGTCGCCCATCTCCGCACGACGTTCCAGCAGTCGTTTCACTGCGCTGGGCTTCCCCCGAGATTCCAGACACCGAGATAAGGTGTAAAGATGATCTCGGAGGTATGGGATGGGAACTCGAAGGATGTTCACTCGGGAGTTCAAGCTCGAGGCAGTGAAGCTGGTGAGTGAGCGGGGCGTGAGGGTTGCACAGGCCGCTCGGGATTTGGGTATCGGAGAGAACGTACTTGGACGCGGGGTGATGAAGGCTGAAGATGCCGAACTCGCCCAGCTTCGTAGGGAACTTGCTCGCACCAAGGCGGAGCGCGACATTTTAAAAAAAGCCATCGCCTTCTTTGCCAAGGATCCGCCGTGAGGTTTGCGTTCATCGCCAAGCATCGCGGTATCTGGCACACGCGGCTGATGTGCCGAACGCTCGGTGTCTCGCGAGCAGGGTTCTACGAGTGGCTGGGTAGACCCGAGAGTGATCGGGCTAAAGCCAACCTGGAGCTGTTGGCGCTTGTTCGTGACAGCTTCGAGCAGAGCGATCGCACCTACGGCAGTCCGCGCGTTTGGCGTGACCTGATCGCCTGAGGATATCGGTGCAGTGAGAACCGCGTGGCCCGCTTGATGCTTGCGGCGGGCCTGAAGGCCCACCGCAAGCGACGCCGGCTGCCAGAGGACCTTGGCGTGCAACCTGAGCATTGCATTGCCCCGAACTTGCTTAATCGGCAGTTTGAAGCGACGGCACCGAACCAACGATGCGTTGCTGACTTAACGTATATCTGGACGGATGAAGGCTGGCTGTACTTTGCCGTGGTGCTTGAGATGTTCTCCCGGCGCATCGTCGGCTGGTCGATGAGTCAGGAGATGACGGCGCAGCTGGTTACCGATGCGCTGGTCATGGCGGTCTGGAGAAGAGGCAAGCCTCGTGAGTTGCTGCATCACTCGGATCAGGGAAGCCAGTACACGAGTGAGCGCTTCCAGACACTGCTCGCCGAGTTCGGCATCACCTGCAGCATGAGCCGTCGCGGTGACGTCTGGGACAACTCGGCGATGGAGAGTTTCTTCTCGAGCTTGAAAACCGAGCGCACGAGTCGGATTCAGTATCGCTCGCGCAATCAATGCCGAGCTGATTTGTTCGATTACGTCGAACGGTTCTACAATATGCGCCGTCGGCATTCGACGATCGGCTTCGTCAGCCCAGCAGGGTTCGAACGGCTGGCGGCGAAAGCCTGAGGGTGGTGTCCGGGAAATCGGGGGAAGCCCAAAGATGTGGATCCGTATGCGAAATGGTTGATGACGAAAATAAAGCCATACGGGTACGAGCTCGAGGTGGGCACTGATCAGTTCTGCCAGCTTTAGGAAAGAGATGTCGCTCCTGGTTCGTTCTGCA
>Ga0102917_1000671_pt1 | contig 11467 bp, 9 predicted proteins | sample Colrivmet1562A02_FD_78201 | JGI IMG/M metagenome (GOLD analysis project Ga0102917, IMG submission 78201) | Estuarine microbial communities from the Columbia River estuary - metaG 1562A-02 | ecosystem: Environmental > Aquatic > Marine > Intertidal zone > Estuary | place: USA: Columbia River...
CGCACCGGTCGCAAGCCGCAGAACTCGGCACACAATAACGCGAGCTCATTCCAAGGATCACCGGCCAAACGCCCTTTGATCATGCGATCGACCCTAAGCGCACGCGAACTCAGTCGTGCATACGGTAATTTCGCAGCGCGGGGTCGCGCTCGCTCCAGTGCCGCCAACTGACTCGGCGGCAAGCGCGGGCCCGGACGACGCGCCGGATCTTCGCCTCGACGCAAGGACCAAAGATTTCGCAATTCGCGCGTGACAGACCATAGCACCAGCGTGGGTTCGACGCCCTCGCCGCGCAAACCCGCGAGCACTCGCAAAGCACGCTGCGCATCACCCTGTAGCACGGCCTCACCCAGCGCGAACACGTCGTAGCGAGCACTCGAAGCAACCGCTTCCAAGATCGCCTGCTCGTCGACACGCCCGGCCGGCAGCAATAAGCGGAGCTTCTCGATCTCCTGCTGCGCGGCGAGCAAATTGCCCTCGACACGTACCGCCAGCAGTGACAGCGCGGCTGGCGTGAGATCCAAGCCTGCTTGGCGTGCGCGCGCAGACAGCCATGGCTCGAGTTGTCGCGGCGTGATCTCCCAAATCGGCAACCAGGCGCCGCGCGATTCGATCGCCTTGACCCACGCCGTCGATTGAGTCGCCGTATCGAGTCGGGGCGTGATGACCAGTAGCAGCGTGTCTTCGCCAGCCATGTCGATCAAACGCTGCAGCACGGAGCCACCCTCTTTGCCCGCCTTGCCCGAGAAACGCACTTCGAGAATCTTGCGATCGCCAAAGAGCGACATCGAGCCGGCACCGGCTGCGATATCGCCCCAATCGGCGACCCGCTCGGGGAAGTGCACTTCTCGTTCGGTGTAGCCCGCCTGCCTCGCGGCAGCCCGCAGTGCGTCGGCGGCCTCGGCGACCAACAGATCTTCATCGCCCGACAGCAGGTACGCGGGCGCAAGACGCGCCTGGCGAAGGTGAGTCGGGAAAGTGTCGAGGCTGAGTTTCATGGCGAGATGGCGCGATTATCCGCCCAAGCGGCCAAGGCTGCTCGGCCCGCATCAACCCACTTGCGCGGATAACGTTATAAAGTAATATGTTATTTAATAACGCTATCGGAGCCTCATTGTGACCCGTCGAAACACCCCCCGGATCGTCAAACTGGTCCCGCTCGCCCTCGCTGCCGCGCTGCCAACGACGGTTGCGGCAGAGGAAACCTTGAAGGAGGTCACCATCACGGCGACCCCGCTGCGAACGACGGCGCTCGAGACCGCCCAGCCGGTCCTGCTCTTGGGCGCAGATCAGCTGCGCCGCTCACTCGCAACGAACCTCGGCGACACACTCGCCAATCAGCCGGGGCTTTCATCGACCTCGTTCGGACCGATCGCAAGTCGACCCGTCATTCGCGGGCAGGGTGGACTGCGCGTGCAGATTTATCAGGACGGGGCCGAATCGCTCGATGTCGCGGCGCTTTCAGACGATCACGCGGTCTCCATCGACCCCGCCTTTGCCGATCGGATCGAGGTACTGCATGGGCCGGCGGCACTGATGTTCGGCAGCGCGTCGGCAGCCGGTGCCGTCAACGTGGTGACCGATCGTCTACCTTTGCGCCGCGTCGATGGACCGATTGAGACACGCATCGAGCTACGAGGTGACTCTGCCAACGAAGAGCGCGCCGTCGCGCTGCGCAGCGGCGGCCAGCTCGGCGACCGTTGGCAGTGGCGCGTAGATGGTTTTTCGAAACGCAGCGGCGATCTGTCGATTGCCGACTTCGTCGAGTCACCGGCGCTACGCGCCGAACTGCTGGCCGAAGGCGAGGACGTTAATGAACACCGCGGCGAGTTGCACAACACCGATGCCAAGAGTGAAGGCGGCAGCGTAGGTCTCGGCTGGAGTGACGAGCGTTTGGCTTTCGCACTCTCACTCAGCGGCTATCGCAACAACTACGGCTTGCCCGAGGGCGGACACGCTCACGAGGAGCATGCCGACGAACTCGAAGTCATCGATACCGACCATGCGGATCATGAGGACGTTCGTATCGATCTTGAGCAACGACGTGTGGATCTCGCGGGCGAATGGCGTCCGACAGCGGGATGGATCGATCGCTGGTCACTGCGCTTAGCCCGCAATGACTACGAGCATGCCGAGATCGAAGACGGCGCGCCGGCCACGCGTTACGGGCAACTCGGCTACGAGACACGCCTCACGGCAGATCGTCACACCGACGATGTCGCTCGTGGTGTGCTCGGACTGCAGTATCGCGATCTCGATTTCGCGGCCCTCGGCGACGAAGCCTTCCTGCCACCCTCGCGCACGCGCAGTCTCGGTCTGTTTTTCTTTGAAGAACGCCGTGTGGGTGCGTGGCTCTTCGAGGCCGGTGCGCGCTGGGAGCGTCAAACACTGGACGCACACGATGCCGGCAACTCTCGTTACCGTGACGATGCCGTCAGCGCCTCGATCGGCTCGGTCTGGGCAAGCTCATCGCAAACTCGCTGGAGCCTGCAACTGACGCGCACACAGCGACATCCGACCGCCACGGAGCTCTATGCCGATGGCGAACACCTCGCGCTGCAACGTTACGAAATCGGCAACGCAGATCTCGGCATCGAAACCGCTCGTACGGCCGATCTCGCCTGGCGCTATAACGACGCCGATGATCGCTGGCAAAGCAAGATCAGCGTCTTCGTCAGCGACTATCGCGACTACATCTTCGCGGCGCCGCTGGCTGATGGCGATGACCACGCTGAGCATGCACACGATCACGCGCACGAAGCAGACCTGCGCGAAGTGGAGTACCGCGCCACCAATGCTCGCTTCCACGGCCTGGAAGCCGAGTGGTCAATCCGAGAACTCGCACAAGTCGCGCGAGGCAGTCTCGGCCTGCGCCTCTTCGGTGACCTTGTCCGCGCACGCGATGCCGAAGGTCATGCGCTGCCGCAGATCCCGCCGCTGCGAGTCGGGGGTGAGCTACATTGGAGTCGCGGCCCTTGGCGGATGGGTCTCGAATCGCTCTGGCACGACGCGCAAACCCGCCTCGCCGACAACGAACTGCGCACCGATGGCTACAATCTGCTGGCAGCGGATCTTGCTTATCGCCACACCTATCGCCACGGAGCAGGCGCTGCGACTATGCTGTGGTTCCTGCGCGGCCAGAACCTGCTCGACGCGGATGCTCGTCGACACGCTTCACCGTTGAAAGACGTGGCGCCGCTCGCAGGGCGCGCGTTGAGCGCTGGAGTCCGCGTCGAATTTTGATCAGGAGAATCGCGATGTCCGTTCGTCGAGCTGTTGCCGTGTTGTCTTCCGCCGTAGTGTCATCCGCCCTGATGGCGTCCCTGATGCTGTTCTCCACCTCGGCCCCCGCCCAGACGAAGCATAGCCACAGCGATCAGCATCAACACGACCATGACCACGACCATGACCACTACGGGATGCAGACCCAAGGCAAGCACGTGCACGGGATCGTCACGTTGAACTTAGCCCTCGAGGGCGGCTTGCTGTCGGCGCAACTCGAAACACCCGCTCTTCACGTTCTTGGCTTCGAGAACGCGCCGAAAACACCCGAGCAAAAATCAGCGAGTACCGCGGCTGACTCTTGGTTGCAGAGCGGCAAGAACATCCTCGCCGTTCCTCGCAATGCCGGCTGTCGACTGGAGAGGGTCGACTACAAAGCACCGAAGCTCGGGCCCGGTCACGCCGACTACCGAGCGCGGTTCGATTTTCGCTGCAGCAACCCGGCGGCACTCGGATGGACCGACTTCAGTGCACTCGACAAGCTGAAAGACGTCGAGAAAGTCGAAGTGAATCTGATTACCGCATCGGCTCAGCGCCAGATCACCCTGCAAGGCGGAGCCCGTCGCATCACGCTACAGTAACGCGCGATGCAAGCTGATCTCGACAAGCCGGCCATCGAGGCCCGCGACCTGCGCTATGCGTGGCCCGACAAGCCGTTGACCATCGACATCCCGCAGCTCGACATCGCTCGCGGCGAACGAGTGTTTCTGAAAGGCCCGAGCGGTAGCGGCAAGAGCACCCTGCTCGGTCTATTGGGTGGCGTGCTCACACCGCAGAGCGGCAGCGTGCGCGTACTCGGCACCGATCTCGCTCCGCTCTCTGGAGCAGCGCGTGATCGGTTTCGCGGTGACAATATCGGCTTCATCTTCCAGATGTTCAATTTGCTGCCCTATCTCGGCGTGCTCGAGAACGTACTGTTGCCACTGCAATTCTCCGCAGCCCGCGCAGCACGCATCGCAGGTGGCGATCCGAGCAGTGAGGCACGACGTTTGTTGGCCGCCATCGGCCTTGGTTCGGACGATCTGCTGCAGCGACCGGTCACGGAACTGTCGATCGGCCAGCAGCAACGCGTCGCTGCAGCGCGCGCACTGCTCGGCTCACCGGGCATCATCGTGGCCGACGAGCCCACCTCGGCGCTCGATCATGATGCGCGCGAAAATTTCCTCTCCCTGCTCATGAGTGAATGCCGATCCCAAGGCAGCACGTTGCTGTTCGTGAGTCATGACACCTCGCTCGGGTACTTGTTCGATCGCACGCTGTCTCTGTCCGACATCAATCAGGTGCGCTCGTGAATACCCTGAGTCTCGCTTGGCGATCGCTGCGTAACCGTCGCAGCACGGCACTATTGACCATCAGCGCCATCGCCATCAGCGTGGCTTTGTTGCTCGGCGTCGAGAAGATGCGAACCGCAGCCCGCGAGGGTTTCGCCAATACCGTCTCGGGAGTCGATCTGATCGTGGGTGCCCGCTCGGGCCAGCTGAACTTATTGCTCTACTCGGTGTTTCGCGTGGGCGATGCGACTGCCAACGTCAGCTGGGACAGCTATCAAAAAATCGCCCGTCATCCGGATGTAGCCTGGACCATTCCCATTTCACTCGGCGACTCGCATCGCGGTTTTCGCGTGATGGGCACCAACGACAGCTACTTCGAGCACTACCGCTACGCCGGCGATCGGCGCATGAATTTTACGGTCGGCAAGCCGTTCGACGATTTATACGACGCCGTGATCGGTGCCGATGTCGCGCGGCAACTCGGCTATCAACTCGGCGACCCGATCGTGATCGCGCACGGTGTCGGCAACGTGAGTTTCGCCAAGCACGACGACAAACCGTTTCGGATCGCGGGCATCCTCGCTAAGACCGGCACGCCCATCGATCGAACGGTACATGTCAGTCTCGAGGCGATTACGGCGATCCACCTCGACTGGCAGAGCGGAGCACGCGCGCTACCGGGTGCACAGGTGTCAGCCGATGAGGCTCGCGGACAAGATCTGACACCGGAATCCATCACGGCTTTCATGGTCGGGATGGAGAGCAAGGTCATGACCTTCACCATGCAGCGCGCAATCAACGATTATCGTCAGGAAGCCTTGATGGCGATCATTCCCGGTGTCGCGCTGAGTCAGCTCTGGAACCTCGTCGGCATCGCCGACACGGCACTCATGATCGTCGCCGCCTTCGTCGTCCTTGCCGGCCTGCTCGGCATGCTGACCGCCATCCTGACCAGCCTCAACGAACGTCGGCGTGAAATGGCGATCCTGCGATCCTTGGGCGCGAGACCGAAACACATCTTCACACTGCTGATCACCGAAGCCGGCATTCTCGCCAGTGCGGGCGTGGCGGCCGGCGTAGCGCTCACCTACGGTCTGTTGCTCGCCGCTCAGCCCCTCTTGGAACGACGCTTTGGAATCTTTCTGCAACCGGGCGGTCTGACGGGCTACGATGCGTTGATCCTAAGCGCCATCATCGTCGCTGCTCTCTTGATGGGGGCATACCCGGCGTGGCGCGCTTACCGTCACACGCTAAGTGACGGCCTGACCATACGAGTTTGAGCTTGGCGAGTTTAATGGAGACTGGCATGTTCCGATCGTTCACCCAATCCTTGCTGACCGGGCTCTGCGCTGCGGCCCTGATCATCGCCAGCGTTGCCACTGGCCACGCCATCACGCCTCCGCCGGTCGGCACGCCAGCGCCCTCGGCCAACGACAAAAACAAGAATGCCAAACGAACATCGAACGCGATACGAGAGATCGATTGGGATGAACTCATTCCGCCAGATGCCCGCTCGAAGTTTCTCGCCGGCCCACCGCCCGCGGCGCACGACTATCTCGGTGAAGGTGGTATGGCCGCCCAGCAGGTCATGGACTTCAACGTCAACAAGGAGTTGAACGGCCAGTCACTGAAGATTCCGGGTTTCATCGTGCCGCTCGACGTTGGCAAAGATGGCCTCGTCTCGGAGTTCTTCCTCGTCCCCTACTTTGGCGCTTGCATCCACGTACCTCCGCCGCCACCTAATCAGATCGTCTACGTCAAGATGGCTAAGGGCGTCGCGCTTGATTCCATCTACGAGGCGTATTGGATCACCGGACGCATGAAGACCACTAACAAGACCACCCGCTTGGGCGCTGCGGCCTATCAGCTCGATGCGACCAAGGTCGAGATCTATAAATACTGAGAGCGCATCATGCCGACGCTATTCGAACGTATCGTCAATCGTGAACTGCCAGCGGATATCGTCCATCAGGACGAGCGCGTCACCGCTTTCCGTGATATCCATCCGCGCGCTCCGGTGCATCTGCTGATCGTGCCAAACAAGGCGATCGCAACCGCTAACGATATCGCCGATGAAGACGAGGCTCTCGTCGGCCATATGTTCACGGTCGCGCGTGATCTCGCCAAGCGTGAAGGCGTCGCCGAAAACGGCTATCGCCTCATCATCAACTGCAACTCACACGGGGGACAGGAGGTGTATCACCTTCACGTCCACCTTGTCGGCGGCGTGCCGCTAGGCCCGATGATCTCGCCCTCCAAGACTGCACGCGAGGTGCTGTGATGAGCGCAGCTCTGCGAACACTGTATCCCGCATTCGAGGCGTACCGTAGCGGCATGCTGCGCGTCTCGAACGTGCATGAAATCTACTGGGAAGAAAGCGGTAACCCGGCTGGCAAGCCGGTCGTGTTTCTGCATGGCGGCCCGGGCGGCGGCACCGATGCGCGCATGCGTCGATTCTTTGATCCGACGCGCTATCGGATCGTGCTGTTCGACCAACGCGGCTGCGGCAAGAGCCGACCGCATGCCAACCTCGAAAGCAATACCACTTGGGATCTCGTCGCCGATATCGAGCGGATTCGCGAACACCTCGGCATCGAGCAGTGGCAGGTCTTTGGCGGCTCCTGGGGTTCGACACTAGCGCTGGCCTACGCCCAAACGCATCCGGATCGAGTGACGGAACTGGTGCTTCGCGGCATTTTCCTACTGCGTCCCTGGGAGCTCGACTGGTTCTACGGCAAACCCGACGGCGCCGGCGCGCTGTATCCGGATCTTTACGAAAAATTTCTCGAACCGATTCCGGTGGAGCGACGCCACGAGATCATCCAGGCGTACTACGAACGCCTGACGAGCGACGATAAGTCGATACGCCAAGCGGCTGCGCGCGCATGGTCGATCTGGGAAGGCGCGACGAGCTATCTACGACTTGATCCCAACTCACTCGATCGCTTCGCCGACACGACTTTCGCCGAAGCTTTCGCGCGCATCGAATGCCACTACTTCATCAACGGCGGCTTCTTTCGCAGCCCGACGCAACTACTCGATGACGTACATCGGATTCGCTCGATTCCCTGCACGATCGTACAAGGCCGCTACGACGTAGTCTGTCCGATCAAAAGCGCGTGGGATCTGCACAAGGCGTGGCCAGAGGCCGACCTGCGCATCGTACCGGATGCGGGACACTCGGCTTTCGAACCTGGAATTTTGAGCGAACTCGTCGCAGCGACCGATCGCTACGCCAAGCGCTGAGCTTGGCGCCTCGATCGCCTGCCTAGCGACGACAACGGCCAGTCAGGCTCCCGTCGTCTCTCACGATGGCCTCGCGCTGTAGCCACTGCCGCGCATCACTCGCATCTTCGTCGAACCAGCGAGCCGCAGAGCCGAGGCGAAAGGTATAGCCCCAGGCGTCCATGTCTGCGAGGATGCGCTCGCGGCCGACGCTAGGGAGCTGATCTCCCCAAAGAATTTGCAGATAGCAAACGGCGTTTTCTTCGGGATGGTCACCGCCCGCATCACGCTCCAGAGCCGCGCGGCGCGGCGCCGTCATGCAGACGAAATGCGCCGCCTCGTGTAACGCCGAGTGCAACGGTGTGTCGTGACGAAGATAGAGTCGATCGCCGATCAACCCCGCTTCACTCTCACCCCAATAGCTACCGGGAATCGGCGCCGCAGCGATGACCCACTCAAGCTGTAGGCCGTAGGGCGACAGCAGACTCAGCAGAGCCACACGCAAATCCGGATCATCCAGCGTGAGCACGCTTAATTGAGGCTGGCGATGCGTTGTAATACGACGCCGGCGAGCTCGCGAGCGAGAGTCTCACGCAGCTGCTCGCGCTCGCGCGACTTAGCGAGTGCGAGACGCTCATCGAAACTGAAATCACGGGTGGCCGTGACCTCTTCGGCCTCGACAAGATAAACGCCGTCACGCATCACCGAATACCGAACGACATAAGTGAGTTCGTATTCACGCGGCTGGTTACGCGCCGACACCGAGGCAACTCGCTCAAGCAGCTCGTCGCGTTCGATGCGTACTCGTAGCGCCCGCCCACCGGAGCCATCGATTCGCGCGCCGACACCACGCAACGCCTCCGAAAGCGATTGCGCGAACGGGCTCTGTCGATCATCGGTATCGATCGCGAGAACTGCGATCGACTCAGGCAAGGCCAATCGCGACTGCAACTGGAAGCCACAGCCTGCCAAGCCCACACACAGCGCTAGCAGCAGCGCAAATCGGCGCATCAGACCACCACGTTGACCAATTTACGCGGCACCACGACGATTTTCTTGGGCGGTGCCTCACCCACGAACTTGCGCACCGACTCCTCGGCGAGCGCAGCCGCTTTCACGGTCTCCGCATCGGCATCGATCGGCACGGTGATTTGCCCGCGCAATTTGCCGTTCACCTGCACGACGAGCGTGATCGCATCTTGCGCCAGTGCGTTCGCATCGACCGCCGGCCAACGCACATCGATGATCGCCTCAGTGTGACCGAGTTCGTTCCACAGGGCGTGACATACGTGCGGCACGATCGGCGAGAGGCAGATCGTCGCGATCTCGAGCGCCTCTTGCACGACGGCTCGACCCTGTGCAGAGGGATCTTCGAAACGCGAGACGGTGTTAAGCAACTCCATCACCGCCGCAACAGCGGTGTTGAAAGTGCGGCGACGGCCAATGTCATCGGTGACTTTGGTGAGCGCCTGATGTGCAGCGCGACGCAACTCTTTCTGCGTCGGCGTGAGATTCGCGAGGTCCGGTTTGCCAACTGCACCCTGCGATACGTGTTCGTGCACGGCCTTCCAGAGACGCCGAATGAAACGGAACGCACCCTGCACGCCCTCATCCGACCACTCGAGTGATTGCTCGGGTGGTGCGGTGAACATCATGAACAAGCGCGCGGTGTCGGCACCATATTTCTCGACGAGACTCTGCGGATCAACGCCGTTGTTCTTCGACTTCGACATCGTGCCCAGGCCGTCGTAATTCACCTCGAGACGCGAGCCATTCTCACGCGTGGCGAACCAGCGCTTCACGCCGTCCTGCTCTTCGACATCCACATCGAGAGGATTGAAATAGGCGCGTCGACCTTCGGCCGGCTGCTGCCAGTAGATGTGGTTCAGCACCATACCCTGCGTCAACAAGTTCGCAAACGGTTCGGTCACGTGTACGAGATCGAGATCGCGCATCACTTTGGTCCAGAAGCGCGAGTAAAGCAGGTGCAGGATCGCATGCTCGATCCCACCAATATATTGATCGACCGGCAGCCAGTAGCGAGCGCGTTCATCGACCATAGCCTGATCGTTGCCGGCCGACGCGTAGCGAAGGAAATACCAGGACGAATCGACGAAGGTATCCATCGTGTCCGTCTCGCGACGCGCAGGCTTACCGCATGTCGGACAATCCACTTTATGGAAGGACGGCGACTTAGAGAGCGGGTTGCCGCTGCCATCGGGCACGAGATCTTCGGGCAGGACGACCGGGAGCTGCGAATCAGGCACCGGCACTTCGCCGCAATGCTCGCAGTGGATGAGCGGTATCGGACAACCCCAGTAACGTTGACGCGAAATACCCCAATCACGCAGACGGAACTGAATGCGCTTGCGGCCGAGACTTTTGGCCTCGAGGGCCGTGGTGATTGCGGAGTAGGCCGCCGCGAAGTCGAGTCCGGAGAACTCACCCGAGTTCACGGTGATGCCGGTCTCGCCGTAGCTCTCCTGCCACGGCGCGAGCGCTTGCTCATACGAGCCATCCGCGGGACGAATGACCGTGACGATGTCGATACCGTGCTTCAACGCAAACGCAAAGTCGCGCTCATCGTGCGCCGGCACGCCCATCACGGCGCCTTCGCCGTAACCCATCAATACATAATTGGCGACCCAAACGGGCACGGGCTTACCGGTAAAGGGATGCAACACATGCAGCCCTGTCGGCAGCCCTTTCTTTTCCATGGTGGCGACATCCGCTTCCATGGTGCTACCACGCCGACACTCGTCGACAAACGCTTGAAGCTCGGGATTCCGGGCAGCTGCCGCAAGCGCGAGCGGATGCTCGGCGGCCACTGCCATGAAAGTCACACCGAAGAGTGTATCGACGCGGGTTGTGAATACTTTGAGCGCACCCTCAGCTGCCATCAGTGAGCGCGTGTCATCGGCGAACGGGAAGCTGACCTCAGCGCCTTCACTGCGACCGATCCAGTTCGCCTGCATCGTTCGAACGCGCTCGGGCCAGCCGTCGAGCGTCGAGAGATCGCCGAGCAACTCATCCGCGTACGCGGTGATGTTGAGGTAGTACATCGGGATCTCGCGCTTCTCGACCAACGCACCGGTGCGCCAGCCGCGACCGTCGATGACCTGTTCGTTGGCGAGCACGGTCTGATCGATCGGATCCCAGTTAACGACGCCCGTACGCTTGTAGGCGATACCCTTCTCGCGCATCCGCAGGAACAACCATTGGTTCCAGCGGTAATAGGACGGATCACAGGTCGCGATCTCGCGATCCCAGTCGATCGCGAAACCCAAAGCCTGCAACTGCTTTTTCATGTACGCGATGTTGTCGCGCGTCCACTTCGCAGGCGCCACGCCATTGGCCATGGCGGCATTCTCTGCAGGCAGACCAAAGGCATCCCATCCCATCGGCTGCAACACGTTCTTGCCCTGCATCCGCGCGAAGCGCGAGAGCACATCACCGATGGTGTAGTTGCGTACGTGCCCCATATGCAAGCGGCCCGAGGGGTACGGGAACATCGAGAGGCAGTAGAACTTCTCGCGCGACGGGTCTTCCTGCGCGGCAAAGCTGCGATGCGTATTCCAATGTTGCTGTGCCGCGCGCTCGACGATCGCCGGCTCGTAACGCTCATCCATCTTTAAAAACCGTGTAAAACCGCGCCTCTCGCGGAGACGCGATCGTACACGACGGGGGCC
>Ga0102917_1000672_pt1 | contig 11428 bp, 9 predicted proteins | sample Colrivmet1562A02_FD_78201 | JGI IMG/M metagenome (GOLD analysis project Ga0102917, IMG submission 78201) | Estuarine microbial communities from the Columbia River estuary - metaG 1562A-02 | ecosystem: Environmental > Aquatic > Marine > Intertidal zone > Estuary | place: USA: Columbia River...
CGATGCTCCATCTTTCTGATCGGGGGAGCGCTTGTTTTTCCTTAGAGTGGATTAGCGGATAATACGTACTTGTTTTTGAGTTCCACTGCCTCAATTTCAACGTTTCCTGGAATGAAATGCTCAGGATCTGACTTGATGCTGAAACTAAGTTTTGTTCTAGCCTATGGATTTGTCGACTCATTCTTTTGAAAAACCATCGCGTATACCAAGGACCAGATGCTGCCCGTTGTTGCCAATGTTCATATTCAAGGTTATGCGAGCGATAAATAACGCGTTTTGATGTGAACCAAGTTCTTGGAATAAGTGTTAAGGCATAAAATCCATCACAAATTACTATATCAAATTCCGTTGCTGAATCTACTGATTGGATGACTGAATTTGCATTACTTGTTGTATACCTAAGCACATTCATAGGGGCAGAAATTGATTTCAATAGAACCTGAAATGTGACTTTTGGGTTAATTCGAAGTGGAATTAGCTTGGTGGAATGTTCTATTCTAGAAAAATCACCTGGATGTTTTACTGTACATATGGGAGCATACGTAAGTTCAATGTCTTTGCACCTACGTAACATCAAAAAAAATGAAGCGATGGCTTGAGTCCCTCCATCTAACATGGGATGGTGGGGTTTTTGAGTTATGTAAAGCACGCGTTTCATGCGCGTTTAGTCAGTCGTTTCATCCAGTGTTTCCAAGTTTCAAAACTCGCTATTGGGATGTCATTGTTCGCAGTATAGGTTACTAAGATGGCAATGGGTGTAAAGAACATGCCTGAAAGCCACATACCTAGCCACGGAGATATCACATAGGTGTCCGCTAAGTTATCTCCAATGCTCAGTATGATAAAATAGATCATAAAAATGAGCGCAGCAATAACGACCGGAGCTCCAAACCCTCCTTTCTTTACGAGGGCCCCTAGCGGAGCGCCAACAAAAAACAAGACAATAATCGCATAGGTTAACGCGAATTTTCTATGAAATTCTATCCAGAATTGATCTTCTTCGTGCGCTAAGGTCTCCATAAAGGTTTCTTGGTTCCTCACATTTTCATTAATCTGATATAATTTGGTAATTACATCCTGTATTAATACCTTTTTCTCTGTTTTTGGGATAGACTGCAATGTCACATAGGTAACTGGAGTTAGTTGTAGTCCAGGATCTGAAATTGGCATGGATTTTAATTTGTTGTCTAGCACATGAAACGTAGCAAAACTTCCTTTGATACTCGTTAAAAATGTGCTGTCTAACGATGCACGTCGTTTTTGGATAGAATCAGTTGCTCTTCCAATTTGAAACACATTCATCATTTCGTATTTGTCTTGGAAAATTTCTTCATCCGAACGTTTAAGGCTGAACCCTGTCACGTTCATTTTGTAGGTGGCACGCTCGAAGGTTGAAATACGGTCCGGATGAGAGCTTATTTTTCCAAGTAGGGGCATTCCATTGGGACCAATCTCCCCATTTTCCAATTCTAATTCTTCGTATATAGTTCCTTTTTTTAGGTCAAAAAACAAGTAGTTTCCACTGGTTGAACGATATATTTTTGCATACTTGGCCTTTACCGTTTTGAGTACATTCGGTTCGGTATGGTCGTGAATGGTGATGTTTGTAAAACTACTGTCCTTTCCTTTATTCACCTTAATCGCATATCCATCTATTTCCGTAGTGTATACACCTGGAACAATGAGTGATGACAGTTTAGTATTTTGAATATCGTAAATTAATGAATACCATTTTAGGTTAGAAACGGGAATCACGTAGTTGGCGAAGTAGAATGTAAATCCAGCAATGAGTACAACGACTACCGTTAAAGGCCGCATGATTCGCAATAAGGAGAACCCATTTGATTTTAATGCGGTTAACTCATTATTTTCGGACATGTTTCCAAAGGTCATTAAGGAGGAGAGAAGAATGGCAAGTGGCAGAGCTAAGGGAATTAAACTTGCTGAAACATAAAAAAGTAATTCCAAAATAACCCAAATACTTAATCCTTTACCCATGAGGTCATCAATGTAGACCCAAAAAAATTGCATAATTAGGATAAACATGGAAATCACCAAGGTAATTAGAAAAGGGCCAATGAAAGACCGAATACTAAACAGGTATAAGCGTTTCAAAAACTAATTTTTTACAAAAATAGGGCTACTAATTGAATAATTATGCACCGATAAGCCTACGTAGTTTTTGAAGTTGTTGTTCCCACATTAAGATGCTGCTGTCCTTATCACCAGCTTCCGAAAAATCGGTAATGGTTAACATGATGGCTTGCGTCATTGGGTCGAGAGAGTAGGCAAGCTCAAAATAGGTGTCAAGTTCTTCATCAATGTCCGTTTGCCATTGAAAGCGAATGTGATGATTGGCTTTGTGACTGAGCAGTGCGGCTTCTTCTTCATAACCGTCCCACATGAAAAAATATTGACCATTTCGAATATTGACATCGTCTGCGAACCATTCGCTTAATCCTTCCGCAGTAGTCAGTTTGGTGTCCAAAATTTTAGGAGAAGTTTTGAGCAACTGTTCAATTTGAAATTTTTCTTTCATTTGGTTAGGAAAAGCGTATTATCTTTGGTTTTATCCTGCAATATACAAATTAATTATTAACCGTTCAATGCCTAATTTTCAATCCCTTGCTGGATTTTTTTTTCGATTTCGCGGTCAATTACCTCTTGTTTTTTTATTTGTTCTAATCCCCGTTAGTTTCTGCTTAGCATATCCCTGCTATGGTCAAAACTATGCGTATGCAGTTCACGTAATTTCTTTTATATTAATCTTCGTTGGTATTGGGTTTCGGGCCATTGTTATCGCACAGAAAGCGCCCCATACCTCAGGTAGAAATCGCCACGAACAAGTAGCTCATACCTTAAATACAACGGGTATGTATTCAATTACGCAACATCCACTATACCTTGGGAGCTTTTTTATTTGGTTGGGGATAAGTATTCGTTTCAATAATTTGGTGTTTATCCTCGGTGTGCTCATTTGTTCAATCTTATTTTTGGCAATTATTACACGCCTTGAGTCCAATTTTTTAAGCAATAAGTTTCGTGAAGATTATACGCTGTGGAATAGGAGTACCCCTGCCTTTTACATCAATCCATTTAAATTTAAGGCATCAAGTGTTCCTTTCGATGGAATACGAGTGCTGGCAACTGAGTATCCGACGTGGGTTTCTATTTTGGCAGGCTTGCTTATGATAGATATTATCCGTTTCATCTATTTTGAATTGGATCATGTTATATGGTATCGCCTGGCAGGATGGATTATTTCAGCCTTGTTTATTGGTTTTGGCGGACGTTTCTTTAAATACGTAGTTGTGCGCCGTTGGCTTAAACGTTCAATTTAAAGAGTTGGCGTTGCTGTAATGATCGGCCAAGCGTTACTTCATCTGCATATTGTAATTCAGACCCCACAGATACGCCACGTGATAATGTGGTGATTACTAATCCCTCACGGTCAATTCGCTTGAATAAGTAAAAGTTAGTAGTATCCCCTTCCATGGTTGGACTTAAGGCAAAAATCACTTCAGTAATCGCTGGGTTTTTACTTCGTTCAATTAGGGTGTCAATATTCAAGTCCTGCGGACCAATACCGTCCATTGGGGATATGATTCCACCCAGCACGTGATAACGTCCCTTAAATGTTTCGGTACTTTCAATGGCCATGATATCGCGAACATCCTCCACAACACATAATACATCCGTTGCTCTGCGCTCATTTGAGCAGATCGAACAGGTCTCAGTATCAGAAATATTCCCACATTGTGTGCATGCAAAGGTGTGTGTTTTTAGTTGAATTAGCGCTTCAACAAAGGTCTTGATTTCATCAGCATCACGGCGGTGAAGCGATAGGGCAAGTCGTAATGCAGTTCGTTTTCCAATACCAGGCAAGGTAGCCAACTGTTCTGTTGCTTGTTCTAGGTATTTCGATGGGATTTGCATAAAACAAATGTAGTTATTTTCAGTTCTCTTTACGTACTTTTGTCGAATGGCAGCCCCACAAGTCAATATACGGAATAAACGAGCTAGGTTCGAATATCACCTAGAGGATACGTTTATTGCAGGCATAGTACTTTCCGGCACTGAAATCAAAAGTATCAGGAATGGAAAAGCTAGTATTTTGGAGGCCTACGCTATTTTCCATGAAGGCGAAGTTTGGATTCGTAACATGTTTGTTAATGAATATGAGAACGGGACCTTCTATAATCATAAGCCCCGCGCCGATCGAAAGCTCTTATTAAATAAAAAAGAAATCAATCGAATAGAGAAATTTCTTAAGGTTAAAGGGAATACTATTATTCCTCTTAAATTATTCTTGTCCGAAAAAGGATGGGTTAAAGTCGAAGTAGCCTGCGCTGTTGGTAAGAAATTACACGATAAACGGCACGATCTAAAAATGAAAGATGATCAACGCGAAATGGATCGCGCGTTAAAACGTTAGTTTTTGATCACTTTATACCCCGGATAGTTTTTCTTGTCGAATGCAAACTTGGTGTCTTTCACCTCTGGGTTCGAAGTAAACTTTGTTACAGAATAGGTCATAACTGACCCATCATTCGATTTCATTACCGCTTTCTTTAATTCGTTCTTTGATCTAGAAATGTAAATTACGATGGTATTATAATCAGCAGTTTTTGGATTTTTAGGATACAAATCAATAACATCAACCGTTTCACCGCTGATTTTGTCTTCTTTAATGTATTTGTTCTTGAATCCGGTTTCCCAAATCGTCATTAACTTTTTTGGGTTGATTCCGTCTTCATCATCCGAATTATCACTTTCATAAACTTCTTTATCCTTCGCGATAATTGTCCATGTTTTTAACCCATTACATATAATTGCATTGTCGCCATAGGTTGCATAATACTTACTATTTTTCACCCAACCTTTTCCAGAATAGTCGTCGTTCTGTCCTAGTTCTTCATTTTTTACATTGGCGCTATATTCTAAGTAAAAGGATTTCAATCCTTTTATTTTCTTGGATAGCTTATTCAAGATTTTTTGAGATTTACTTATATCAGTTTGCGCATTCGCTTGGTAGCAAGAAATAAAGAGCAAAGAAAACAATAGAAATGACTTCATAGAAATATTTTTCAGTGCAAATATCAGACATTGTGCCAAATTTATCGCACTAAATTTTAATGAATTGTGAAATTTTAAATTGATTTCCAGTGCTAACACGAATATAATAGGTGCCTGAACCCCAATCTTTCATATTTATGCTAAGGAAATGCGAGCCTTCGGTGTAGGATGCTGTTGAATAGAGACATCGTTTACCTAATATATCGATTATTTCGATAGAAACGCTAGCGGATTCCGTCAAGATTAATGTGAAATCACCAGCATTTTCAATAGGATTTGGTGAAATAGGGCTTACTGAAAAGGTTCCGTCTTCAATGAGTAAGCAGCTACTATTATTCGATAACGTTGATTCCTGAACGGTATGAACTGAGCTTAGGTCTGCTTCAACGCAAATAAAATCTTCCACCTTGTTTTGTGACAATCCATCCAACATCGGACTGTTCTCAAATAGATAATACAATGAATTTCCTGGGTTTATAGTGTCTTTTAGTAATCCTGTTAGCCTAGGAGCTCCGGTTACCGATAAGGATAACACTCCGCCATGTATAGGCACAGTTCCTACATTGTGTAATTCACATCCAACAATAGATTGATTATTTTGACTTCCTAAATACAGCTGTTTAACTTCCATGTCAAGAATTGCTTCATTTATAGGGATTACGGTTAATGTCGTATCACTACATCCAAAAAGATTAGTGGTGATTCCGTAAATGCTTAGATACTCGCCGGTAAGAGAATCGGGTATAGTGTAATGAATGGTAGCGGTATCGTTATACGAATTGCCATTCACCATCCAGTTGATTTGATTTACACCATATGCCGTGGAGTTGAGTACTAATTCGTCACCTGCAACACAAATAGCAGGTTCATAAACAAAGCTACTGCTCAGCCCGGGGTAAACAGTAACCTGAATTAAGGTATCTGACTGGCATCCATGGTTTGAAATGGATGAAAGTGTTAGGTACTGTATGCCCAGCGTGGTAAAGGTGTATTCTCCCTGATTTCCACTAAAGGGAAATTGAAGATTAACGATCCAAGATGTGCTATCGATCGTTCCGCTTGAAATCGTAGTTGTGCTCGTGAATGCAGTTGGATTGTCTTTACATGCGGGCAATAAATTCCAACTGAGGTCAGGTGTTGGATATACAATTACACTTTGAATGCTCGTGTCGGTACAGCCATTTCCCGCAATACAAATCAAAGAAACGGAATAGGTTCCATCCTCGTTAATTGAATACGTTGGGTTAAATTCGGTAGAATTTCCAATACCTCCAAAATTCCATAGGACGGATTGGATGCCTGTGCTATCAGCCCCAATACTGTTGTTTTGAAGTGAAAGAATCGATTGTTCGCAGCTATTGTTGATCGTGAATATTGAACTTGGTGCAGCGGATACGTTGAATGTATATTGTGCCGTATCTGCGCATCCAAAGGTGTTATGTGCCACCAACGAAATTTGGTTTATTCCAGATTGACTGAAGACGTGGCTACCCATGGAATCTGTATCTATAATTCCTCCCAGATAATCCCACGCATAGGTGTTAAGTTGATTACCACTTAGGTCTGATGCTTGAAATAGGATGAGTTCATTCGTACATGAACCGCTATGCTGTATGGCTACCATTGGAGGTGCTTGAACATAAAATGAGAACGTATCTAATGAACTGCAATTATCGCTTGCAGTGACCTCGATTGAGCCTTGAATCCATCCCGAGGTAGAGAAGTTCGTTTGAACCGTGTTTCCATTTAATTGGATTCCGTTGGAGAAACTCCATACCTGACTGGTTATCGCAGCGGGCAATGGAACACTGGATTGATTTGAACCTTGAAATAAGCTGTTTGTGCAATTCGTAAGTGGAAGGGATAGGTTTATCGATGGGGCGGTTCCATTCACATTGACCAGTATCGTGTCTTGCGAAATACACCCATTGATGTTCGTTGAATTTAAATAAATAACTACCATTCCTGCGTTGGTAATCGGGAAGGTGTTTCCAGTGCTCCCGTTGTTCCATAGGTATGAGGTGGTTTGCTGGGCACCTTGCTGCAACGAAACAACATTTCCAATGCACAAAGAGGTATCGTTTCCTAGAGACGCAGTTAAGGGATACGTATCAAGGGTGAAGGTGGCCTGTTGTGTTACGGATGGACATCCACCTGCTCCAGTAACTTGTACGCTATAAGTTCCTCCTTGAGTTATCGTAAGTTGATTTGCAGTGGATCCGGTATTCCAAAGGTGCGTAAATCCACCGCCCAATCCTGTATTCCATAAAATTGAACTGTTTGAGCAGATTGCAGTGCTTGGTGGGGCCGCAATGGTTGGGAATTGTACAAAAATAGTGTCGATCCATTTGAAACCGAAGGCATCATTAGCGGAAACCCAATAAGCTCCCGATTGATTTACGGAAATGCTCGCAGTTGTTGCACCGGTACTCCATTGATAGTTTGAAAAACCGGCAGGGGCAGTTAACGATTGCGGGCAAAATCCATTTGTAATTGAAATATCGCTACCTAGGTTGAATACAGGCGTGTATTTAAATTTTAGGTAATTCTTGATTTTTAGTATGTCCAAAGAATCGTTCGTGTCTGCAAAAATTATTTCACAAATATTACCGTTTAAAAAAAGTAGTTCTCCATCGTCGTTGGTATTATTGTATGCTCCGATTAAAAAACGAAAGTTAGATTCAAACAATAAATTTGAATTAAAAGAATTGGTTCCCAAGGAGACATTGTTTAAATCGAAATGATTTTTGGCTGTTGTTCGATTAACAAATGCATTATAAAGTGCATAATTCGTGGTATTTACGGCTGAGTAGTTACTCGTATTGTTGTCGCTTTGAAATAAAAATGCGGTATTGGCACCGTCTTTAATAATCCCATATCGAAAGGTTGCATTGGCTGCTTTAGATTTAGCGATAAGTGTTTGGTTACTCGCCGCCATCTTGCCAATTACAAACATGGCGCGTGAATTAAAGGCAAGATCTAAAATGTCTCCACCATTCAATACGTGAGCTCCAGCAAAACTAATGCTTGGATAGCCATTAACCGAATTATTTAAAACGCTTGGTCTTTTTGCCGCCAGGTTTTGACTCATTACGTACCCGTTAGCGCTTAAGTCTGTCCATTGTTGAACTTTATTGTTCGCATCCGGAGTTACTCCCGCATCAGCTTTAAGCCATAAACTGGTGGAATTCATGTTCGATGGGGTGAAATACGAGAATGAATAGGTAGGTGAGTATATGGAATCATTTGCGGTGTATGCTTTTACTCTCCAATAATAGGTTCCTTGTGTGGGAACGAACGAACTCCACGTGGTCAGGTTTGTAAGTGGCGATTCAGAATAATTACTACTAAACGTATTGTTACTCGCAAACTGAACCCGATAATTCACAGCGTTTGGAGCACTGTTCCATTGAAATGAAACGTTAAAGTTGCTCAGATTCGATTGGTTTTTAGGTAATATACCACTTAAAGGTTGCGCAACATAGCTTCCGATTGTAGATAACAAGATCAGAATAACGTTAAAGAGTCTTGGTTGAAACAGGTTACGCATCCTTCCAAAAATAAGAAATAATTGGGTATTCACGGCGCTCTTTGAGCACATCTTCATTCATATTGATTATTTACTCGTTCAGCAGTCGTATTTCTTCGAATACCCATGGGGTTCGGTCTAGGTTATTTGATAAAACGTACCTTTGTGTTCATAGATTGAGGAGAATTGTAGATGGAAACGTTGCGTAAAATCGAGGTGATTACCCCTAAGCGAGGCATGTTTGATGTTCGCTTGTACGAATTGTGGCGATATAGAGATTTGATTTTGTTGTTTGTTCGAAGAGATTTTGTTGCGCAATATAAACAAACGATTCTCGGGCCCCTTTGGTTTATAATTCAACCGGTATTTACCGCCATCATGTTTTATGTTGTTTTTGGAAAAATCGCCGCGATTCCAACACAAGATGTGCATCCCTTTTTGTTTTATTTTACCGGATTAACGGTGTGGAGTTATTTTTCTGAGTGTTTTACGAAAACGTCAGGCACCTTTATAGCGAATGCAAATTTATTCGGTAAGGTGTATTTTCCGCGCTTAACCGTTCCAATTTCAATTGTGATTTCTGGGTTGTTTAAATTATTAATCCAACTGGTAATTCTCATTATATTGATCGCTTTTTTTAGTCTGAGCGGAATTCAACAGATTTCTATCCATTGGACGCTGGTCTTGTTTCCCGTTTATATTCTCTTAATGGCATTCATGGGCATAGGTCTTGGGATCTTGTTCTCTGCATTAACTACAAAGTATAGGGATCTCAGTTTTTTACTTACGTTTGGTGTTCAGTTGTTGATGTATGCAACGCCGATTATTTACCCCTTGTCTTTTACTAGTGGGAAGATAAATCAAATATTAAGGTATAATCCGCTAACGTCAATTCTTGAGAATGTGAGATATTCGATCTATGGAATTGGACAATTTGATGCAATCGGATTACTTTATACGGCGTGTTTCACCTTGGGAATTTTGGTCGTGGGGATTTTAGTTTTTAATCGTGTTGAACAGTCCTTTATGGATACCGTATAATTGTAGGGAATGGAGGTCATTAAGGTAGAACAGTTATATAAACAATATCGACTAGGTCAAGTAGGCACTGGGTCCTTAATTCAGGATGTTAATCGCTGGTGGTACATGATAAGAGGGAAAGAAGATCCATACGAGGTAATCACGGAAACAAACGACCGAACCACGCAAGCGAAACGTGATTTTGTCTGGGCACTGGAAGACGTTAGTTTTAGCGTAAATCAAGGAGAAGTACTTGGCATCATCGGACGCAATGGTGCAGGTAAGAGCTCCTTGCTAAAAATTCTTTCTAAGGTCACTTCACCTACTAGAGGACAAATAACGCTAAACGGTCGTGTCGCCTCTTTGTTAGAGGTTGGAACAGGATTTAATCCCGAGCTTACTGGAAGGGAAAACATTTACTTGAATGGCGCCATTCTAGGGATGACGAAAAAAGAGATTGCTGGAAAATTTGATGAAATTGTTGCCTTTAGTGGCGTTGAAAAGTATATTGACACGCCAGTTAAACGCTATTCATCAGGGATGTATGTTCGTTTAGCCTTCGCGGTAGCTGCACATCTTGAACCAGAGATTTTAATTGTGGATGAAGTGTTGGCTGTGGGGGATGTAGATTTTCAAAAAAAATGCATCGGTAAAATGAAAGATGTGGCCAGTGCAGGAAGAACAGTTCTTTTTGTGAGTCACAACATGGAAGCTATTAAGAACTTGTGTTCTCGAGCCCTACTCATGGAGCATGGTACGATTGTTTCAGAGGGGAGCCCTTCTCAAGTAATAGAAACTTACCTTAATAACCGTAGTAAATCAGACTGGGGGCATACATACACAGAACTTGAGGCGCCAGGCAATGAATTTACGCGCTTAAAATCGATAGTGCTTAAACCAATTCGTGAAGACGGTAAATTGATGATTACGGTAAAAAGTTCACTCGAAATAAATATTAGCTTCTGGAATTACGTGGAGGACTTAGTCGCAAATCTCAGCCTTCACCTGTATGCAGCCACAGGAGAATGCGTGTTCAATGTGATTACCCAATTACCACCACCTACGCTTGGTGTTGGTCTTCACCATGCGTGTTGTGTGATCCCAAAAGAATTATTAAATACAGGCGTATTCTATGTATCTTTCATGCTGGTTCAGGATACGGCAAAGCCGCTTTTTAATTTTGAAGAGGTATTAACGTTTGAGGTAGAAGAAGAACGAGAAAACACCAATTGGCATGGTAAATATCCTGGATTTGTTCGACCGAATATAGATTTTAAAATTAATCCATGATTCCCGTTACCAAATCCTTTTTACCCCCAATTGAGGAATATACGGCGCAAGTACAACGTGCCTACAACAATGGTTGGTTAACGAATCGAGGAGAACTGGTTTTGGAATTAGAGGAAAAACTCACAGCGTATCTCCAGCTTGAGCAGGCCAACATACTTCTAATGACTAATGGTACCATTCCCTTGCAAATTGCGCTTAAATGCTTGGCTCAGGGGGGGGAAGTAATTACCACGCCTTTCTCTTATGTAGCGACAACCTCTACCATTGTTTGGGAAGGGTGCACGCCAGTGTTTGTGGATATTCATCCGGAATATCTAACCATTGATGAGACAAAAATAGAACAGGCCATTACGGAAAAAACCACCTGTATACTGGCGACTCATGTCTTCGGAAATCCATGTAACATAGAAGAAATTGAACGAATTGCCAAGAAACACAGGCTAAAGGTGATTTATGACGGTGCGCATGCGTTCGGGGTTAGCTACAACGGTAAAAGTATTTTTGAATATGGAG
>Ga0102917_1000675_pt1 | contig 11406 bp, 7 predicted proteins | sample Colrivmet1562A02_FD_78201 | JGI IMG/M metagenome (GOLD analysis project Ga0102917, IMG submission 78201) | Estuarine microbial communities from the Columbia River estuary - metaG 1562A-02 | ecosystem: Environmental > Aquatic > Marine > Intertidal zone > Estuary | place: USA: Columbia River...
ATTTGCGATTTGGTAAGTAGTGGTTCTACTTTATTTTCAAATGGCTTAAAAGAAGCTGAAACCATTTTGGTTTCTGAAGCAGTACTCGTTGCAACCAATTCAATTAGTGTCGAAAAGCAGGCCATCATTGACCGTTTATTATTTAGAATTGAATCTGTAAAAAAGGCGCGCAATACCAAATACATTTTATTAAATGCACCCAATGAGAAACTAGCAGATATTATTGCATTATTACCTGGTATGAAAAGCCCTACCGTATTACCTTTGGCAGAACCAGGTTGGAGTAGCGTACATAGTGTACTCAATGAAAATGATTTTTGGGAAATTATTGAGCAGTTAAAAGCTGCTGGTGCACAAGGGATTTTAGTGGTGCCCATCGAAAAAATGGTGATATAAAAATATTGTATGAAAATAATTGTAAACCCTTTATCAGAAACCCTGCCGGAATTACTTCAACGGCCTGCGATGGATCATGCTGCACTCTATTTAGTGGTGCAGGATGTTTTGGATGCAGTAAAAAAGGAGGGTGATAAAGCAGTGGCTGCTTATACCCAAAAATTTGATGGGGTAACTATTGATAATGCAACCGTTTCTGAAGCAGCAATGAACGAAGCTGCATTAGCGCTTTCACCTGCATTAAAAGAAGCGATACAACTAGCTGCAAAAAATATCAGGTGTTTTCATGAAGCTCAAGTATCGGAACCCCTAAAAATAGAAACCATGCCAGGCGTCAATTGCTGGCGTAAAAGTGTAGGTATTGATAAAGTGGGGCTTTATATACCGGGCGGATCGGCGCCTTTATTTAGTACGGTTTTAATGTTAGGAATACCGGCAGTGATAGCAGGTTGCAAAGAAATTATTTTATGTACACCTCCATCAAAAGATGGATCCGTTCACCCTGCTATTTTATATGCAGCATCGGTGGTGGGTATTACTCAAATATTTAAAATAGGGGGCGTACAAGCCATTGCAGCCATGGCATACGGCACCGAAACAGTGCCACAAGTGTATAAAATTTTTGGTCCGGGTAACCAGTATGTAACTGCAGCAAAACAACTGGTGCAACAAAATGGTGTGGCCATTGATATGCCTGCAGGACCTAGCGAAGTATGTGTATTAGCAGATGAAACTTGTAACCCTGATTTTGTGGCTTCCGATTTATTGTCGCAGGCAGAACATGGGCCGGATAGTCAGGTATTACTTGTTAGTACAAGTAGTAAAGTTGTCGATCAAATAAACGAAGCTTTAGTATCGCAATTAGCGGTACTTCCAAGAAAGGAAATAGCGCAGCAGGCATTAGAAAACAGTAAAGCGGTTGTAGTTGACTCCATGGAGCAGGCTATTTTTATTGTAAATAGTTACGCTGCAGAGCATTTGATACTCGCATGTGACAATGATGAAGTGGTTTCAGAAAAAATTACCAATGCGGGATCTGTATTTTTAGGAAATTACAGTTCAGAATCGGTGGGAGATTATGCCAGCGGCACCAATCATACACTTCCAACAAGTGGTTATGCAAGGGCTTATAGTGGCGTGAGTGTAGATAGTTTTGTTAAAAAAATAACCTATCAAAAATTAACGCCTGCCGGATTACAAGCGATTGGCGCAGCGGTAGAAACCATGGCAGCCGCCGAAGGTTTAGAGGCACATAAAAATGCGATTACTATTCGATTGCAATCATTATAAAAACTAGAAAGTATAAATAGACGCACATGTTTGACGTACAAAAATTAGTTAGAGACAATATTAAAAACCTGGCACCGTATTCATCGGCAAGGGATGAATTTAGTGGAACTGCTAAAGTGTTTTTAGACGCCAACGAAAATAGTTTTGGCTCACCGTTAACCAAGTGGTATAACCGCTATCCAGATCCGCATCAAGTGGCTATTAAATCCGCTTTATCTACCATAAAATCGGTTCCCGCTGAGCAAATATTTATTGGTAATGGTAGTGATGAATGTATTGATTTATTGTTTAGAAGTTTTTGTGAGCCGGGTAAGGATAATATTATTATTTGTCCACCCACCTACGGGATGTATGAAGTGTCGGCTAATATTAACAATGTACAAATTAAAAAAGCGCCACTACTTCCTGATTTTCAGTTGGATCTTATTCATCTAGAAAATTTAATTGACGCCAACACTAAAATCATATGGATATGCTCACCCAATAATCCTACGGGAAATTCTATGGAGCGTTCCTCTATTGAAATGGTGCTTAATAATTTTAATGGTATCGTTGTTATTGATGAAGCCTATATTAATTTTTCGAAGCAAAAATCTTTTATTCAGGAGTTGCAAGACTATCCCAATTTAGTGGTGTTGCAAACCTTAAGTAAAGCTTGGGGACTGGCTGGATTAAGACTTGGAATGGCTTTTGCTTCTGAAGCCATTATAAATATTTTAGACAAAGTAAAGCCGCCGTATAATATCAATACCGCAACCCAAGAGCTTGTGTTAAAAGCACTTGAAGAAGTGGGGCAGGTGAACGATATGATTAAAATAATTGTGGATATGCGGGAAGCGCTAGCGAACGTGTTTAGGCAAATGCCTACTGTAGAAAAAGTGTACCCTTCTGATGCTAATTTTTTACTCGTTAAAATAGCAGATGCCAGGGCGGTATATGACTTTTTGTTAACGCAGCAAATAGTAGTTAGAGACCGCAGTAGCGTGGAACTTTGTGAAAACTGCCTCCGAATTACCATTGGTACCGAAAAAGAAAACACTTTGTTAGTAGACGCCATGCAGGCCTGGTATAACAGGTAAACAAAATGGCCATTACGTTTAAATTATAATTATATTAGGGTTCTATTTATACAACAATTAATACACTATGAAAAAAGTTACTCAAATTTCGGGTTTGTCAAGCTTATTTATTTTGCTACTGCTTGTATCTACTAGCACATATGCACAAAAAATAAAGCCGGATGCAGACAATGCAGGCTTAACATTACCTGCAGGATTTGCTGCATTAAAAGTGGCAGACAATGTAGGACGTACAAGACATATTGCGGTAAACAAGCAAGGTGCTATTTATGCAAAACTTGAAAGACTGGATAATGGAAAAGGGATAGCTGTTTTAAAAGATACTGATGGTGATGGACGTGCAGAAACTAAAACAACATTCGCAAATTATATTGGTACGGGTATCGCCATCAAAGGCAACTATTTATATGCTGCTTCTAATAAAGAAGTCTTTAAATATGCGTTAAACGCTACTGGTGATATTGTGGATGAAAATGCAGCCGCTACTATTGTAACTGGGCTTGTAGATAAAGGTCAGCACAACTCAAAATCCATTACACTAGACAATGCGGGTAATGTTTATGTGAATATTGGTGCGCCATCTAATGCATGTCAAGAAAAAGACCGTACCAAAGGCTCGATGGGTATGATGCCTTGTCCAATACTAGATTCGGCAGGTGGTATTTGGCAGTTTAAAGTGGATCAGTTAAATCAAACTTATGCAACAGGTGTACGTTATGCAACAGGACTTAGAAACGTGGTAGGGCTTGATTGGAACAATCAACTCAATCAATTGTTTGTGACACAGCATGGTAGAGATATGCTCAATAATTTATACCCAGATTTATATGACACCACAGTTAGCGCCGAGCTACCTTCAGAAACGATGTATGCGATTAATAAAGGAGACAATGCAGGTTGGCCTTATATTTATTACGATCATTTTAAAGGGAAAAAAATGATGGCGCCAGAATATGGTGGTGATGGCGTTAAAACGGTGGATGATAAATACATCAACCCAGCTATGGCGTTTCCTGCGCATATGGCGCCAAATGGCTTACTGTTTTATACTGGTAATCAATTTCCTGCTCGTTACAAGAATGGCGCGTTTATTGCGTTTCATGGCTCATGGAATAGATCTCCACTTCCACAAGAAGGCTACTATGTTGTTTTTGTGCCTTACGAAAACGGAAAACCAACAGGTAAATGGGAAGTATTTGCCAACGGATTTTCTGGAAAATCAGTGGTTAAAAATCCACGTGATGCCCAACACCGTCCTTGTGGTTTAGCAGAAGGGCCTGATGGTTCTTTGTATGTATCTGATGATGTGAAAGGAACGATTTATAGAATTATGTATCAAAAATAATAAAGCATGCAGCGCATTTTTATAGTGTTTGTTTTTGTATTCTTTTTTGTTGCGGGTGCATCAGCGCAAACCAATAATAAAGTGGTGGCAGCAAGTATTGCGCGCGGAAAAACAGTGTACCTACAGCGTTGTATGGTATGCCATCAAGCAGATGGAGGCGGTGTTCCAAAACTCAACGCACCACTAGATGCATCGACTGCCGTTAATGGATCTGACATATCTAAACTGATAAAATATATTGTAAAAGGTTTAAATGATCGTATCGAAATTGATGGTGAATTTTACGCCAATGCGATGCCTGCAGCAGCCGATTTAACGGATCAGCAAATTGCCGATGTGCTCACATTTATAAGAAGTAACTGGTCTAATAAAGCAGCGGCTGTTACAGTTGCACAGGTCAAACAAACAAGAAGTAAATTAAAATAGAGATTTAAACAAGCGGCATGAAGCGGATTTTATTTATTGATAGAGATGGTGTGATTTTACAAGAACCGCCGCAAGATTTTCAGGTTGATAGCACAGATAAGACAAGCTTTTTGCCGGGCGCCATTGTGGGGCTATCAAATATTGCCGCATCACTCGATTATTATAAAGTAATGGTGACCAACCAGGATGGACTTGGTACGCCATCCTATCCGGAAGATACTTTTTATCCCTACCAAAATTTAATGCTTCGTACACTCGAAGGGGAAGGGTTTACCTTTGATGAAGTCATTATTGACAAAACCTTTGCACACGAAAATGCACCTACGCGTAAGCCGGGCACGGGTTTACTTACGCATCTGATTAATAATCCGGCTTACGATTTGAGTAACTCATTTGTTATTGGTGACCGCTACACCGATATACAACTGGCCAAAAACCTAGGTTGTAAAGCCATTTATTTTAAAAGTGATTTGCACCCGCTTACACCGGAGCAGGATCAAGACTTACGCGGCACCATCGCACTTGAAACAAGTAGCTGGAAAGAAATTTATAGTTTTTTAAAACTAGGTCTTCGAAAAGTGAGCCATGCACGAAACACCAACGAAACAAAAATACAAGTAGAATTAAACCTTTCAGGATCTGGTATAGCAAACATACATACAGGCCTCGGTTTTTTTGATCATATGCTCGAGCAAATTGCGCGTCACGGAAATATTGATTTAGCTATCACCACTAAAGGGGATTTACACATTGATGAGCACCACACCATTGAGGATACTGGACTAGCGCTTGGCGAAGCGTTTGCTTTGGCGCTGGCCGACAAGCGCGGGATGGAGCGTTATGGTTTTACTTTACCTATGGATGAAGCAGAAGCAAAAGTGCTGATTGATTTTGGTGGTAGAAACTGGCTTGTATGGGACGCCAGTTTTAAAAGAGAAAAAATAGGAGAGATGCCTACCGAAATGTTTTTCCATTTCTTTAAATCTTTTTCGGACGCAGCAAAATGTAATTTAAATATTAGTTGCGCTGGTGATAACGAGCATCATAAAATAGAAGCTATTTTTAAAGCATTTGCAAAAGCGATTAAAATGGCCGTTAAGCGTGATCCATTCTCTAATCACTTGCCTTCTACAAAAGGGGTACTTTAGGCCAAGGCGTGATTTACATTTACTGTAAAATGCTCGTATTGTTGATTTTGTCTAAAATTTTATGGGCTACTTCCATTGCTAAATAACCATCAATTTCACTTACAACCGTAGGTTTGTTGTTTACAATCGCATCAACAAATGATTCAAGTTCTAATTTAATAGCATTTAGTGGTTCGATGCTAGGATTGGCTATAGCAATGGTCTTTTTGCCATTAGGGGTATCAATATCAAAAGAAAAAACATCTTTATCTTCTGGCTGTTTTAACTTAATAATTTCTGTTTTCTTTTCTAATAAATCAATGCCAATGTAAGCGTCTTTTTGAAACAGTCTTACTTTGCGCATTTTTTTCATCGAAATTCTACTGCTCGTTAAGTTTGCAACACAACCATTGTTGAATTCAATTCTAACATTGGCAATATCCGGCGTGTCGGTCATTACGGCTACACCACTTGCTGATATTGATTTTACATCTGATTTTACCAGACTTAAAATAATATCAATATCATGAATCATTAAATCTAAAATCACACTTACCTCGGTGCCTCTTGGATTGAATTGTGCCAATCTGTGCACTTCAATAAACATAGGATTAAGGTTGAGTTCCTTTAGTGCTAAATATGCAGGGTTAAAACGTTCTACATGTCCCACTTGCATTTTAACCCCAGCTTCTCTCACCATGTTTACTAAATCTTTACCTTCTTGTAGGGTGTGGGCCAAAGGCTTTTCAACAAATACATGTTTGCCTTTTCGGATCGCCATCATACAAACTTCGTAGTGTAGGTCGGTGGGTGTGATTACGTCAATGATATCACATGCTTCAATTAATTTTTCTTCATCAGAAAATCTTTTGAGGCCATGCGTGTTCATAACTTCATTGGCATTGTCATTATTTGGATCAAAAAAGCCAACAATTTTTACGCCTTCAATTTCTTTCCAATTGCTGATATGAAATTTTCCTAAATGACCAACGCCAAAAATCCCTACTTTAAGCATCTATGATAATTTGGCGTAAAGGTAGGCAAACGGGATCCTTTAACTGCCTAGGCATCGCTTATGTGGATATTTTACCTTTTTTTCTTAGCTGGAGCCTTTTTAGCTGGTGTTTTCTTCTTTGAAGCGACGGCCTTTTTTTTGGTTGATTTACTGCTTTTCTTGACCGGTTTTTTCTTTTTGCTACTTGATATTTTACCTTTTTTAGCCCTCTTAGATTTGCTAACTGTCTTTTTTTCTACAACATCATTTGGGGGCGAAGTAGTTGGATAAGTATTCGATTTCAAGTCATTTTTATCAAAAATGACGGTTTCAGATTTCAGTTGTTGGGTTGATATATCAATTAAAAGTTGAGGGTCAATTGCAATGCCTTTATACCTGGTTTCAAAATGTAAATGAGGGCCAGTTGAATGTCCGGTAGAACCTCCTAAGCCAATTAATTCGCCACTTTTTACAAATTGATTTTCTGAAACTTTGATACTGTTTAAATGTCCATATAAAGTTTCTAATCCATTATTATGTCTTATGACAATACAATTGCCATAACCTCCTGAATTTGATTTTGCATAGCGAACAATACCATCAAATGCTGCTACAACTGTATCTCCAAAATTCAGGCTTAGGTCCAACCCTTGATGTTGTTTCCCCCATCTATAACCAAACACCGAATTCATTCTTCCATACCATGTTAATGTAAACTTTTCGTCATTTTTAACTAAGTTAAATACAATTTCATCAGTCGTGTCGGTCAGGGATTTTTGTGAAAATAAAATGGCGTTAGACCAATCGCTGGTATAAATAGGGTCATTGGAAAGTAAATAATCTGACAAATAAAATGAACTATCTTTTGGTATTCCTGGGTTTGCAGTCCATGTTTTTTTAGTTAAGTAAATAGATCTCTGAATAGGTCTTTTATATTTTGCTGTGGTTTTTTTTCTACTCTTTGAAGCACTTCTCTTTTTGACTTGAGTTTTACTTCTACTTTTACTAGTCCTCTTTTTTTGCTGCGAAAAACCGTTTTGCGTTGCAAGGCAAAGTGCAAAGCATAACGTTGCGGCAAGGATACTTTTATTTAAAATTGATATTAAACGCATTATTTAATTTATAATTAAATACAAAAGGCACAAGATACTGAAATCAACTAAAAATTTAGTTAAGAAGGCTCTAAAATTACGGAGGCCGCTGTAAGCGGCCTCCGTAGGGCAAAATTTCTCAAACTACTGCTATCTTATTGATACCTAATGAGGGTTACATTTCCTTGTCTTATTACTGGCTTGTTGTTGTAGTCAAACCCTTGAATAATCCAAGTATATGTTTCCATAGGTTGATTTACTCCATTTGAAGTTCCGTCCCAATATTTACTCATGTCAGATGTTGTAAATACCTCGTGACCAAACCTGTCATATATTTTAAAGTATTTAATAGCTGTAACACCTACATAAATTGGTTTGAAAATTGTATTATCTCTATTATTACTTGCAGGTGTAAATGCCCTTGGTAAGAAAATGTCTGTTCCTGGGAATCCCCAAATTTCTTGCCTATCATTAATTGTACATCCCGCCGAGTCTATAATTGTTATCTTATAGATTGTTTTTGGATGTTGCACATTTATAGTAACACATCTACTACTAATTGGATTAATGTCGGTACTTGGAGACCATGTATATTTATCACCACCTGGAAGTGCGCACAAACTTTGTGCTACATTATACTGTAAGTATTTAATGGCGTATACAGAGTCTCTTCTTCTATCTATAATTTTAAGTGGCACCGTAATTGAATCTTGTAAGTAAGGACAAAGGTTGCCGCTTACGACTAATTGAACAGGGAACGTGCCTGTGCGTTTATATATGTGTACCGGATTTGTTGCACTGCTAAATGAGTTGTCTCCAAAATTCCATTTCCAAGATCCTAATCTATCCGCATAGCCAGCAACACTTGAATCTCTGAAGAAAATAGGGGTTTCAACACAATAGTTTTCGATACCAAATTTAGCTTTAGGATATCCAATAACAGTTACAGAATCTACAAATGTAGAAGTCATACAAGAGCTATCTGCTCTCACTGTTAGGCGAACCCCAAACTTGCCTGCAAATTTAAATCGGTGAGTTGGGTTGGCGGTATAGTTTAGCGGAATACCATCCCCAAAATCCCATGTGTAAGAGATAAATTTGGTACTACCATATCCAAGTGTTGATGTATTTACAAATGGTATGGAATCAGTTAAACAAATTTGTTTAGGCATTACAAATGCTGCTTTTGGTGAACCGTAAACAATTAATTGTTTAATTAATGGAAGCGATGTACAGCCTTCATTATTGGTAACAGTTAATGTTATAAAATATTTACCTGGTTTTCTAAATACATGTGTTGGACTTTGCAGTGTTGAACTATTTCCGTCTCCAAAATTCCAATTCCAATTTCTGATTGTTGTTGGAGCGTAGGTAGTAGATAGGTCAGTGAATTTAATTTGAATGGTATCCATACAACTTACAGTGTCACTCATGTTAAAGGATGCAATTGGGGCATCAATAAGAAGTGGATAGGTAACCGAATCTTTTAAGTTCGGGCAAGCAAGTCCGCTCACAAGTAATTTAACATTGTAGGTTCTTAAACTGCTAAATCTTTGCGTTGGACTTGGTTGGCTGCTAAAGCTTCCATTGTCAAAAGTCCATCTCCATGCACCTAGTGTGTCTGCAAAACCAACTATTGAAGTATCAATAAAGTTTACAGGGCTGTTCACGCAATTAAATTGATGTCTAAAACCTGCTTTAGGGAAACCTGCTACGGTTATCGTATCATAAATGGTAGAGGTCGTACAAGAGCTGTCTGCTTTTACTTTAAGCGATACAATAAAGATGCCTGGTTTTGTGAATACGTGACTAGGGTTAGCATTTGTATTTATACTTGAGCCATCACCAAAGTTCCATTCAGATGCAAAGTTTGTAGTTCCATGGCCTAAAACGGTATTATTTATAAATCTGATGGTATCAGTTTGACAAACTTTTTTAGGCATTGTAAATCTTGCTCTAGGGGAACCATATACGACCAATCTTTTTCTAGTTGGTAATGATGAACAGCCTTCGTTATTCGTTATCACTAACGATATCGTGTAAGTGCCTGGTTTATTATAAAAATGAGATGGGTTTTGGCTATTTGAAGTAATACCATCTCCAAAATCCCATGACCAACCAGTAATTGTTTCAGGTGTTCTAGGAATAGATTGATCTTTAAATTTAATGGTTACAGAATCGATGCAACTAGTTGTATCGCTCATACTAAACACTGCAGTTGGAAGTGCTTTTGCATCTAATTGAACTAAAGCAGAGTCTACACAACCGTTAACGGTTGTTGCTACTTGTTTAATATAATAACTCACTAAATTTCCGGTAATATTTGGTGGTACCAATACTTTAGGACTTGTTGCTGTTGCAGAAGGGAAGAACAAGAGTGGGTTACCAGTAGGGGTCGTATATGACCATACTTTGGCAGTAGGAACATTGCTTGTTTGATCGGTTAATTGCAATGTGATTTCACCGCATACAAGTGTATTGCTTATTGCAAACTTCACATTTGGCCTTCTGTACAATGAAATATTTGTTGTTGTGTCTGCCTTACAGCCATTGATGGACGTAGCTGTTAATTTGACTGCATATATGGTATCAATATTGCCAGGGTTATCACCAAATTGGAGCTGGAATCGTTTATTGGTACTTGTTGGCAATACTTGTAAACCAGATGGTTTATTGAGTGTCAAATTTGTAACAGCCCATGCAGTATTGTAAACATTATTTTTTGCTACGACACTCTCCGTTACAAAGTTTTTAAATCCAACTGGGTTGCCGCATATCTCTTTAGTTGTAACAGTAAAGTTTGCAGCAGGGGCCGGATAAATTGTTATCTTTTTAGTAACACTATCATTACAGCCAGTGCCAGTAAAGGTTGTAACGAGTTTCACATACAAGATGGAGTCTGATACATTTGAATTATTTCTAAATATGAATGTAGGACTATTCAAATTTGTGACTTTACTGTCATTGACATACCAATCGTAAATTAAGCCAGCCGTTTGATTGTTATTACCATAATAGCTTGTATTTGTAAATGCTAGTGGTAGGTTGGAGCAAATGGTAGAATCGGCTGTTACATTTGCTTTTACACTATTTGGCCTTGTAATTACTTGTCTTGAGAAAATGTCTTGTGTACAACCCCATTTGCTATAGGCAATAAGTTGAAGTGTTACTGTGTCACTTTCGTTTTGAATAACATAATCTGGCGCTAGTACTGAGCTGTCATAGTTGGCAAGTAAAAATCCAAACCTGTCATATATACGCCACTCGTATCTCCAAATATCATTGGCTTCAGGAAAATCTTGTACTTTAATATGGTCTCTAATTTTAAATGGCGCACATCCTAAAGTATCTGTATTAAAGAAGGCCCTTGCATTTGGATGAACTGTAATTTGCTGAATTGCCGTTGTGTCTAAACATCCTTGAGGATTGCTCACAAATAACCTAACTGTATACACACTATCTTTTACACCTGTATTTGTAAATGTGTAGGTTAAATTTTGGGCGCTTGTATTGAGTCTAACTATATTGTCTCTTCTTACTTCCCATCTTGATGTGATTGCATTTACACCCAATCCATTTTTAGGGTCAGAGGTGTTTCTAAATGTTTTGGTCCAAGGTCCACAACTATCAATTTTTCCTACAATAAATGAAGCAGTTG
>Ga0102917_1000689_pt1 | contig 11281 bp, 9 predicted proteins | sample Colrivmet1562A02_FD_78201 | JGI IMG/M metagenome (GOLD analysis project Ga0102917, IMG submission 78201) | Estuarine microbial communities from the Columbia River estuary - metaG 1562A-02 | ecosystem: Environmental > Aquatic > Marine > Intertidal zone > Estuary | place: USA: Columbia River...
CCGGTGTATTCCACCGAGCCAATGCGGTCGATGTTGTACGTTTTATTTTTTTGGGTAGCCGGTTCAAAGGCCATCACGGTGTGGTAGTTTTCGGTAAAGCCGAAGGGTTCAACCACGCGGTCTGTAATGCTTTCCGAGTTGATGGATTGATATTTCTTTAAGATGACTTGTTCCTTGGTCATCATGGCTTTGGTGAGGCGTTCCACGATTTTACCGTTCTTGGCATGAAGCAGGTGGGTGGCCACCATGGGAAGTTCAGAACCCATGTAGATTTTACTCAGGAGTGTATCTTTTAGTTTGGAGGATTTTCCGGTGCTTAACACAAGCGATTTGAGCAGCTGCGCTTCTTCGGGGGTGAAGTAAATGCCGTCGGTAGCTTGCTGTTCAATGTAGTAGCGTTGGTTGTGGTCTTTGTGGAGATCAAACCCACATTCCCGGAGCAGGTCGAGGTAGCGGTATACGGTCCGTTCGGTAGAATCCAGAAACGAAGCGAGTTGGTTTATGGTTTTATGGGGGGATTCTTGCAGGTAGGTAATGAGTTGTAGTACACGGAGAATCTTATGTTGATTGAGCATAGGCAGGAATCTGGTCAACAAATAAATTTAATTTTATTGATATGCACAACTTATTGACCTGAGTTGTCAGGGGAAAATTAAAAGTTCTCAGGGTGCGCCCTTCGACAAGCTCAGGGACCGCACCTGATGTATTGCAATTTAAATTTAAGCGGTCCCTGAGCCTGTCGAAGGGCCGCTTTTTATACACCAAAGCCAAAAAATCCTATTTTGACTCATCTTGTCATACCAATATCAGCAATGACTCGGATTGTCAATGGGGGAGGGTAGGTTTGTGGGCTTAATAAAATAACCCTTTTAATTTTTTCACTATGCTAGGTGCTATTCCAAATCCGAAAAAATCTTTAGTAATTGATTTCTCCATTGACAAGTTAAAGTCAACGATTGAATATGTTACGGTATTAAATAATACGTATAAACTAAATTCAAAAAACGATATTCTTAATACGTATACGTTTGAAGCAATGGAATTTCTGAGCCTTGGAATTTATGCCGACATATCCTTTTCCAAACAAGACGAGGGAAGAACGGAGGTTACCATTGAAATCAGAAGAAAGGTTGGTGCGTTTGATCAAGCCCATGAGGTTTCTAAAGCAAATGAGCATATCTCAACTTTATTTAACCTCTTATCCCATTGTGTTGTATTAGACGAAGCGCAAATAACGGAAAAGCGTAAAGAATACGTACAAAAGAACAGTGGCTGTATGGTTGCCGTGCTTGTAACTGTAGGTAGTTTATTGGGAGGAAGCGTAATTTATGCCTTGGCTTAATATTATTTTTGCGCTTAACCTCAAACACAATTCCCAAAATTTAAGGGTATTGCCGTAGAACGAATTCAAAAATTCTCTGGGTGCGCCCTTCGACTAGCTCAGGGACCTTCGCACCCAGAGGGAATGCACTTAATCATACACCAAAAGCAAAGTTGATTTTCAACTACCTTCGTAAGGCTTCGGTGGAAAACCTTGGATGTTTCGGTTTTTAATCATTTGTTTTTGTGTTAGGCTACCATTGCAACCTCGCGAAGTAAATCCCTAACCGAATCTGAATTAAGTTTGGTGAATGCAAATGGACTACTGGGACTACACTTAAGGTGGTTGAAGCGGTCGAAATTTGCGACCAGTTCTGCTTTTTTAGCAAGCGACAATTGAAACCTAAAATATACCGGGAAACGCCTTATGTTTCGCTTTACTTGTTCATTCAACCGCTTCACTTGCACTTCATACAACTGTGCTAAATCGTGATCTATCATAACGTGTTTTTCACGAAACATAAAAATCTGTTGATCTAATTCGACGTTTGTTTTGTTGGCCAATTGGGTCATCGGAATGCGAGTTTATCGTGTACAGGTAGTAACGCTAACCAAAAGTCAAACGAAGGATGTGTTGGTTTAATAACACAGGCTTGCATTCTTGCTACTTTAGAGGCATTTTTATCATAACAATTTTTGAACTACCGCATAAGCACACTCAACAATATTGATTTGGTATCGGTGTTTGGAATAATAATCTTCTTCGGGTAGGCTCATATGTTTAGAATTCTGTTGCAACAAGTTCTTCAAAGTCTAATTTAACCAGTTCCCAATGTTTTTGCCTTAAGCAATCGGGGTCAAAATCGTCATCAGCTACAGTGAAGTTTGTCAAACCTTTTGCTAATGTTTCCTTGGAATGGCCATAGGGATATCGCTGGGTGTAATGATTAAAAATGTCCTGAATAGACATATGGTCTAATAGCTCGTGAATATCCCAAAAGTCTTTTTTTCGTCCACCATTACCAATGATTTCCATTTTCATGGCTGCAATTTCTTCTTTGCTTGCCATTCTCAGTTCGCCAGATATTAGTTGAGGAAAGACAAACTGATCTGTATAGAAAAAGTCTAATTTGAGCAGGTTGGTAGAGTTTGAGCCCACATAATATGATTTTCCAAAACCGATATTGCCTTCAGTGCTCATTTCTACATAATCAAAAGTTTCCTTTATCCATTGATCTATTTGGTAGAAATCAACTGAATTATAGGGTGAATCTGTAAATAAGTCGATGTCAATAGAGATGCGATGCCCGCATTGCAAACTCAATGCAGTTCCACCCACCAGCCGAAATTCCTTTAAGCCATCGTGGGCCATGAGTTTTTCGAGGGACTCCCACAAAAGGGATGATACTGTTTCAAGGTGTAACTTCATAGTTTATTTTGATAAAAATTTCATCACGTTCCTATGGTACATTGGTATGAAATCGTTTTGATGTTTGCGTATGGTCTTTTCCACGATTCCTTTACCATAAAAGCGTATAATTTCCTGAATTTCTTCTTCATTACCTCTTTCAAAAACTCGTTTTATTACAGCTGTTTTTTTGGCAATCCAGTCGATCTTGTCAAAATTGGTATCCCAAAACAATACCCTTCTAATGATGGAAAGGTTAGGGGTACGATTGGCTAATTGCTGACGATTTAGAATTTGTTGGACTTCAAAAGCTGCTTGGAGCTGCATATAAAACAAAGGGTCAATTTGAAAGTATCCGGCAAGTTTAACCGACAAATTGGCATTGATACCACGTCTTTCATTTAAAATGGCACTAATGGTTTGTTTGTGTTCGCCAACTTCAGAGGCTAATTCGATGGGTTTGATACTTCTTTTTTTTAGTTCTCGCTTGAGAATTGCACCAGGGTGAATGCCGTTAAATCTTGTGTGACTCTGAATCATAATTAAAACAATACATTCAAATTTACAACAAAATCATAAGTAAACAAAATTGTTTACAAAATTGTCCAAGTAGAAATCGTAAGGTATAAAAAGCAAAAACCCTAAGAAACTTGATCCCCGACGAAGCGGAGCATGTCAGGATTATAAACTTCCATAGATTTTTAATAGGAGAGTAATAGAATAACAAAAGGCCAACAGAACTGTATTTCTCGAAAAACAAAAATCCCCACAAAAGCAAAAACCCTAAGAAACTTGATACTTCTTAGGGTTTTCTAATCCTCCAGCCATAGAGGCTTTTCTTTAAACGAACCGTTTCGCGGTCTGGACGGGACTCGAACCCGCGACCCCCTGCGTGACAGGCAGGTATTCTAACCAACTGAACTACCAAACCGTTTTTTCTGCCATTTCTGACTACCGCAACAGCGATATTCGAAAAACGTGTGCTCCGTAAAGCGGATACAAAAGTAGATTATTTTTTTAGTTTAAGCAAGAATTAACCATTTTTTTAATTTTTAGTTAGGCTTTGTTGCTACTTTTATGAAACATGTTTTAATCGCTCAAAGAATTTCAGTGAATAGCCTAAAGCAATTTATTTCTCGGTATAAAAAGTGGATTAAGCGAATTGCTGTCACATTAATTGCCTTACCCCTCGTAGCATTTGCGGTCTTGGTGGCAATTCTATACGCAAAACAAGATTATTTTGTCGGCTTAGCACTTGAAAAGGCCAATGCAGATTTAAACGGAAAAGTTGAAATAGGAGGAAGCCATATTGCTCCGTTTGCCAATTTCCCCAACATTTCAATTGATCTCGAACACCTTAAGATATATGAGTCAAAAGCAGATAGCGCGGCGTGCCTTGTTCACCTAAAAGACACCTACTTGGGTTTTGATTTGAGCGAATTGATTTCAGGAAATGTGGTGGTTAAAAAAATTAAACTCAGTGATGGCGTAATTGATATCCGTCAGCACCGCGATGGTTCTTTTAATGTTGCCAACGCATTAGCCTCCAAGGTTCCCTCCGACGAAGTTTCCGAAGATTTACATTTGTCCTTGGAATCTATTGAATTGGATCATGTGGATATCTCTAAACTCAATGAATCAACACACCTAGCCGTTGATTTACTCATTAAGAAAGCCAAATCTAGTTTTCATTCCAATAAAAAAGGCATTGATTTTAAATTAGATTCTGATCTAACGTTGAGCATCATTCAAGATAAGGATACAACCTTCTTTAATAACAAACACCTCGAATTTGAAACTGAATTCTCTTACCTCAATGATGGAAGTGTGCTTAAATTTAAAGAAACATCCCTAGCCTTTGAGAAAACCTTATTGGATTTTCAAGGAAAACTACACCTAACCAAAAACGTGTTTGTTGACCTACAATTAAAAGGGCATAAGCCCGATTTTAATCTGTTTTTATCGGTTGCACCTCCAGCCCTCAGCGATGCACTCAAAGAATTTGATAATCAAGGAAAAATTTATTTCAATGCCTCCATCAAAGGAAATGTAGCCAACGGTCATCAACCTGCTATTCACGCCAACTTTGGCTGTAAAGAGGGCTTGTTAGAAAATACACTTACACACAAAAAAATGAAGGAGATTACCTTCAATGGATCGTTCACGAATGGTGTAAAGCGTGACATTTCTACCATGGCATTTAACTTAACCGGCTTTCATGTCCGTCCAGAGCTCGGCGTGTTCAATGCCGATTTACGTGTGCGTAATTTTAGTACCCCAGAAATCGACATGCGCATTAACTCAGAATTGGACCTTTCCTTCCTCGGGAAATTTAGTAATGCCAATGCCTTAAAGAATATGGCGGGGAGAGTAGCGCTTGAGATGCGATTCCATGATATCATTGATTTGAATCGACCAGAACTAGCCATTCGTAAGTTAAATGAAGCCTATTACTCCAAACTTAAGATTGAAGATTTTCATGCGAATTTCAAAGAGCTGCCACATCCCATCAAACAGTTGAACGTGGAGGCCGTTGCGAACGGACATCAAGTAGATATCAAGCAATTCCACATGAATTATGGGGCATCTGATCTATCTCTACATGGCTATTTAAGCGACCTTCCGGCCTTATTGCATCATACCGATATTCCAATAGAACTCGCCTTGGATGTGAAGGCAAATCACCTAAATTTTGCGGATTTTTCTACCGATGCTAAAGCAAATGAAAAGACTGCAGAACAATTGGATAAGGTCCACTTTAAGTTTAAAGCGAACAGTTCGGCAAAAGCGCTGATTGAATCTCAAAACTTGCCTCGTGGAGAATTTGCTATCCGCAATTTTCAGGGGAAATTCAAGCATTATCCGCACCGGCTTCATGACCTAAACCTGGCGGTCCATGTAGATGACACCGACCTGCTGTTGAAAGAACTGCGCGGTTTTGCAGATCATTCAGATCTTATTATGACAGCGAAGGTGCACCATTATGATTTTTGGTTTAAACCAACCTTGAATGGAGAAGGTTCCGTTACCGTGGCCTTGAATTCAAACCAGTTGTTTTTGAAGGAACTATTTTTTTATGCTGGGCATAATCATTTACCGAAAGAATATCAAGGTGAAGAAGTATCTAACTTAACATATCAAGGGCATGCAACGCTGGGATTTCATCACGGGGAATTGACCAAAGCCACCGTATTGACGGATAAATTAAGTGCCAAACTAAAGTCGCATCCCTTGGCACTGCATCACTTTTCCGGAGGATTAATTTGGCATGCGGATAAACTTGATTTTTCGGACCTCAAGGGAGCGCTTGGAGACTCCGATTTTGAGTTGAATGGCACCTATCATTTGAATGACCCAACCCATAGAAATACAATCCGTTTCAAGTCAAAGCAATTGAATATTGATTCGTTTTTAGCGCATGCAGCACCAAGTGCTACATCGGTTAAAGGAACTGCTCATGACAAAGTCTCAAGCCTATATGACTACGAGTTTCCAAATTTGGATGTTACCTTGGATGTTGGGCATCTCATATACGCGCCGTATGATGTGAAAAATCTTCACGTAGATGCACATGTATACAGCGATCACCACATGGAGTTGAATCACCTGCGCCTGCAAACCGCAGAAGGTTCCATGTCGGGTTCGGGTACTTTTAGTGGTCGCGACAAGAAACATATTTATTTTTCGCCTCACCTCACGATTCATCACTTGAACTTGGATAAATTCATGGTGAAATTTGATGATTTTGGTCAAGATCATTTGGTTTCTGAAAATTTACACGGGTATGTAGAAGGAACTTTAAGTGGTAAAATTCACATGCACGCCGATTTTGTTCCTAAGCTGGATGATTCAGAACTCAAGATGAATATTACAGTAACTAATGGTAGGCTTGAAAATTATGCCCCCCTGTTAGATTTAGGTACCTACTTCGAGGATAAAAACGTAAGTAGTGTGGCCTTTGATACCCTTAAGAATAACTTCTACCTGAAAAACGGTAAAATGACCATACCTGAAATGGTGATTGCTTCCACGCTTGGGTATTTAAAAATCTCTGGATCGCAAGAAATCGTTGGAAAAATGAATATGGATTATCAAGTAGGAATTCCTTGGCAAATGATTAAAGATGTGGCACGTAATAAACTGTCGCGTAACAAAGATAAAACGGAAGGTTCTAATGAAATTATTACGGCTTCGGAAGATTCCAAGTACCTTTACTTTAAAGTCAAGGGGGATTTGGATAATTTTGAGGTCAATTTAATGAAACGAAAAAAGTGAATATCAGCGGGGTGAGATATATTGTAGTGTTCATGTGGATGCTGATTGGGCAGAATTTCTTTGCCCAACCTACCAATACCGAAGATTTAGATGATTCGGTGTATACAGAATTGCCGGTGGCTATTCCGCAAAAGGTTTTGGTGATCCCAACGTTTCAATTGATCAATCCAGATACTTTGAAGTTAGGTGAGCACGATGAACTCGTTTGTGATTCCTATACCGCCTTGGGTATGCCATACGTATATGACGCTTTGCATTCCTTTAATGCCCGCCGCATGGATAAATTCGGTGGCTATTTGAATGTCAAAATAAATCAAGGCTTAGAAAGCATTCGTAAAAAAGGATTCAATTCCGATGTGAAGCAGCTGTACATTCAAGTCAATCCGAAAACACTTACGGTACATTGGGTAGCCGTAGTGGGTCCAAGCGAAGATGGAAAGTGCTATGTGCGAGTTGATAGCCGCGGTTCAGCCGGTGGGGGATTACCCGCTGTAAATAAACAACTTCCAAGGATGCACAACTTATACCCAACCTTAACCGCCGTAAAGTTGCTCGAGTTTAATGAAAACGTAATCAAATGCTACGACTGGAATGGGAATCCCTTGGATTCGGTATGTTCCTTTGTGAATATCCGTCAGCACTTCTTTAAGTATTACGATAACCAAGTAGGGAATACCATTACCTTGGCAGATTACGTTGCCAAATATCCCTATACCACGGACGGTGAGCAGCTACCGGGAACTAAAAAGTTTGTAGCGCCAGCCTATCGAACCTATAAAGTAAAATCAGGAGACAGCTTATCCACCATTGCAGCGAAATACCATACCACCGTTTCTAAAATTAAAAAAGCCAATGGCTTGCGTTCTGATTTAATCCGGATCGGACAGGTATTGAAGATTCCTACCTAGGTACTTGCTATGATAGATTCTCTAGAACTCGTACACCGCAAACAGCAGATTTTTGATCACGGTCCGATGTATAATGAATTTGTGCATGACACGCTGATTCATGAACCATGGAATGCCTATAGCTCCTTATGTTTCTTTATCCCAGTTATTTTTTGGTTGATTTATCTGCGCGGCAAATACCGAACCTATGGCATCATTACCGCACTTTTACCCTTACTGTTCTTAAATGGCTTGGGGTCTACCTTGTTCCATGCCTTTCGGGCATCCAATTGGTTTTTACTCTTGGATTGGCTCCCCGCGGCGCTAATGACGTTAATTCTGTCGATTTATTTTTGGTATCGAGTAACACAAAAGCTTTGGAAAGCCATCGGCGTGGTCGGTGTGTTTTATATCTTGGCCTTTACGATGGTTAAGATTCTATCTCAGCAAACCGGTCTTTCGGGGCCGAGCATTGGCTACTTCTTTACGGGGGCAGCCTTTCTGGTCCCAGTAATTATCGACTTAAAACGCAATCAATGGAAACATGCGGGTTTATATGTGGTTTCCTTGTTCTGCTTAGTGCTTGCGCTCCTCTTTCGAATCCTGGATTATCCCTCGCCAAATCCCTTTGCATGGCTCCCCCAAGGAACGCATTTCTTATGGCATGTTTCGAGTTCGCTGGCCGTTTTTAGCTTGGGATTTTACATCTATAAAACAACCAACGAAAATCGATTTAAGAACTAAAGATTACGTGAATAAGGGATTCATCAAAACGGCACATCGTCTTCATTGATGTCACCCAAGGTGAAAATCCGAAAAGACTCATCTTCTAAATAGACACGTTTACCCGGTTGTTTAAAGGTATATTGTGTCTTAAAATTCGTGCATTCGAAAACACTTAGAATTCCTGCATCGTTGCGATGAAATAATAAATGCATGTGCGCCTTACTTTTATTTCCAACAAAATAAAAACCAGAAGAGGTAGGGAAACATTTGGTACATTTTCCTTCAATAACATTGAGTTGTTCATCCCCTTGGTCCTTGAAGTAGTTAAATGCGCGTTCCAATCGACGAAGTAAATCTTGATGTTCCCCCTGGTCGTCTTCAGGCATTTCTTTAAGTAAGAGCTCAACCATTTCTAGGTCGAGTTGCTGAATAAAATGGCGCAGGGCGTCATCAATGGTTTTGAGGGGGCGAAGTGTAAATGGCATAGGGGAGTGACTTCTTCAAAAATAGCAAGGATGGGTTTTCGTTTGCTGCCCTACCTACTAAAAGATGTTAACATGTTGAAAAATATCACAAGATGCCAGCTTCGTTTAAGGCTTGCTCGACCGCCAACCAATCAACCATAAATCCATTGGCAACCATACGGTTTGGGATCAAAGGTATATCTTCGGCAATATCGTCAATGTATAGCTTTTCAAATCGAAGACTTTCCCTTAAGTCAAACGGACCAGGATGAATTTTCCTAGCGGTATGTTCCGTGATTGGAAGTAAGCCATTGGATGGTGAATTCAAATATTCCAGTGCCTCTGCTAAACTTCCGTCGTTGATGTCGGCACGATAGGTGTTCAAAATGATGTGATGTCCTTTGCCTTGTAATGCATGAATAACCCGAAATGCATGTGGGTTTTCAGCACCTAATGCTGGATATTGGTGTTCCACTACGGTTCCATCGAAGTCTAAGTAAATGGTCATTTACTCTATTCGGATAATTCCTTTACTTATTTTTTGCCCCTTAAAATTGCATTGCAACCAATACGTACCACTTGAAATCCCAGTTGTTTCCAGCGAAAATGGAGAAGGAGGCTGTTGTATTTCCTGTAATTTTCTGCCTGCGGCATCAAACAGGATAAAGCTATAGACTTCGTCCTGTGGAATGTTGTGCGTGATGATTGGATTGTTTACGGATGGGTTCGGCTGAATACTTACCTGTATTTCTCCATCGGTAATTTGAATTTGTTTGGTGGATTCTCCCATACACCCCAAGGTATCGATTACGGTCATGTGCACGTCGTAAATCCCTGGCGTTGCATAGATGTGGCTTACCGTCTGCCCACTTGACAACAAGGTTTGATCGCCAAAATCCCAAAGGTATTGACTGTTCGTACCATTGTTCCCAGCGAAAATATAATTTACATCACCCGCCACATGCAATACTTGAGTAAAGGTGGAATCCGGTGCAGAGATGCCCACCGTCATCGGAAGTGTGCGTTGACAACCAAAGTTATCTGTAACCTTCAAGTGATAAACGCCTGGAGTGTTTAAGGTGATGGCTGCAGTTTCAGGTCCAGGAATCCAATTGTATGAATAACTCGGATTATAGAAAGCGGTATATGTTATTCCTTTACACACGGTAGTGTCTGAAGGAATGCTCACTTCAGGTAGTACGGCACCAAAAGGGGCCAATTCATTATCTATCCATGTTAGTCGGTTGTATAGAAATACTTTCATGTGCTGTACTTGTGCCATATAGGTGCTCGCACCCAAGGTTTGCCATACCGCAAAATTTCGGTCGGCAGGTCCTTGAAAGAGTGGGGCAGAAATACTATCAATAAATGCTATAAAACGCGATGTACGCAATACGTCTTCCCTCAAACTAAACCATCGGCATGCTAATTCATGACGATACACCGAATCCGTATATAATTTAGACCACCAAAATGGAAAAGGCCAATACGGGTGCGTGTTTTCCCAAACCCACCCAGATGTTGGATCATCTGCCATGGCACGGTCATAATCCCAAGGCGGACCAATGCATAGCTTGTTTCCGTCGGTATCCTTTTCTTTGTACATGTAAGTACTGCGACCATAACTGTCATAATTCATGCTGAATTCATTCACAATCAAGAAGTCAATGAAGGTTCCTACATCAATCCATTTGCGGTAACCCAAGGTATCGTTCGTATAATTCGCGCCGTTCAAGGCGTTTTCAAAGGAATCAACAAAGGTTTTAATATAATTTCCTTGCACTGGTAGGATGGAATCTGCCTTTGGATAGACATATTTAAATTCAACCGCATGGGGTGAGGTTGCGCTATTGATTGGTGGATATACCGAATTCCATGCCGCTGGGTCGCCGTTAATGTTCATTTCAATGATATATCCTCCCGTTAATTCACTTCCTGCCGTATCAGCCGATGTCATCTTGGCGATATCTAAGCGGTTATTGTCGCGTTTTACTTTTTCGGTCAAGGTATATACGCCAATATAGGTTCCGTCGAGAAAGACCTCACATTGCCTGGTTCGCGGAGCATATTGTCCCATCCGTCGAGAAAATTCATAGGTAACTGAATTAACCAACAAGGAATTATCCAGGTATTCTGCCTTGAAAATCCAATCATTCTCAGCAGGCATGCCCAACAAGGAAGTATCAACCTTGTTTCCGTTC